>Ga0315283_10001131_pt1 | contig 21006 bp, 22 predicted proteins | sample YL17G09_0_MG_FD_204541 | JGI IMG/M metagenome (GOLD analysis project Ga0315283, IMG submission 204541) | Sediment microbial communities from Yellowstone Lake, YNP, Wyoming, USA - YL17G09_0 | ecosystem: Environmental > Aquatic > Freshwater > Lake > Sediment | place: USA: Wyoming | collected...
AACAACCTGGAGGAACCGCCCCACTTCGAGCCCACCGATGACCCCGACCGCCTCTGCCCCGAGCTGCTCGAGGTCATCCCGGCCAGCTCGAACATGCCCTACGACATGCACCGGGTGATCGAGTCGGTGGTCGACGACGGCGAGTACTTCGAGTACTTCCCGCACTGGGCCCAGAGCATCACCTGCGGATTCGGTCGCATCGACGGCCACCCGGTGGGCATCGTCGGCAATCAGCCCCAGGTGCTGGCCGGCATCCTCGACATCGAGTCCTCCGAGAAGGCGGCCCGCTTCGTGCGGACCTGCGACGCCTTCAACATCGCCCTGGTGACCTTCGTGGATGTGCCCGGCTTCCTGCCTGGGGTCGACCAGGAGTACGGCGGCATCATCCGGCACGGGGCCAAGCTGCTCTACGCCTACTGCGAGGCCACCGTGCCCCGCATCCAGATCATCACCCGCAAGGCGTACGGCGGGGCCTACGTGGTCATGAACTCCAAGTCCATCGGCGCCGACCTGGCCTTCGCCTGGCCCTCAGCCGAGCTGGCGGTCATGGGTCCCGAGGGCGCGGTCAACATCGTCTACCGCCGGGAGCTGCAGGAAGCCGCCGATCCGGTGGCCCGGCGCACCGAGCTGGTCGACGAGTACATCGAGCAGTACGCCAACCCCTACGTGGCCGCCGAACGGGGCTACGTGGACGACGTCATCGACCCGTCCGAGACCCGTATCAAGCTCGTCGCCGGCCTGGAGATGCTGCGCTCCAAGCGTGAAGAGCTGCCCAGGCGCAAGCACGGCAACGTGCCACTGTGACCTTTGCTCCCCTCCGGTCCGCCGGCTCCGCCGATCAGGGGCGTCCACGGTGCTGCTGTGCTCCGCTCCGCAGAGGCGCCATGGGCGGGAACGCCCGGTGACCGAGCACGGGCTGGACATCCATCCGGTGCCCACGGAGGAGGAGGCGGCGGCCATCGTGGCCGCCCTCGAGTCGGCGTGGCCCCGTGCCGCGGTGGACGAGCCCGCCGGCTCGGCACCCCGCTGGCGCTTTTCGGGCCGCTGGTGGACCAAGCCGGTGCCGTCGGGCCGGGCCCGGCCCTGAGCCCGTGGCGTCGACCAGCGAGCTGACGTCGGTCGCCGACGACGAGGCCGTCGTGCACATCGGCGGCACTCCCCGGGTCTACGGCGATCTGACGCCGGGCACCGAGTACGCCTACGACGGCCACGAGTTCCGCACGTTCGCCGATCTGGGCGAGCGCCTGGCCACCTTCGCCACCGTCAACGACGTCCACTTCGGCGAGACCATCTGTGGGATCCTCGAGAGCTACCACGACGGCCCCACCTTCTCCTCCGAGCCCGGCGACGACCCGTACCCGGAGGTGATGAACCGTTCGGTCATCGCCGACATCGCCGCGATCGACCCGGACGTCGTGGTGGCCAAGGGCGACCTGACCACCCACGGGACCCAGGAGGAGTACGACGCCTTCCTGGCTCACTACGGCACGGCGTTCGGCGACCGGCTGCTACAGGTGCGGGGCAACCACGACGCTTACGCGGGCGAGACCTTTGCCGCCGACGCCCCCGTGGCCCGGGTCCTGCCCGGGGTGGTCCTGGCCGTGCTCGACACGGTCATCCCCGCCGACACGCCGGGCCAGGTCACCGCCGACCAGCTGGAGTGGCTCGACGACCTCGCCGCCGGCGCCGACCGGCCGGTGCTCGTCTTCGGTCACCACCACGTCTGGTCACCGGACTCCAACCACCGCCCCGACACCTACTTCGGGATCAACCCCGACGACTCCGAGCGCCTGGTCGAGGTCGTGGCCCGCCGTCCCGCCTTCGCCGGCTACTTCGCCGGCCACACGCACCGCAACCGGGTCCGCCGCATCGCCGCCACGGGGGACCTCCCGTGGGTGGAGGTGGCCTGCGTGAAGGACTTCCCCGGGGCCTGGGCCGAGTACCGGGTGTTCGAGCGGGGGATCCTCCAGGTCCACCGGCGGGCCTCGGCGCCCGAGGCCCTGGCCTGGGCCGACAAGACCCGGGCCATGTTCGGCGGCGCCTACGTGGACTACGCCTTCGGCGCCCTCGAGGACCGCTGCCTGGTCATCGGTTGAGCGCGGGCGGCTCAGCGGCCTCCGGCCGCTCGCTACCGTGGCGCAGCGACGAGCAGAAGCGAGCACGAGATGCAGCAACGACGGTGGATGATGGCAGGAGCGTTGATCGTGCTCGGCACGGCCTTCACGGCGTGCAGCAGCACGCCGGCCAATGACTTCGAGGCCGGTGAGTGCACCAACGACAGCCTCAGTGGCGACGTCGGCGAGATCGACACGGTCGACTGCGACGAGGCGCACACGGCGGAGGCCTTCGCCACCTTCGACGTCGACGGCGCCGACTTCCCCGGGACCGACGAGATCCAGGCCCAGGCGGCCGAGGGCTGCCAAGGCGATCGCTTCGAGACCTACGTCGGGGTCTCCTACCAGGAGTCGATCTTCCTGACCACGGCCCTGACGCCGTCGCAGGAGACCTGGGACAACGACGACCGGACGATCATCTGCATCATCAACGGTACGACCGATGACTCGGCTCTGGACGGCTCGGCGGAAGGCGCCGACATCTGATCGGTGGTGACGGACCGTAGGGAAGCCGTCCCGTGGGCGTCGCCTGACGGCGACTAGGGTTCGGCCTTCAGCAGACGCCAGGAGGACCGGGCACATGGCACGACGGTGGATGATGGCTGGAGCACTGGTCGTGCTCGGGCTGGGGCTCACCGCCTGCAGCAAGGAAGTGTCGGCCAACAACCTCGAGGTGGGCGACTGCACCAACGAGGACCTCAGCGGCGAGGTGGGCGAGGTCGACACCGTCGACTGCGCCGACTCCCACACGGCGGAGGTCTTCGCCCTCTTCGACATCAGCGGCGACGAGTTCCCCGGCACCACCGACGTGCAGTCCCAGGCCACCGAGGGCTGCAACGGCGACCGCTTCGAGTCGTACGTGGGCACGCCCTACGAGGAGTCCGAGATCTACACGACCTACCTGGTCCCGACCGAGTCGACCTGGAACGATGCCGATGACCGCACCGTCATCTGCCTGGCCGTGACCCAGGACGGCTCGGCCAGCGAGGGCTCTGTCGAGGGTGCCAACCGCTGATCGGCGGCGCGCCGGAGTCCTCCTGTGCGCCGCCGTCTTCGTGGCGGCGGCGTGCACGGGTGACGACGGGGGCAACCCCTCCGGCCTGAGCGCCGAGCCGTTCCGCCTCGACCTCGAGGTGGGGGAGTGCTTCGACCGGCCCGCCAGCCCTGACGTCGAGTCGGTGCCGGCCGTGCCCTGTCGTCGGCCCCACGACCTCGAGGTCATCGCCGTCTTCGATCTCGCCGAAGGCGGGGACTACCCCGGGCCGGGGGTCGTGGCCGACCGGGCGGGCACGGGTTGTGAGGAGCGCTTCGCCGCCTACGTCGGCGTCGAACAGGACTCGTCGGGACTGCTGATCGTGCCCTACGCGCCCGATCGCCTGGGCTGGGAGGTGGGCGACCGCCAGGTGACCTGTGCCGTGTCCCTGGCCGAAGGGCGCCTCGACGGCTCGGTCGAGGGCAGCGAGAGCCCGCAGGCGTGAGGGCGGCCGGTGCCGTGCTGTTCCTCGTCGTGACCCTGCTCGCCGCCTGCTCGGCCGACGAGGCCGACGAGGCCACCCCCACCACCCCCCCGGCGACCGTGGCCGACCCGCCGAGCAGCCTCTATGACCTCGAGGTCGGTGACTGCTTCAGCGGCCTGGGCCGCAACCAGGACCTGCGGGTGCGGATCGTGGACTGCGCCCGCCGTCACCAGGCCGAGGTCTACGGGGCGTTCGACCTGAGCGCCCGCCGCTTCCCGGGGACCGAGGTCCTGCGCCGCCAGGCCGCCACCCAGTGCGCCCAGCGCTTCGCCGGCTACACCGGCGAGCCCGCCGGGCCCGGCACCGAGGTGGCCTTCGCCGAGATCGTGCCCACCCTGGACTCCTGGACGGCCGGTGACCGCCGGGCCCTGTGCGTTGCCCTCGGCCTCGACGACGCCCCGCTCCGGGGCAGCATCGGCGCGGGCGGCTCGGCGTGACCGCCGCCGGTCGTCAGGCCCTCGAGGGGCTCAAGGTCGTCGACTGCTCGACCGTGCTGGCCGGCCCCGGCTGCGCCCGCTACCTGGCCGACTTCGGCGCAGATGTCATCAAGGTCGAGCGCCCCGAGACGGGTGACACCACCCGCTCGCTGGGCTGGCGGGACCCCCGGGACGGCATCACCCTGTTCTGGAAGCTGCTGGGTCGGGGGAAGCGGACCATCGTCCTGGACCTGAAGAGCGACGAGGGCCGAGCGACCATGCTGGCCCTGCTCGACGGGGCCGACGTGCTGGTCGAGAACTTCCGCCCGGGAACACTCGAGCGCCTCGGTCTCGGCCCCGACGTCCTCCACGCCCGCAATCCCGATCTGGTCATCACCCGCGTCACCGGCTTCGGCCAGGACGGCCCGTACGCCCACCGGCCCGGGTTCGCCACATTGGCCGAGGCCATGTCCGGCCTGGCCGCCATCAACGGCGAGCCCGACGGCGCCCCCCTGCTGCCGCCGATCGCCCTGGCCGACGAGGTCACCGGTGTGGTCGCCGCCTTCGCGACGATGGTCGCCCTGCACGCCGGCGTGGGCCAGGTGGTGGACGTGAGCCTGCTGGAGTCGTTGTTCCAGCTCATGGGCCCGCTGCCCTCCCTCTACGCCGTGACCGGCGAGCTCCAGCCCCGCATGGGCGCCCAACTGCCTTACACCGTGCCCCGCAACACCTACCGCTGCTCGGACGGCATCTGGGTGGCGGTGTCCACCTCGGCCGAGTCGGTGGCCCGCCGGGTCCTCGACCTGATCGGCCACGGCGACGACGAACGCCTGCACAGCTTCGAGGGCCGCGTCGAGCACCGGGTCGCCCTGGACGGCTGGATGGCCGACTGGATCGCCGAGCGCACCGCCGAGGAGGTCATCGCCGCCTTCGAGGAGGCCCACGCCGCCTGCGCCCCCGTCTACGACATGGCCGACCTGGCCGTCGACCCCCACATCGCCGCCCGGGAGGCCATCGTCGACATCGACGGCACCCCCATGCAGGGCCTCATCGCCAAGCTCAGCGAGACCCCGGGCCGGATCCGCTGGTCCGGCCGCCCCCTCGGCGCCGACCAGACCGAGGTCCTGGCCGAGCTGGACCGGGACTGACGGTCGGCGGGCGGCGAGGACCGAGACCGAGGCACCGATGGGGGTCGGGGGCTCGGGCTGCGGGCCGACGCGCCCTTCCGTCCGTTTCGCCACCCTCCGTGGCGCTGACCGTGCCGCCGCACGAGCTCGAGGACTGTGCCCACCGAATCGGTGGGCACAGTCCTCGACCTGGGCGCCGCACCGCACGAATGGGACGATCTGACCACGGCGGGTGAGAACCGAGGGCTGGCTCGCACGCCCCCGACGGCGCGCAGCCCGACCCCACGCCCCGTGGTTGCCTCGGTTTCGGTCGTCCAGCCCTACGAGTGCGAGATCATGACGTGCTTGAGCTCGGTGTAGGACTCGATGCTGTAGATCGACATGTCCTTGCCGTAGCCGGACTGCTTGAAGCCGCCGTGGGGCATCTCGGGGACCAAGGGAATGTGGTCGTTGACCCACACGGTGCCGAACTGCAGGGCCTTGGACAGGCGCATGGCCCGGCCAACGTCCCGGGTCCAGACGCTGGCGGCCAGGCCGTAGTCGACGCCATTGGCCCAGGCGATGGCCTGCTCCTCGTCGGTGAAGCGCTGGACGCTGACAACGGGGCCGAACACCTCGCGCTGGACGATCTCGGCGTCCTGGTCCACGCCGGCGACCACGGTGGGGGCGTAGAACCAGCCGTCGCGGTCGAGCGCGGATCCGCCGGTGACGACCTCGCCCCCTGCGGCGCGGGCGTTGTCCACCATGCCCGCCACCCGTGCCCGCTGGCCCTCGGACACGACGGGACCGAGGTCGACGGCCTCGTCGGAGGGGTTGCCCTGGGGGATGCTTCCGGCCGCGTCGGCCAGTCCGGTCACCAGTTCGTCGTAGAGGCCGGGCCCGGCCACGACCCGGCAGGCCGCCGTGCAGTCCTGGCCGGCGTTGAAGTAGGCGCCGATGGTCACGGCCTGGATCACGGCATCGAGATCGGCGTCGTCGAAGACCAGGACCGGGGCCTTGCCCCCCAGTTCCAGGTGGACCCGGGTCAGGGAGGGGGCGGCGTTGGCGGCGATCAGCTTGCCCGTGGCGACGTCGCCGGTGAGCGACACCATGCGAACCAGCGGGTGCTCGACCAGGGCCGCCCCGGCCGTCTCGCCCTGGCCGGTGACGACGTTGAGGACACCCGGCGGGAACACGTCGGCGGCCAACTCGGCCATGCGCAGGCTGGTCAGCGGGGTCAGCTCGGACGGCTTCAGGACCACGGTGTTGCCTGCGGCGAGGGCGGGGCCGATCTTCCAGACCGCCATCATCAGCGGGTAGTTCCAGGGCGTGATGGAGGCGACCACGCCCAACGGGTCCCGGCGCAGCATCGAGGTGTAGCCGGCCAGATACTCCCCGGCGGCCCGGCTGTCCAGGTTGCGGGCCCCGGCGGCGAAGTAGCGGATGTGGTCGATGGCCATGGCCATCTCGTCGCCCATGGTGTTGATGGGCTTGCCCACGTTCTGGGACTCGAGGGCCCCGAGGGCGTCGGCCTCGGCCTCGAGCACCTCGGCCAGGCCGAGGAGCGCGGCGCTGCGGTCGGCGGGTGTGGTCGCCCCCCACTCGACGAAGGCGTCGGCCGCGGCGTGGACTGCGGCGTCGACATCGGCTGCGTCGCTGGAGGCCGCCCGGGCCATCTCCTGGCCGGTGGCCGGGTCGATCACGGCGTCGGTCGCCCCATCCACGGCGTCGACCCACTGCCCCCCGATGAAATTCTGTTCGGCCACGCCGTCTTCCCCCTACGTCTTGATCCGAGGACGGCGAGCATAGGACCCCGGACCCGTGTGGGCCCCGGTTACCCGCTGGGGGCGGGTCCGCTAGCTTGGCGGGCTACCAGTCAGGGGGGATGCGTGGCTCAAGCAGCCGAAGCCGTCGTCGAGGCGACGTCGGGCGGGGAGGACACCGCTCCTGTCGCCGCGGTCCGCCTCGAGGGGGTCACCAAGCGCTTCGGCTCGTTCACTGCGGTGGACGGCGTGGACCTCGTGGTCGCCGACGGCGAGTTCTTCTCGATGCTCGGGCCGTCCGGGTCGGGCAAGACCACCTGCCTGCGCCTCATCGCCGGCTTCGAGTCCCCGACGGAGGGCACCGTCTGGCTGCACGGCGAGGAGGTGAACCGGCGGGCCCCCTTCGAGCGGGACGTCAACACGGTCTTCCAGGACTACGCCCTGTTCCCCCACATGACCGTGGCCGAGAACGTGGGCTACGGCCTGTTGGTGCGCAAGGTCGACCGCAGCGAGCGCCGCCGCCGGGTGGACGAGACCCTCGACCTGGTCCAGCTGGGCGGCCTGGGTGGCCGCAAGCCGGCCGAGCTCTCCGGTGGCCAGCGCCAGCGGGTGGCCCTGGCCCGGGCCCTGGTCGTGCGCCCCCGCCTGCTGTTGTTGGACGAGCCCCTCGGCGCTCTGGACCTCAAGCTGCGCCAGGCCATGCAGGTCGAGCTGAAGGCCATCCAGCAGGAGGTCGGGATCAGCTTCGTCTACGTCACCCACGACCAGGAGGAGGCGCTGACCATGAGTGACCGCCTGGCGGTGTTCGACCACGGTCGCATCGAGCAGGTGGGCACGCCGGCTGAGGTCTACGAGTTCCCCCTGACCACCTTCGTGGCCGGCTTCGTCGGGGTCTCCAACGTCATCACGGGCGAGGCCGCCGCCGCCCTGATCGGGTCCCGGGACGCGTTCGCCGTCCGCCCCGAGCGGATCCGGCTGGCCGAGCCCGACGCGATCGCCGAAGCCGACGAGTGCGCGGCCGACGGTGTTGTTCGCGATGTCGTCTATCTCGGGCCGCACACCCGCTATCTGCTCTCGCTCGACCTGGGTCAGGACCTGACCGTGGTCGAGCAGAACCTCGCCACCACCTCGGGAGAGGTGCTGGCCGCCAAGGGCCGCCGCGTGCGGGCCTTGTGGGGCCGGGCGTACAACCACCCGATCCACTCGGGTGACGACCAAGGGGAGAACACATGAAGCACTACCGGTTGTTGGCCGTCCTGGTGGCGGTCCTCGGCCTGCTCGCCGCGGCCTGCGGTGATGACGGCGGAGGCGGTGACGGCGGCGACACCGCCACACCGGACACGTCCGACCTACCCACCGAGGTCGGTGACGGCGAGGGGGCACTGAACATCGTGGCCTGGCCCGGCTACATCGAGGACGGGTCGACCGAGGCCGACATCGACTGGGTCACCGCCTTCGAGGACGACACGGGTTGCCAGGTAGAGGTCACCACGGCCGGGACGTCGGACGAGATGGTGTCCCTCATGACCAACAGCAGCGACTACGACCTGGTCACGGCATCGGGCGACGCCAGCCTCCGGCTGATCGCCGGCGACACGGTGGCCCCCGTCAACCTCGACCTGATCCCGAGCTACTCGACCGTGGACGAGCGCCTGCAGGACGCCCCGTGGTACACCGTCGACGGCCAGGCCTACGGCGTGCCCTACCAGTGGGGGGCCGACGTGTTGATGTACAACACCGACGTCTTCCCCGAGCCGCCGACCTCCTGGAACGTCATCTACGAGGAGCAGGACTTCCCCGACGGCGAGACCAACTCCGGCCGCATCCAGCAGTACGACGGCCCGATCTCCATCGCCACGGCGGCGCTGTACCTCAAATCGGCCGAGCCCGACCTGGGCATCGAGGACCCGTACGCCCTCAACCAGGAGCAGTTCGACGCCGCGGTGGCGTTGCTGAGGGACTCCCATCCGCTGGTCCAGCGCTACTGGCATGACGTCACCGTGCAGACCGAGGACTTCACCACCGAGGGCACGGCGGCCAGCAGCTCCTGGCCCTACCAGGTGAACCTCCTCGTCGACGAGCCGGTCGCCAGCGTCATTCCCGACGAGGGCGCCACGGGCTGGGCCGACACCACCATGGTCGCCACCGACGCCCCGCACCCGAACTGCGCCTACCTGTGGATGGAGCACTCCCTCGATCCCACGGTGCAGGGTGACGTGGCCTACTGGTTCGGCTCGGTGCCCGCGGTCCCGGCGGCGTGCGAAGGCAACGTGCTGCTCACCGACGAGGGCTGCGCCACCAACGGCATCGACAACTTCGACCAGATCTCGTTCTGGAAGACGCCGGAGGCCGACTGCTTCGGGGACGGGGGCGAGTGCGTGCCGTACTCGACCTGGACCGAGGAGTACCTGGCCATCATGGGCGGCAACTGACCGCTCGCTGACCGGGCCCGGGCGGGGTCGGGTGGGGCATCGTCCCCGCCCGACCGCCCCGGGCCCGATCGACGGATCCACCGTTGACCGCCCCCACCGCGCCGCACGCCCTCGACCACCTGACGGTGTGGCACCGCCTGAGCGCGTTCTTCTACCGCCACCGCGGCCTGAAGGTCGCCCTGCTGCTCACCCCGCCGCTCCTCTGGTTCGGCGTCTTCTACCTGGGCTCGCTGGCCTCCCTGCTGTGGCAGAGCTTCTACCGGCTCGACGACTTCAGCGGCACCATCGACGAGACGCTCAGCCTGGACACCTGGAAGGACCTCTTCACCGCCGCCAACCGGGACGTCGTCCTGCGCACGATGGCCATGGCCGCGGCGGTGACCGTGGCCTGCGTCGGCCTCGCCTACCCGATCGCGTACTTCATGGCCCGCCGGGCCTCGATCCGGCTGAAGGCCGCCCTGTTCGTGCTGGTGATGCTCCCGCTGTGGTCCAGCTATCTCGTGCGGGTGTACGCCTGGAAGCTGATCCTGGCCCAGGAGGGCGTGTTCACCTGGTTCCTCGACCACCTGGGGCTGGGCTTCGCCCTCGACGGGGTGCTGGACCTACCGGTCATCGGCGGCTCGGGGCTGTCGGTGTCGCCCCTGGGTCAGTGGATGGTCTTCACCTACATCTGGCTGCCTTACATGATCCTGCCCGTGGCCGCCGCTCTGGAGCGGATCCCGGCCTCGTTCGAGGACGCCTCCGGTGACCTGGGGGCCCACCCTCGCACGACCTTCTGGAAGGTGGTGTGGCCCCTGGCCATCCCCGGCGTGGTCGCCGGGTCGATCTTCACCTTCTCGCTGACCCTCGGGGACTACATCATCCCGACGGTCATCGGGAACTCCAGCCCGTCGATCGGGGAGAGCATCTACAGCTACCAGGGGGCGGCGGGGAACCTGCCCCTGGCCGCCGCGTTCTCGGTCGTGCCCATCGTGATCATGGTGATCTACCTGACCGTCGCCCGGCGCTTCGGCGCCTTCGAGTCGCTGTGAGCGAGGGGCGGAAGGCCGGCTGGGGCCTGAAGGGCTCGGTGGTGGCCGTGCTGGCGTTCCTGCACTTCCCGCTGCTCATCGTGATCCTCTACGCCTTCACCCCCCAGGAGAGCGCCTTCAGCTTCCCGCCCCCGGGGCTGACCACCAGGTGGTTCAGCCAGGCACTGCACACCCCGGACCTCTGGGAGGCCGTGCGCCTGTCCCTGGAGGTGGCGGTGGTGGCTTCGGTGGTGGCCATGCTCCTGGGCTCGATGGCCGCCGCCGCCGTGGGCCGCTACCGCTTCTTCGGCCGCGAGGGCATCTCGCTGTTCTTGGTCCTGCCCCTGGCCCTGCCCGGGATCATCACCGGCATCGCCATCCGCTCGGCGCTCAACCTGGCCGACGTCCCCTTCTCGTTCTGGACGATCGTCGTCGGTCACGGGACCTTCTGCGTGGTCGTCGTCTACAACAACGCCCTGGCCCGTCTGCGCCAGACGTCGGGTTCGGTCGTCGAGGCCAGCCAGGACCTCGGGGCGTCCGGCGCGCAGACGCTGCGCCACGTGCTGCTCCCGACGGTGGGCACGGCCCTGCTGGCCGGGGGGATGCTGGCCTTCGCCCTGTCCTTCGACGAGATCATCGTCACCCAGTTCACCCACGGCCCCGGTCAGCAGACCCTGCCCATCTGGATCTTCGAGAGCCTGTTCAAACCCCGGGACCGGCCGTTGACCAACGTGGCCGCGGTGTTCGTGATCGCCCTGACCTTCGTCCCCATCATCCTGGCCGAGCGCATGACCAGAGGCGCCGGCATCTTCCCGAGGCAGGTCGAAGACCTCACACCGGAGTCGGATCTGGACCCGTCGCTCGAGCCGGAGCCCACCGGGGCCTGACGTCGGCTCTCGGGCTGGGCGAACCACACCGAGGCACCGATGGGGGCGGAGTCGATCGGGGTACCGGTCAGTGGTGCCCTCACGCCGTGGTTTCACGCTGCGTGACCGAATCGGTTGGTCTGGCCCCGTTGTCCCGAACTGGCGCCTGATCTGGGCGCCATAGCACCACAATCAGGCGCCAGAACGAGGGGTGGTCACGCCCGGTGAGATCTGGGCGCTTGCCCGCCCCCGACGACTGGTAGCTCGACCCCACGCGCCCGTGGTTGCGTCGGCTTCCGTCCTGCCGCCCGCCGACTACGGGCTGGTGGCGACCTCGATGCGGTCCTGGCGCCACTCCCGCGCGGCGTCGAGGGCGGAGTCGGCCTGGGTCAGGATCTCGCCGGCGTCGAAGGCGTGGGCCGGGTAGCAGGCCACGCCGGCCCACAGGGTCAGGCCGGTGCTCACCCCGGCCAGGTGGCGGCGGATGCGCTCGACGGTCCAGATGGCGCCATTCTCCGGCGTGTCCTCCAGGACCAGGCCGAAGCGCCCGTCGGTCATGCGGCAGGCCGTGTCGGCTTCGCGGATGGTGGCGCTGATGCTCTCGGCCACGGCCCGGGGCTTGGCGGCCCGGGGACTGCCGTCGGCCAGGCCCTCCACCACCTCGATGAGGACGACGGCCACCGGGCGCAGGTGGCGGCGGGCGGCGGACAGCCGGGCTTCGAGGGCGACGTCGAAGTACTCCTGGCTGAAGAGGCCGGTGGAGTGGTCGGTCAGGGCGTTGGCCGAGGCGGCGGCCAGGGGGGCGGCGGTGGCCGGGGCCGGCTCCTCGTCCTCGAGGGTGTCGAGGCGGGACGCGACCTCGTCGAGCTTGGCCGTGGCCTGGCGCAGGCGCCGCACGAGCACGACCACGGACGCGACAGCCAGGACCGACGCCACTGCTACCACCGCACCCATGACGATCATCGACATCCGACCCTGTTCTGTCGCGAGAAGAACTGGCTCTCCATCGGCCCGGTGAAGGCCGGAATCAAGTCCCCGGGGCGGCCCTCGAGAGCGCCGCCAACTCGGCCATCAGTGTGCCCAACTCGAAGTCCTTGGGCGTGTAGACGGCGGCCACACCGGCCGCCAGGAGGACGGCCCGGTCCTCGGTGGGGATGATGCCACCCACGACCACCGGGGCGTGGACCCCGGCCTCCCGCAGCAGAGCCAGCACCTCGGGGACCAGCTCCAGGTGGCTGCCCGACAGGATCGACAGGCCGATGATGTCGACGTCCTCGTCCCGGGCCACGGCCGCGATCTGCTCGGGGGTGAGTCGGATGCCCTGGTAGATGACCTCGAAGCCGGCGTCCCGGCCGGCCACGGCGATCTGCTCGGCCCCGTTGGAGTGCCCGTCGAGGCCGGGCTTGGCCACCAGGAGGCGGGGCGGGCCGCCGGGTCGGGCCCGTAGCTCGGCGGCGATGGCCCGCAGGGCATCGGTGGCGCCTCCCGTGGCCCGGGCCACCCCGGTGGGGGCCCGGTACTCGCCGAAGGCCTCCCGCAGTGCCTCGGACCACTCGCCGGTCGTGCCGCCGGCGTGGGCCAAGGCGATGGTGGCCGGCATCAGGTTCTCATCGGTGGCGGCCACGCGGGCCACCTCGTCCAGGGCCCGCTTGACCGTTTCCTGGTCCCGCTCGGAGCGCCACACCTCGAGCTCGGCGATCTGCTCGTCCTGCACGGCGGGGTCGACCCGCAGGATGTTCTCCGCCCCGCCCAGGGGGGACGCGGCCGTCTCCGTGTAGGCGTTCACCCCGACCACCGTGAGGGCGCCGGACTCGATGCGCCGCATCCGCTCCACATGGGAGCCGACCAGGCGGGTCTTCAGCTCGTCGATGGCCTCGAAGGCCCCGCCGAGGGCGAGGACGTCGTCCAGCTCGGCCTTGGCCGCGTCGAGCAGCTCCTGGGTCCGGGCCTCGACGACGTGGGAGCCGGCGAAGATGTCCTCGTACTCCAACAGGTCGGTCTCATAGGCCAGGACCTGCTGGATGCGCAGCGACCACTGCTGGTCCCAGGGCCGGGGCAGGCCCAGGGCCTCGTTCCAGGCCGGCAGCTGTAGCGACCGGGCCCGGGCGTCCTTGGACAGCGTGACGCCGAGGGCCTCGAGCACGATGCGTTGGACGTTGTTCTCGGGCTGGGCCTCGGTCAGGCCGAGCGAGTTGACCTGCACGCCGTAGCGGAAGCGTCGGGCCTTGGCGTCCTGGACGCCGTAGCGCTCGAGGCAGAGCCGGTCCCACAGAGCGGTCATGGCCCGCAGCTTGCAGGTCTCCTCCACGAATCGGATGCCGGCGTTGACGAAGAAGCTGATGGAGGCCACGACCGCGGGGAAGTCGTCCTCGGCCACCTGGCCCGAGTCCCGCACGGCGTCGAGCACGCCCACCGCGGTGGACATGGCGTAGGCGATCTCCTGCACCGGCGTGGCCCCGGCCTCCTGCAGGTGGTACGAGCACACGTTGATCGGGTTCCACTTGGGGATGTGGGCGGCGCAGAAGGCCACCATGTCCACGATCAGGCGGCGGCTGGGCCGTGGCGGGAAGATGTAGGTGCCCCGGGACAGGTACTCCTTGACGATGTCGTTCTGCGTGGTCCCCCGCAGCGCCTTGCTGGGCACGCCCTCGTCCTCGGCGTGGGCCACATAGAGGCCGAGGAGCCAGGCCGCCGTGGCGTTGATGGTCATCGAGGTGTTCATCTCGCCCACCGGGATGCCGTCGAGGAGCTGACGCATGTGGCCCAGATGGGCCACCGGCACGCCGACCTTGCCCACCTCGCCCCGGGCCAGCGGGTGGTCGGGGTCGTAGCCGGTCTGGGTGGGCAGGTCGAAGGCCACCGACAGCCCCGTCTGGCCCTTGGCCAGGTTCTGGCGGTACAGGGCGTTGGATGCGGCGGCCGAGCTGTGGCCGGAGTAGGTGCGCATGAGCCACGGCCGGTCCCGCTCGTGGTGGGCCTCGGGGGCGGTCACCGCCCCATGGTCCCGCGCGGGCCGGGTCCGTGTCACGCCGGACGGCGCCGATGAGCCCGATCAGAGGCCAGGGCCCTTTGTTGCCGTGCCAGGCCCAGGCGGGTGCGACCTACCGCATCGCGGTCGACGGCTTCCACTACTCCGACGAACCCGGTCCCGTCGAGGCGGGATCGTGCTCCGCGTGAGGGTCTTCTGACCCTCAGGTCCTGAACACGTCGGGCAGCGGCGCCGCGAGCGCCGTTCCCAGTCGCGTGAGGTACTCGTCGCGGGGGATGTCCACGGCCCCGAGCGAGACGAGGTGGGGCGTTGTCCACTGGATGTCGAGCAGGCGGGCGCCTCCGCGCCGGAGCACGGCGACGAGGTGGACCAGCGCCACCTTCGACGCATCGGGGCGATGGTGGAACATCGACTCGCCGGCGAAGAAGCCACCGACGGCCACGCCGTAGAGGCCGCCCACCAACTCGTCGCCTTCCCAGACCTCGACGCTGTGGGCCCAGCCCAGTTCGTGGAGGCGGGAGTAGGCCCGGCGCACGTCGTCGTTGATCCAGCCGTGCGGCCGGGCCGGATCCGCGCAGGCCGCGATCACCGCGGGGAAGTCACGGTCGACGCTGACCTCGAACCGGTCGACGGCCCGGCGCAGGGACCGGGAGACCCGTAGGCCGTCCAGCGGCAGGATGCCCCGGGGGTCCGGTGACCACCAGGCCAGTACCCCGCCGTCGACGGGCATGGGGAACAGGCCCGAGCGGTAGGCCGCCAGCAGGGTGCCCGGCGCGAGGTCGGCACCGATGCCGACCACGCCCCGGCCGTCCGCCGCCGTCGCTAGGGGCAGCTCCCAGGAGTTGGGGGGCGGTTCGACGGCCATGACGACGTTCTACCCGGCCGGCCACACGCCCACCTCGCGCCCGACAGCAAAGCGGGCTACCGTTTCGGCGTCCGACGGAATCACCTGCGGGCACGGCTTGCGGGCCGTTCGACCAGGAAGGTGCTTCATGCGCCATCACTTCCTCCGCCGTGCTGGATTGGCCCTCGCCGTTGTCGGGCTCGTTGTCGGCATCGGTGCCCCTGACGCGGGCGCTGTCGGCCCGGCGGGCGCGGACGGCTTCAACGCCGCCCCGCTACTGCCTCCCGGCCCCGGCGTCTACACCGGGAACAACCTCACCGCCACCGCACAGGCGGGGGAGCCGGCCATCGACGGCAACACGCCGGCCGCGTCGGTCTGGTGGAAGTACCGCCGCCGCACGCCCGGAACCGTCCAGCTCACCACCCGCGGGGCCAATTTCGACACGGTGCTGGCCGTCTACCGGGGCACCTCGGTGCAGAGCCTGACGCTCGTGCGCGAGAACGATGACGCCAACTCCAACGTGCTGTGGAGTCGGGTCCGGTTCCAGGCCCAGGCCAACGTGACCTACCGGGTCAAGATCGACGGGTACGAGAGGCCGCCGGTCCGCCGCGGGAGGTACGTGCTCCGGGTCACCCTTCCCTGACGCAATGACGCAATGACGCGATGACGCGATGACGCCCTGAGCGTCTCTGGGAGCGGCGCCTTCGAGCGCCGCTCCCAGGCCGCCGGGCCACGGGCTCGGCGGCTCGCCCGCTCGTCCTGCGGAATGGCTACCGCGAGTACTCGTAGAAGCCCTGGCCGGTCTTGCGACCGAGTTGGTCGGCCACGACCATCCGGCGCAGGAGGGGGACGGCGGCGTAGTGGGGGTCCCGGAACTCGTCGTAGAGAGCGTCGAGGATGGACACCGAGGTGTCCAAGCCGACGAGGTCGAGAAGCTCCAACGGGCCCATCGGGAAGTTGCAGCCGCCCTTCATGGCGGTGTCGATGCCCTCCCGGTCGGCCGTGCCGTTCTCCAGCAGGCGCACCGCGTTGTTGAGGTAGGGGAAGAGCAGGGCGTTCACGATGAACCCGGCCCGGTCCTTCACCTCGACGGGGTCCTTGCCGCACGCCTCGGCGAACGCGGTGGCTTCGGCGATGGTCTCGTCCGACGCCGTCAGCGGGCGGATGATCTCCACCAGCTTCATGGCCGGGGCGGGGTTGAAGAAGTGGATGCCGCACACCCGGTCGGGGCGGTGGGTCTCCACGGCCATCTCGATGACGGGCAGGGTGGAGGTGTTGGTGGCCAGGATGGCCCCGTCCTGGCAGATGTGATTGAGCTCGACGAAGAGCTCCTTCTTGGTGGCCAGATCCTCCACCACCGACTCGATGACCAGGTCGCAGTCGGCCAGGTCCTTCAGCACCGAGGTGGCCGTGATGCGGCCCAGGGTGGCGTCGCGGTCGGCCTCCTCGAGGCGACCCTTCTCGACCAGCCGGTTCAGGCCCTTCTCCAGCGAGGCCAGGGTGGCATCGGCCGTCGCCTGCTGGCGGGACCGCAGCACGACCTCGTGGCCGGCCTGGGCCGCCACCTGGGCGATGCCCGCCCCCATGATCCCCGACCCGATGATCCCCACGCGCGTGATCTCCATAAGGGCGGCGATGTTACTGACGGGTAGCTTTGGCCGGAAATGGCCGTGGTCGATTCGTTGCTGGGTGCCGGGTATCTGCGCATGTTGCCGCCCCGGGCCCGGACGGTGATCCGGGAGCACCGCCGCCGTCTCCTGCACGACCTGACCGGGCGGGTGCTGGACCTGGGTGGGGATCCGGGCCACCTCCCGCTCTATCCGGCGTCGACCGATGTCGTGACCGGTGACGGCGAGGGTCCGTTCGATCACGTGGTGTCCATCCTCCACCTGACCGCCGTGGCCGACCCCGCCGCCGAGTTGGCCCGGGTGCGGAAGTGCCTGGCCCCGGCGGGCACCCTCGTCTTCCTGGAGCCGGTGGTCGCCCCCGGCCTCGGCGCCCGTGGCCAGCGCCTGGTCGCCCCGGTGGTCGGTCGATTGGCCGGTTGGCGTCCCGATCGCGATGTGCCGGCGTTGTTGCGCGACGCTCATCTGGTCATGAGCGACCTGGTCCGCACGCCGATGCCCCGCCATCTCTGGCCCCTGACCGAACTGGTCGAGGGTCGCGCCCACCACCGGATCAACCGATGAGCGGAGCGGGGGCCCGAGCGGCCCGGCGGCCGAAGGTCGCCCGGAGCGGAGAACGGTGAGCGGGATGTTGGCCCTGGTCGGGGGGCAGGCGTTCACGGCAGGTTGCACCTTCGACAGTGACCTGCTGGCCGCCAGCGGGGGCGACGAGGTCGTCGTCGTGCCCACCGCCGCCGCCTACGAGCACCCCGAGCGGGAGGTCGAGGCCGCCTCCGCCCACTTCGCGACGTTCGGTGGTCGGGTGACGGGCCTGGACCTGCTCACCCGCCGCGACGCCATGGACACCGACCGGGCGGCCCGCGTCCGGGCCGCCCGCTTCCTCTACCTGGTCGGCGGCTCACCCCTGCACCTGCGCTCGGTGGTCAAGGACAGCCCCGTCTGGGGCGCCCTCGTCGCCGCCTGGCAGGACGGGGCCGTGGTCGCCGCCGCCAGCGGGGCCGCCCGGGTCCTGTGTGACCCCATGGTCGACCCGCGTGGCGGTGCCTTCACCGTGGGCCTCGGCCTGCTCGACAACCTGGCCGTCGTCCCCCACCACAACCACTGGTCCGAGGAGAAGGCCCACCGCACCCTGCTGCTCGCGCCCGCCGGACTGCTCGTGGTCGGCATCGACGACGCCACGGCGCTCCTTCGGGCCCCCGACGGCACCTGGCGGGTCGACGGGGTCGGCTCGGTCGCCGTCTTCCGAGCCCGCGAGGACGTCGGCCTGGACGCCCTGCCCACCGCCTGACCGACCCCGAAGGCCTTGACCTTCGAGTCGGGTCGAAGGCCTACGGTCGGGCGGTGACCACTCGATCGTTCCTGGGCCTTCCCTTGCGCCGGGTGGCGGCGGTCCTGTTTCTCGTGACCGTCGCCCTCTTCGCCGTGGGGGTGGCCCTGGAGAAGGACGGCCACGCCGAACCCGCCGCGGCTGTCACCGAGGCGCCCGATCACGCCGAGGGAGGCGAGGAGGGCGGTCACGACGAGGACACCGTCACCGAGGAGGTCGGTCACGACGACGGCGGGGAGAGCGAGTCGGTGCTGGGGGTCGACCTGGAGTCGCCTCTGACCGTCACGCTGGCCGTGGTCGGGTCCCTGCTCCTCGCCATCGGGCTCTGGTTCACCGACCGCCGAGGGGTGGCGGCCGCCGCCGTAGCAGGGGGCCTGGCCTTCGCCGTGTTCGACGTCGCCGAGGTGGCCCATCAGGTCGACGCTTCCCGCAGCGGCCTTGCGGTCCTCGCCGTGGTCCTCGTCCTTGGCCACACGGCCGCCGCCGGTGCCGCCGCCCTGAACGTCATCTCGACCTGATGGCACGGCCGGCGGACGGGTCGGGTGGCGTTTCGGACTACTGGAGGACGATCTTGAGCACGGGGCCGGCGAGGGACAGGAGGTAGAGCTCGCCGGTGGGGTCCTGGGCGAAGGCGACGGGGGCCTCGACCGGGTCGGCGATGGTGGCGTCGTCGACCACCTCGCCCTCCGGGACGGCCAGGGCCCGCAGTTCGCCGGCGCAGTAGTCGGCGTACAGGTAGGCGCCGAACAGCTCGGGGATGGCCGTACCCCGGTAGCGGTAGCCACCGGTGACCGAGCAGCCGGCCTCGCCGTGGGGGTAGGTGAAGACCGGTGGGCTGTGGTCGTCGGGCTCGACGCCGTCCTCGTAGGGCTGGTCGCCCTCCATGGCGTTCCACCCCAGGTTGGCGCCACGACCGGCGTTCAGGCCGTCGGCGTCGGCGGGCAGGACGTCGATCTCCTCGATCTCGCCCTGGCCGACGTCGCCGACCCACAGGTCGCCCGTGGCCCGGTCGAAGGAGAACCGCCAGGGGTTGCGCACGCCCTTGAGCCACACCTCCGGCCGGGCCCCCTCCTCGTCGACGAAGGGGTTGTCGTCGGGGATGGCGTAGGCGCTGCCGTCGACGCCGTTCGGGTCGATGCGCAGGATCGACCCCAGGAGCTGGCCCCGGTCCTGGCCCGCCCCCAGCGGGTCGCCCCCCGACCCGCCGTCGCCCAGGCCCAGGTAGAGCAGGCCGTCGGGCCCGAAGGCCAGGTGCCCCCCGTTGTGGTTGGCGAAGGGCTGGTCCAGGGCGAACACGATCCGGCGGGAGGCCTCGTCGACCGAGCCGTTCTGGCCGAGGGCGTACTCATCGACCCGGGAGTCACCGTCCTCGTTGGTCGAGCTGACATAGAGGTGACCGCCGTCGGGGGCGACGACGAGGTCGAGCAGGCCGCGCTCGCTGTCGGTCGTGGTCTCGTCGGTGAGGTCGAGGATCGCCGTCGCCTCGCCGGTCACCAGGTCCAGGTCGAGGACGACCCCGGCTCGCTCGGCCAGGTACGCCCGGCCGGCGATGCCGGGGAGGAACGCCAGGGCGATGGGCTCCTCGAACTCGCCGACGGTCTCGACCTCGACCTCGACCCCGGTCACGGTGTCGACGTCGCCGCGGCCGAGGACAGTGTCCGCGGGGCCGCCGACCGACGGCTCGGTGGCCTCGACGATCGGTGCGCGCGTGTCGCTGGGCAGGGCCTCGCCGTCGTCGCCGCAGGCTCCCGACGTCAGCAGCGCGAGGGCGGCGGCGGCCGCGACCAGGGATCGTCTCACCGCATCGGCCGGATCAGTCCCTCCTGAACGACGGACACGGCCAACTCACCTCCGTGGGTGTAGATCTCGCCCCGGGCCATGCCCCGCCCACCGCTGGTCGACGGCGTGTCCTGGACGTAGAGCAGCCATTCGTCGGCCCGGAACGGCCGGTGGAACCACATGGCGTGGTCGAGGCTGGCCATCATGATCGCCTCGTCGGCGGCCTCGGAGCCGTGCGGCAGCAGGGTGGTGTCCAGCAGCGTCATGTCCGACGCGTAGGTCAGGACGCAGGCGTGCAGCACCGGGTCGTCGGGCAGGGTCCCGTCGGCTCGCAGCCAGACCCGCTGGTGGGGCGGGAGCGGGTCCCGGCGCTGGGTCCAGGTCCAGTCCACGTTGCGGGTGTCGATGGGTCGGGGCCGGTCCAGGTAGGCGCCGAAGCGCTCGGCGAAGGGCTGCATCCGGGTGCGCCAGTCGGGCAGGGTCTCGGGCTCGGGGGGCAGTTGCCCGTCCCACATGGCCTCGGCCAGGTCCACCTGGTGGTCCAGACCCTCCTCCCGGACATGGAACGACGCCTGCAGATTGAAGATGGCCTTCCCGTGCTGGACGGCCACGACCCGGCGGGTGGTGAACGAACGCCCGTCCCGGATGCGGTCGACCTCGTAGAGGATGGGCAACGTCGGGTCGCCCGGGCGCAGGAAGTAGGCGTGCAGCGAGTGCACCGGCCGGTCGTCGTCGACCGTGCGGGTGGCGGCGACGAGGGCCTGGCCCGCCACCTGGCCGCCGAACACCCGCTGGCGGTCCTCGTCGGGGCTCGTGCCCCGGAAGAGGTTGACCTCGATGGCCTCGAGATCGAGCAGCGCGCAGAGGTCGTCGACCGCTTCCTGGGACATCAAGGAAGATCGGCGCAGCCGATCGGCGGGCCGAACGGGGCCGCACCTCGATGAGCCGCCAGGCGAAGAGCCATAAACGGGACCCTACCGGTGCCGACAGGACGGCCATGGCTCTGGTCGATGCCCCGCGCCCACCGCTACGATGCGGTCCATGGTGAAGTCCCGCGCGGAAGTGCTCGCGCGCGTCCGCGAGGCCGACTACCGCAAGATGCTCAAGTACTCGGCCGTCTCGGCCGTGGCCTTCCCGTTCACCCAGGTCATGCTGCTCGTCTTCACCATCGGCCTCGACTGGTCGTTCGTCACGGCCAACCTCGTCGCCGTCACGATC
>Ga0315283_10001133_pt1 | contig 20997 bp, 16 predicted proteins | sample YL17G09_0_MG_FD_204541 | JGI IMG/M metagenome (GOLD analysis project Ga0315283, IMG submission 204541) | Sediment microbial communities from Yellowstone Lake, YNP, Wyoming, USA - YL17G09_0 | ecosystem: Environmental > Aquatic > Freshwater > Lake > Sediment | place: USA: Wyoming | collected...
ATGGGCAGCGACAACATGAACACCTACACCCTCGACAGGACCGGTAAGGTCCTCTGGGGCGCCAAGATGACGGGCGCTGTGCGCGATGTGGCCATCTCCTCCAACGGCAACTATATCGTTGCAGGCTCGGACGATCACTCTGTCTATCTTTTGGACATCGGCGGAAGGCTGGTCTGGAACTACCGCACGGAAGGCCCTATCATCTGCGTGGCCATCTCCGACAACGGCGATTACCTTATGGCCTCCTCGGTTGACAAGAGGATCTACTTCTTCGACCGCTCCGGCGCCATCGTCTGGAACCCGCGCAACACGGACACCGCGCACGCGATGGACCTTTCGATATCGGCCCGCAACATGGTCATTGGCATGGGCAACGAGGTCCACATGCTCACACGCGAGGGTGCGCTTCTCCGGCGCTGGCAGGGCAGGGAGCGGATACTCGACGTGGCCATCTCCGCGAACGGGGAGTATGCAGCGGCCGCCTCGCTCGACGATAGCATCTACTACTTCGACAAGAACTGCGAGCTCCTCTGGAGCCACAAGACGCTGGGGGATGTGACCTGCGTGGCCATCTCGTCCGCCGGGGAATTCCTCGTGGCGGGCGGGCGCGACAGGACCATCTACTACTTCGACAACAACCTCTACTTCCAGAACTTCATGGCACAGGCGGCGAAGACGCTGGAGACCGTGAAGGGCTTCGGCGCAAACATGCTTGAGGCGGATGTTCTTATGCAGCGGGCCGAATCCGAGTTCGCGCGCAAGGAATACGGCTCGGCGCTCAACTACGCCCGTGGGGCCGAGAAGGTCGCCCTCAGGCTGAAGGAGAAGTGCAGACCGGAGCTCTCCATACTAGCGGTGGCGTCGGAGAGCTTCAACCTCGAGACCCAGACGAAGCTCAACATGATATTGATGAACAGCGGCAGCGCCCACAGCGTGAACCTGAGGCTGGAATGGGCCGGACAGATAGCGCTCGAGGGCAACAACAAGATACCATCGCTGGGAATGAGCAGGTTCGTGAGCGAGACCTATGGCATCAGGCCCCTTGCGACGGGCACGCTGCCGATGAAACTATCCGTATTCTACTGCGACAACGACGGCAAGGAATTCGTCGTCGAGGCAGGTTTCAGCATCGTGGCCGGCGAGGCCGGCAAGAAGGTCGCATACGGGAAGACCCAGCCTATAATCCAGATGGGGAACATCCAGAGGCTCGTCGCCAAGGTGCAGGCCGCCAAGAAGGATGCCCCGGCGAAGGCGGCGGCCGCCGCAGTGCCGTCGCCGAAGGCGCCTGCGGCCGGGCCCGCACCGGGCTCTTTTATAGCTGACGCGCGCTGCCCCACGTGCGGCAAGGGCGTGAGGATGGAGTGGCCCTCCTGTCCATACTGCCACACCAAGTTCCGGGCGTGATGTGATGACCATCGAGCCGACACCGGCGAGGGGCGTTTATGCCGACAGGGGAAACCTTTTCACCAGGAAGCTCGCCGGCGACAGCGTCTACGGCGAGAGGATAGTGAATGCCGGCGGCGTCCAGTACCGCGAATGGAAACCGTGGAGGAGCAAGCTCGCCGCGGCCCTCAAGAGCGGCCTTCGCGAATTCCCGTTCCAGCGCGATTCCAGGGTGCTGTATCTCGGGGCCGCAAGCGGCACGACATCGAGCCACGTCTCCGATCTGTGCCCAGAGGGGAAGATATTCTGCGTCGAGGTCTCGCCCCGCTCGTTCCGCGACCTTCTGACCGTCGCCAGCGTCAGGCCAAACATGTTCCCCCTCAAGGCGGATGCGCGGCACCCGGAACATTACAAAGCAATTGTCTCGGAGGTCGATGTCGTTTACCAGGACATCGCCCAGAGGGACCAGGAACGCATTTTCCTCTCCAACGTCTCGAATTTCCTCAGGCCAGGAGGCCGCGGCTTCCTTATGATAAAGGCAAGGAGCATAGCGGTCGCCGAGAGACCGGACGATATCTTCAGGCGAATAAACGAGGTACTGACATCGACCCCTGGCATCAAGGTGCTGGAAAAGCACCGGCTCGAGCCCTTCCACAAGGACCACATGGCCGTGGTCGTATCGTACAAATAGATATTCATTTGACATTTATTATCAATCATCTAGGCAGCATGTCTATCTGATAATGGAAGGTCGTGTTGGTGAGGTCCCAGGCCGAGCCGACGGGCTGGCCTCCAAGGGGCAGGCCTCCCAGGTACATCGTATTGGTCGCATCGGCGCAGAGCCAGTAACCATACGAGTCCTCGTATGCCGCTATCCTCACGGCCGAGTTGTAGAACCTGCCGACGGCAAGCTGGACGGCGCCAAGGTCCTTTCCGGCATAGACGCTCAGGAACGCGTGCTCCTTCTCGACATGGAACCTTGTGGTTCCGTTGAGGGCGGTGATCAGCGCCGACGTCAGGAAAGCGAGGTCTTCGCAGTCGCCTGTGAGCTTCTGGAGCGTTTCCTCGGGCGATTGCCAGTGGTCCTGGCCCTTGGGCTCTAGTGCATACGTGATATTGTCACGTACGAAATTGAACGCCGCCGCCGCCTGATATATACTGTATCCGCCCGGATATCTGGCGGCGATCTCCGCGGCCTTCTGCACCACGAGTGCGTTCTTGGGATTCATCAGCTTGTTGGCCTTGTCGAAGTAGTACGCGGGATTCTTCTTCTCCTCGTATTTTGCCTTGTCCCCCATCGGTTTGAATTGGATGGTCTTGGAAATGTTCCCGACATAGCCGTAGTCCCACCATTTCCAGATGGGTATGATGTCTCCCTTGTTGTAATAGACCATCAATGCCGTCTTCATGGTATAGGAATGGTTCCCTTCCGCCGACGGACCAGGGAAATGGATGATTCCCAGGTCCCTTTCCTGCCCGACCGGGATTTTAACCCCGACCGTGACGCAGGTCGGCTGTTCCCAATCCATCTCGAAACCCAATCCGTAGATGAAGATGTCCTTCTGGCCGTCGTTGTTTATCCAGAGCCTGAGCTCCCCGCCCCAGGAGGCGAAGGCCTGCCCGAGCTCGTAGCGCGACTGGAACGAGAAGCCCGGCCTGGTCAGCCAGATATTGTCCGATACCGGTTTTTGCTCCCAGTTGTTCGGGTCGTTGCCGGGGACTGCAGGGGTGTGCACCTCGGATGTCTTGAAACCTGACCTGGGGGCCATGTGGTCCACGGGGCGGCGCGTGAGCTGGACATAAATGAAGGATGCCAGCAGGACGTTGAGGACCACGAGCACCGTGATGATGGCTGCGTGGCTGCGGGTTATTTTCACGCCTCATTATCTGATTATCCTGATATTATAGTTTTACATAGTGGACGAAAATGCCCGCCGATTTATGGCGAGATTGATGCATGGAATCACCTATTATGTAAACACACCGGCAGGCCGGTGTGGTTTATGGATGCCCTGAAACAGGGGTAAAAAACCCCCACCAATGTGCTTAATATACTACGAAAGCCGAATATAGAGGCGATGAGAGGCAGGAAGACGGCGGCAATGATTGTTCCATCGCTGTTTCTACTCATGGTGCTGCTCACAGCCCTTCCGGCGGAGGCCAAGAGCCCCGTCGTCGATATCAAATCCTCACTATCCGAGGTCAAGGTCGATGCCTCCGAATCCGGGGCCGCCATCCCGCCAGCGGCTTTCAGCGGCATGGTCACCGTTCGGGACAACGACCTCCAGACCGCCACGGTCGACCTTTCCATCGATGCGGGCAGCCTGGGAAAGGGGCAGGACATCCAACCCCCTCAAAGGATCATTTCGGGGAACGGCAGCTACCCCTTCACCGCCACCGTATCCATCCCGGCGGAAACGCCCGAGGGCAGGTACCTTATCAGGGTGTTCGCCCAGGCAACGGCCCCGGGCTATGCCCCCTCGAACAGCCTTGACACCATCACTATATGGGTCCTGAGGAACCGCGTGAGGGTCGAGTGCGCCAACCCCGTGCAGGAGGCAAAGGCGGGCCAGACCAGGGACTTCACGATAGCCGTCTACAATGACGGGAACTCGAAACATAGCTTCTCGTTCGGCATCGACCGGGTGGATTGTTTCCTCGACAGGGCCATATTCAATCTCGACCAGGATTCGCTGGAAATCGGACCGGGCGAATTCGTGTACGTCAATGTTGAGGTGGAACTGGCCAAGAACGCCTTGCCAGGCAATTATTCCGTCCTGTTCTCCACCAAGTCGGACAACTCGACCGGTTCCGTCGAGTTGACGACATACATCAAGGCGCCGCCGGTGGCGCTCCCTCCGGGGCCGGGACCGAACTACTGGCTGCTCGTGGGAGTGCCGCTGCTCATCGGGTTCGTTGCCATCGGTTCGTTCATCGGCGGGACCGAGGTAGGCCTGCTGGCCTTCCTCTACTTCCTCGTCGTTCCTCTCTTCGTGAGGATAAAGAAGGAGAAGGTTCTGGACCACTTCGCCCGCGGGCAGATATTCGGATACATCAAGGCCAATCCGGGAACCCATTACCTTGCGGTGCAGGAGCATATGGAGATGGAGAACGGCGTGCTGGCGTACCATCTCAAGGTCCTCGAGCGCGAGGAGTTCATCGTCTCCGTGAGGGACGGCATCTACAAGCGCTTCTACCCCAGGCACATGAAGATACCGAGGAAGGAGAGACAGCTCAGCCACATCCAGCGGGACATCGTGGAGGCGCTCAGGACTCATCCCGGCACGAGCCAGAACGGCCTCGCGAGGATGCTCGGAGAGAGCAAGCAGGTCATCGCCTATCATATCCGCGTTCTCACGAAGGCGAGCATCGTGAGGGTCGACAAGGACGGCCAGCTCACGAAGTGCTTCCTCACCGATTACGTCCCGAAGCCCGAGGAGCAGGTCGAGAAGCCGGTGCCAGACAAGGATGAGCTCCCCGACATCATCAAGGAGCTCAGGGTCTGAATTTCATCGAAGGTCATCGATAGGAGTTGGTCACATGGGTACCTCAGGTAATATCCCCGCAGTATCGGCTGGACGAGCCGCTGTATCATCCTTAGCCCTGACGATGCTCCTGCTGTCTGCGATGGTCGCGCTGCCTGCACCGTCCGGGGGGATTCCCACGGGCACGCCAAAACTCATCATCAGCCTACAGCCGTCTTCGAGCGAAGCCCATGTCTCCCCGTCCTCTCAGGGCTCCCTGGCCTTCTGCGGAACCGTAAATGTGGAGAACGCAATCGGCAACATCCAGCTCACCCTGATCTCCAGCGTCGATACTGGATGGGCTTCCCAGTGCTCCCCGAGCTCGCTGGTCTTTCAGGATGATTCCAACCACAGCTTCCAAGTGACCGTTATCGTGCCTCAGGCCACCCCGGCGAGCGTCGTCGGCACCCTCAAGGTGGACGCGAAGGCCCAGGGCACAGGGTACACGCTCACCGAGAGCGCGCAGGCCGTGGTAACGGTCAAGCCCTATTACATGTTCAAGCTCAACTGCACCAACCCTTTCCTGGAGATCAAGCCCTCCTACGAGGCCGTCTACGAGTTCCGGGTCCTGAACGAGGGTAACTCCGTGGATTCATTCGAGCTGGAGGTCTCGAACCAGAAGGAGCTCGAGAGCAAGGGATGGACCGTGACGCTCTCAAGCGCCCAGATCACGGGCGTGCAGCCGGGCCTGTTCTCGTCAACGTTCCGTGTGTCGGCACAGTCCCCGAAGGAGAATACCGTCATGACCAGCGAGCCGACAATGATAAATCTCAAGGCCACCTCAAATGGCGCCAAGAGCGAGAGCCTGGTCGTGACGCAGAGCTTCCCCCTGTATGTTCAAGTGAAGGGAAGCTACGTCGGAGCCCAGGGCGTTGCCGAGGCCCTGCCCGTTCTCGCCATAGTCGTTGTGATCGCAATCGTGGTCGCCGTGGCGGCTGTCGTCATCGTGAGAAGGCGGCATTCGAGGGGAGAATGACCCGAATTGCCGATACGACCAGAATGAATGTCGCCTTGCTCGCAACGCTCATCATCGCGCTGAGCACGGTACAGGTTCTCTCAAATCCCGTCGAAGCGGGCATTAATCCAATGCCGGCAATGACGATTACCCTTGACCCTTCGAGCCAGGAAGCTGTGGTTTCTGAGGGCGCCTCAGGCACGGTTCAATTCACGGGCAGTCTCAAGATTGATAAACTTCCAGTCGAGAGGGGCGTTACATCGCTGACATGCAGCGTCGATGTGGGTTGGGTTGCCAGTTGCTCTCCCAGCGCATTGGTAAATACGGACACTGCGGCGCACAGCTTCTCTGTGAGTGTTGTTGTTCCGCAGGCAACGCCGTCCAATGTCATAGGGACTCTCAGGGTCGAGGGTCGTCTCATCGGCGGTGGGTTCGTGTGTATCGGTTCGGCCCATGTCTTAATCACGGTCAAACCCTATTATCGGGTCCGTATCGAATCCTCAGTACCGGTCATTAATATTCCAACAGGGTTCGGGGCGTTTTTCAGTTTTACGGTCCGCAACGAGGGCAACGCCATTGATTCATTCGAGATTGAATTCTCGAATCTGCGAGAGCTTGTCGATAAACACTGGACCATCGGTATGCAAGTGGCCAAAATCAACCCCGGGGAATACAAGACCTGCCGATTCACGGCGCAATCACCGAGAGAATGGTCCATTTTCAAAAGGGAAACAGTAATGATCGAGGTCAAGGCCGCATCGTTGAATGCAAAAGAAGAACAAAATGCAATCACCGGCTGTTTCACATTCATAGTTTTAGAGGAAGGAGGATATTCCGGTCCTATTGATTTGGACATCGGGCAGGACCGCACGTCCTTGGAAGCGCCGCCATTCGACTTCATTCCGCAGTTTTCGGCGGTGATGATTATCTGGGGATATATTGCGTCAATGCTCCCGGGCTTTATCGGGCGCAGGGCCGAAAAGAATCGGCGCCGACGAAGGCATATAGGGAGAAAAGGTGAGGCGTGATGAAATCAAATCGATCAAAACAAAGGTTCTTTGCTTTTTCAATCATGTTCATCATTGCGGTGAGCGTAGTTCAGGTCCTCCCCAACTCGGTCGAAGCGAGCATTAATTCTGCGCCGGTAATGACTATTACCCTCGACCCCCCGAGCCAGGAGGTTGTAGTGTCTGACAACGCCCCAGGCACAGTGAGTTATGTGGGAGCTATCCAAGTCGATAAACTCCCGGTCGAGTGGCTTGTGGCGACGGTGCATCCGATAGTCGACGCGGGTTGGTTCATTCAATGTTCTCCCAGTCCGTTTGTAATGACCGATGTTTTACCCCACAGGTTCTCTATTACTGTCGAAGTTCCTCCGGGGACCCAGAGTGGAGTCATTGGGACCCTGAGTGTCCAAGGATTCATCCACGGAGGAGGCTTCGATGTCGGGGCTTCCGCCAAGGCAACCATCACGGTCAGACCGTATTACAAAGTTAAGATCGAAACGCCCGGTCCTTATACGGAAATCTCACCCGGCGGGCAGGCCCAGTTCAAGTTGAATGTCCGCAATACCGGCAACTCGGTCGATTCGTATGAAATAGAGATTGCGAACTTGAAGGAGCTTGTTTCTCAGGGGTGGACTGTAACCTTGAGTGGCCTGGTCGCGAAGGTCCCGTCGGGGGAATACAAGTCGTATCCGATATACCCACAATCTCCCACGAACCGCCTTCTCTGGAAAGGCGAGCCCGTGACAATAATCGTGAAGGCCTCCTCCCTAAATGCCATGGAGGAGAAGAGCGTGGTCTCAGATACATTTCGATTTGTGGTCTATCAGAAGATTGACACCCCCGACCCGGTTCTGGTCGGGTCCTCGTTCTATCTGACCATACTTGTCGCGATTTCAATTGCATTCATAGAGAAGACGAGGCCCAAGGTCTCACGATAAGATGGCTGTATTCCATGATTCCTTGGTGCACTGTGTATTACTGTTTTTTAATGCATTGCAGTAAAAATCCCCAACCATTCTCTTTATATACCATTCCCGGCGTAATAAGGGGTGGCCCGAGAGAGCACAAGTGTGCTCTTGGGCGATGCGGAGACACAGGAGAGGCGTATCGGAGGCGAAAGGCATGGCGGAAAAACATTATATAGCGTATCGGCAATACCAGCGAAAAGAGGTGCGTGGAATGAATATTTCGAGGAGACTGTTCCCAGGAATGGCTGCATTGATATTGCTAATGGGCGCGCTGCTGGCTTTCGCTACCCCTGTGTCGGCGGGCATTAACCCCCAGCCTGCGCTGACCTGCACGCTGGACCCCTCCAGCCAGGAGGCCAGGGTATCCGAGAGCGCTCAGGGCACCGTCCAGTTCACCGGAAGCGTCAGGGTCGACAAGCTCCCGGTCGAGCGCATAGTCGTGACGCTGCTCTCCAGCATCGACGCCGGCTGGGCCTCCCAGTGCTCCCCCAGCTCGTTGGTCATAACCGATACCCAGGCACACAGCTTCTCCGTCACCGGCATCATCCCGCAGGCGACCCCGTCCAATATTATCGGCAATCTCAAGATCGATGCGAAGGGCACCGGCGGCGGCTTCAACGTCGTAACCTCGGCCACGGTCATCATCACCGTCAAGCCCTACTACCGCGTCATGATGGAGTCCGACATGCCGTACAAGGAGATCTCCCCCGGCACGCAGGCGTTCTACAGCTTCAAGCTCTGGAATGTCGGCAATGCCATCGACTCCTACGAGATGGAGATAGTGAACCTCAAGGACCTGGTCACCAAGAAGTGGACGGTCACGCTGTCCAGCACCCAGGTGGCCAAGATCAACCCCAACGAGTACAAGACCGTGAGGATCACCGCCCAGTCCCCCAGGGACTGGACCATCTGGAAGTCCGAGCCCACCATGATAAATGTCAAGTCCTCGTCGCTCAATGCCAAGGAAGAGCAGACCGTGGTCACCCAGAGCTTCCCGCTCTACGCATACGAGAAGGGTTTCTACATACCCGGCTTCGACCCGATCTTCATGATCGCGGCGCTGGCCATGGGTGCCGTGCTCCTCAAGAAGAAGAGGCAGTGAGCGGACGGTCACAGTTCGGCCCGGCACGCCGGAGAATACGATGGATGCAGTTTGAGGTTTGAAAATAAAATAGATGAGGTGAATAAAATGTCCCCGAAAAAGGTAAATGTCGAGGAGGACGAGCCCGAAGCTGAGGACGTGGAGGTGGCTGAGCAGGACGATTCCGGGGCCGAGGGGTCCGAAGATAGCGTGACATCCGAAGAGGAATCGGAGGACGCCGCGGACGAGGATTCCGGGGACGATGCCGAGGAAGAAAAAGAGGAAGAGGCCGAAGAAGAGGCACCGAGGCCGCGCAGGAAGGGGGCCCACGGTAGCACGAAGGCGCGCCGCAAGGGCCACGTCGAGGACGAGGATGCGCCCAAGCCGAAGACGAAACTGTGGGCAGTCATCATAGCGGTCATCATCCTGGTGCCGGTCGTCGGGGCGGTATACTTCTACTACGGACCGGCGGGCAGCATAAAGCGCATCGACCTGTTCGTATCGCCCGTTCTGGGTACCAGTTATCAGTTCAACGTCAACATAGATACCGGGAAGCCGTCCAAGATATCCGGCGAGGCGGACCTGTTCATCACCCGCGCCGGCACCAACGTCTACACCGGCAAGATGCCCATCTCCGAAAGCACCGGCTCCAAGACCGTCAATTACCGCGATTTCGTGACCGGGAACGGCGACTACAATGTGGCACTCCAGTTTCAGGACCAGCGCGCCACCAAGTCGATCAACATCACCACAATCGTGGAGATGATGAATGTATCTGCCAATCCCATCAACAACACGGCAAACCCCTCGGTGCCCGTAGGCACCACGAGGATCAATGTGCTTGTGGTGTTCCTCGACAACAGGTACATCACCCAGAGGGCCGTGACGGGTGATGTGCTCGACATCGAGATCACCAAGGTGGGGATGGCTGCCACGAAATACACCGAGACCGTCAACGGGAAGGCCCAGTTCTCCAAAACCTACCCTGCAGACGGCGGCAACTACACCGTCAAGGCGACGCTCACTAACTCCCGCCTGAAGGCCGGCTCCGAGGCCGCGACCATCACGATGGACGCACACGACTCCATAACTGGCGGCAGTACGATATTCGTCAACATCCCGCCAACCGCGGAGGCCGGCCAGAACCAGACGGTGCGCTACAACCCGCTCGAGCTCGGCGTGACCGTCAACTTCGACGGGTCTAACTCGAAGGACTACGACGGCACGCTCGTGAAGTACCAGTGGGACTTCGGGGACCAGTTATCAGCGGAGCCAAGCGCGGAGGGCGTGAAGGTCAGCCACAAGTACACTTCGCGGTCATCCTACACCGTCACGCTCACGGTCGTGGACAATGACGGCGAGATAGCTTCGGATGATATCGTCGTCATCGTGAACTAGGGCCTTGCTCATTCGATGGGATGCAAAATGAAGAGAGCTCTCAGATGGGACGAACTCACGAGCGAGCAGATCAAGAAGCTCGACAAGCGCCTCCCGGTGGTCATCCCGGTGGGCTGCGTCGAGGCGCACGGCCACCTTCCTGTCGGCTGCGACAACATAGCGGCGACTGCGCTTGCCGAGCGGGCATGCCGGCGCACGGGTGCGATACTGGCGCCCGGGGTCTTCTACGGGGTCATAGCGCCCGGCGAGAAGGATGGTGACATACCGGTCACGCTCGCCACCTTCACTGATTATATATTACAGGTCGTCCAGGGCATCTACTCCAGCGGGTTCAAGAAAATCATTTTCGTGAACGCGCACGGCGGCAACATCGATGCCCTGGAGGCCGTCTGCGGCGAGATGTACGAGAGGTACGACGGCGATGTCCGCATGGCCGTCTTCAACTGGTGGCTTAACAACATCCCAGCGGAATGGGAATGCATCGTCCAGGACGGTGCGCACGCGGACAGGGGCGAGACGGACCTCATGCTTGCGCTGAAACCGAACCTGATAAAGGCGCCGCCCCAGAACAGCGCGCCATATCCCAAACAGCCCTGGTACTATACGCCCGGAACGGTCGTGGACGGTCACCCCTGGCTGGCGAGGCCCGTCGAGGGCAAAAAGGTGCTCGGGCTCGTTCTCAAGAATCTCGTCGGGGTGATAAGGACCGCGATGGCTGACCGGTCTTAGGAATCGGTATATCGGGCACGGCAACCATTATTACCCCACATTTAAATACGTCCTATGGGAACATTCATGGCGAAGATTAAGATTGAGAACGTCGTGGCCTCCACATCACTGGGCAGGGAGCTGGACCTCCCGGCTATCGCCAAGTCCCTCGAGGGGGCCGAGTACAATCCGGAGCAGTTCCCCGGACTCGTCTACCGCATGAAGAACCCCAAGGCCGCAACATTGCTCTTCAGGAGCGGCAAGGTCGTGTGCACAGGGGCCAAGAGCGTTGAAGAGGTGCGCCTGGCGATAGACCACCTCGTGAAAAAGCTCGGCGAGGCCGGTGTATCGGTAACGAAGAAGCCAGAGATAATCGTCCAGAACATCGTCGCATCCGCGGATTTGGGCAGCGTCATCAACCTGAATGCGATAGCCATCTCGCTCAGCCTCGAGAAGGTGGAATACGAGCCGGAGCAGTTCCCCGGCCTCGTCTACCGTGTGGACAAACCCAAGGTCGTCGTATTGCTGTTCGGCTCCGGCAAGATGGTCTGCACCGGCGCCCGGAAACCCGAGGACGTGGAGCTCGCCGTCGAGCGCATAACCAAGGAGCTGCGCGACGCCGGACTGCTCCGCTGATGAAGGGATGAGCGGATTTGACGGTCAGCGGGCGCAAGGCACCCTTTCCCATTTTCGACTCGCATCTGCACCTTGACCCCGAGGGCCGCGGCGTGGAGGCGGCCAAGGAGTTCCAGCGCGCCGGCGGGACCGGCCTCATGCTCGTGCACAAGCCCTACCATTCCATCCCATGCACCAAGAAGGAGGATTTCGTCCGGAGCTTCGAGGTCACCATATCGATGGCTGAGAAGGTACGGGCGCAGACGGGGCTTCTCGTGCTGGTGGCGCTCAGTCCCCATCCGGCTGAGCTGACGGGGCTCCGGCCCGATATGGGGCTCGATAAGGCAAAGGGGCTGATGCTGGATGCGCTGGAATGCTGTGCTGCATTCGTGAAAGAGGGCAAGGCCCACGCGCTCGGAGAGATAGGCAGGCCCCATTATCCCGTGGGACCTGATGTATGGGCAGCTTCGAACGAATTGCTGCTTGCGGGCCTGAAGCACGCGAAGGAACTGGGCTGTGCCGCGGTCCTTCACACCGAGAGTGCGACGCCGGAGGTGTTCAGGGAGCTGGCCGCAATGGCCACATCCGTGGGCATTGGGCTGGACAAGGTGGTGAAGCATTTCTCCCCGCCCATCATCGATGTGAAGGACAATTTCGGACTGTTCCCGTCCGTGCTCGCCGGAAAGGATGCGGCCCAGAAGGCTCTCGCCCAGGGAACCCGGTTCATGCTCGAGACGGATTACATCGACGACAACCGACGCCCGGGCGCTGTCCTGGGACCCGGAACGGTCCCGCGGCGCACCCTCGAGCTTTTCCAGAATGGCACCTTGACGGAGGAGCAGGCGTTCGTCATCCACCGCGACAACCCTACTAATGTGTTCGGTGCCGGCAAAGGATGATTCTGGGTAATCTATATATTATTGAAGGGAATAGCACCCTCGCATGGAGTTCAGCGACTGGGAGAAATATTACGAGCAGATACTCCTCGACTTCGGGTTCGAGAGGGAGAAGGACGAGGAAGCGGCCGCCGTGCTGGATGAAGTTTCCACGGGCCGGAACCTGGCCTCCGTCGAGGAGCTCAAGGAGCATCTGGCGGGCAAGATAGTGCATGTCTTCGGGGACGGCCCGAGCCTGCCCAAGACCGTGGCCGACAAGGACTTCGACGGCACGCTCATCGCCGCGGACGGTGCGACGTCCTCCCTGATGGCCAAGGGCATCGTGCCCCACATCATCATGACCGACCTCGACGGGAGGGTCGAGGACCAGATAGCGGCCAACGAGAAGGGCTCGCTCGTCATCATCCTGGCCCACGGCGACAACATCCCGGCGCTGAAGGAGTGGGTCCCCAAGTTCCCCGGCAAGATCATCGCAACCGCGCAGTCGGGTCCGAGAAAGCACCTGCTCAATTTCGGGGGCTTCACGGACGGGGACAGGGCCGTATTCATGGCGGACCATTTCGGCGCGAAGAGGATAATTCTGGTGGGCTTCGATTTCGGTAGCGACCGGGGCTGGGCCTCGCAGGAAGAATATGAGGACGAAGTAGACCCCGGCGACCACAACAAGGTCAAGATGCGCAAGCTCACCTGGGCAAACGTCCTCATCGCGATGCTCGACAATCCCGGCATCCAGTTCTACAGGTGAGCACGGTCCGCGCTCGCGGCCGTCGCTGCCCCGCCGTCAGAGGGCCCTCATCCATTCGGGCTTGTAACTGGTTCTCTCGAGGGCCTCGTCTATCTGGTGCAAAATGTCGTCCTTGTCCTCAGGGAGCGTGCCCCCTATCGGGGCATAGTTGGAGGCGTGGTTGACCCTGAACATGCATTTTGTGAGCCCGAGACCCTCGACGAGCTTTCTGAGCTCGGAGAGTATCTCCTTGGGGCTCAGAATGGTAAGGCGGCCCTCCTCCACGTCCTTGCAGATGGGTGCCGGCTCCACGACCATGAGCGTGAGCGCGCCCGCGTACTCGGGGTCCATCGCATTGAGGACACGGGCCGTTTCCCTGGCATGCTCCTCGCTCCTCTCCTTGCCGCCGATGCCCAGTATGAATATCACCGAGAGCTTCAGGCCCGATTCTTTGATCTTCTTCGAGGCCTCTATCATGCTCTTCGAGTTGGCGCCCTTTTTAACGGCCTTCAGAATGACATCCGAGCCGGTCTCGAGGCCTATGTATATCATGTCGAGCCCGGCCTTCTTCAGGCTCCGCAGCTCCTCGACGGTCTTGTGCTTGATGTTGCCCGGCGAGCCGTAGATGGTGACCCTCTCGAGTTTCGGGAAATTGGCATGGAGCATCTCGAGGACCCCGACGAGGTCCGGAGTTGGAATTTTGAGCGCGTCCCCGTCCGCCAGGAAGATGCGCTTTTCGTTCCGGTAATAGGGGAGGACCTTCTTGACGTCCATCTCAATTTCCTTGAGGCTCTTTATCCTGAACTCCTTGTCGAGAAAGGACACGCAAAAGGTGCATTTGTTGTGGGAGCAGCCTATTGTCGCCTGGAGGATGAGACTCGTCGCCTCGGAGGGCGGGCGGTAGACCGTACCCTCGTAGATGCTGTCCATCGGGTCCAGGAAGCGCATCGGCCATGGGAATCCATCCCTGCCGATAAAATTATCGGAATGGGACCGGAAGAACGTCTCGCCAGGCACGGGGCCGGCAAAATGATGAATGGGACAGCGGTCCGGTACCGGGAATGCGGTGAAATGAGCGGCGGCGGGGGATGTGCGGGAAACGGGCGAGGCACGCAAAAAAATGGCTGCCGTTCCCTGCGGTCCCAAATGTTTAGGCCGACCGAAATCTATATATTTTAGGGCGCCCTAAAGATACACGGGTGAAAAATGCCGAAAGAGGAGACCGAGGAATATCTGGAGGCCGTGCTCGACCTGTCCGGCGAAGAGGGAGCGGCGAAGACCACAGACATTGCCAAAAGATTGGGGGTGGCGCCCGCCAGCGTGACGGAGGTCCTCCAGCGCCTCGCGAAGGACGGGATGGTCCGCTACCGGCCCTACCGCGGAGCCTTCCTGACGGAGAAGGGCCGGAGGGCGGTTGGCCGCCTGAAAAGGAAGCACCGCCTCCTCGAGGTCCTGATGACCAAGGTGCTCAGGATGGCGCCCCAAAGCGCCCATAAGGAGGCCTGCAAGCTCGAGCATGCGCTCTCCGACGATGCGGAGAATGCGCTATGCAGGAGCCTGGGCGCGCCAGGAAGCTGCCCCCACGGCAGCCCCATCCCGCCCTGCGAATTGGATGTCGGAAGCTGCGCCGAGTGTGAGTCCGGTGACGGGTCCGCCCCGAAGAAAGTCGCACGCCGGGTCATTCCCATCACCTCCCTCAAACCGAAGGCGATGGGCCGTGTGGCCTTCATCCGGGGCGGGCGGAGCGTCGTCAGGCGGCTCTCTGCCATGGGCCTGACCCCCGGCACCGAAGTCACGGTTCTCAGGGCGGCGCCAATGTCAGGGCCATTGGAGCTCCGCGTACGGGGATGCAATCTGGCCGTCGGCCGCGGGATAGCGGATAAGATATTCGTGGAGCCGGAAGGGAGCGCTGCTACATGAGCTGCCGCGGAAACAAGGCTAAGGTCCGCGCGGACATGAGCTGCCATGGAATGAATGTCGGATCCAGCGGGGATTGCGATGCGGTCGTGGCGCTGGTAGGGAATGCCAACGTCGGAAAGAGCGCCATATTCAACCAGCTCACGGGTCTGGAGCAGACAGTAGGCAACTGGCCCGGCAAGACCGTCGAGAGGGCCGAGGGTCTCCTGTTCCACAACGGCGTGAGGCTCAGAATGGTGGACCTGCCCGGGACCTATTCGCTCTCGACCGGAACCGCCGAGGAATCCGTGGCACAGGAGTACCTGCTTTCGGGGGCCGCGGACATCGTCATCAACGTCATCGATGCCACGGCCCTCGAGCGCAACCTCTTCCTGACGCTTCAGCTCATCGAGACCGGGATTCCGGTTGTCGCGGTGCTGAACCTGACGGATGCGGCGCGCCAGAGGGGCATCCGCATCGACGTCAGGAAGCTGGGAATGCTTCTGGGGATACCTGTCGTGGAGACCGTGGCTGTCCACGGACGGGGCATCCACGAGCTCATCGACGAGGCCATCCGGCTTCTAAAAAAAGGAACACGCTCGCGAAGAACGGTCCGCTACGGTCCCGAGGTCGAGCGTGCCGTAACGGGGCTGGAGGCGCTGATGCGTCGAGGGAAGCGCTCGAGATGGAAGGCCCTGAGGCTTCTCGAGGGCGATGCCGGCCTGTCCCGCCGGATGCGGCAGAAACATCCGGATGTCGTGGAAAGGGCGAGCGCCCTGTCCCTAGAGCTGGGGGACCATCACGGTGAACCGGCCTCAACGGTGCTCGCTTCGGAGAGGTACGCTGTTGCCGGCAGGGTGGCGCGGGAGGTCATGCACGTCTCCTCCGCAATCAACGGTCGTGGCGCGGAGATGCTCGACAGGCTGAGCCTCCACCCTGTGCTCGGATATGTCCTCATGATCGTGGTCATGCTGGCCATCCTTGCATTCATTTCCATCCTCGGAGGGTGGATCGCGCAGGGCATCGAGCGGGCTTTCGAGAGCGCAAATCCCCGCATGGACGGTTTCGGCCCTGGCCTGCTGTGGAACGGCGCGGTCGTGGGCCTCTATTCGGCGCTCGGCGTGGCATTCGGATTCCTTTTGCCATTCTATCTCATCCTCAGTGCCCTCGAGAATTCCGGCTACCTGCCGAGAATAGCTTTCCTGATGGACCGCCCATGCCATCTGATGGGCCTGCACGGGAAGGCCTCCGTGCCTTTCATCGTGGCGTTCGGCTGCAACGTCCCAGCGTGCGTCGGCTGCCGCATCATCGAGACGAAACGGGACAGGCTCATCGCCACGTTCCTCTCGACGCTGATACCCTGCTCGGCCAGGACCATTGTCATATTGGGAATCGTGGGCACGTACATGGGTCCGCTTTGGGCCATTTCCATCTACATCATCGATTTCCTCCTGATACTCGCCATCGGCAGGATTCTGAACGCCACAGTCAAGGGCCGGTCCGTGGGCATCATCATGGAGGTCCCTCCTTTCAGGAAGCCCGTGCCCCGCCTGCTGGCCAGGCAGGCCTGGGCCCGCTTCAGGCCTTTCCTTGTAATGGCGGTCCCTCTCATCGTTCTCGGCAGCACGGTCATCGAGGGGCTGCGGCTGGCGCATGCCATGGACGAGCTGACCCTGTGGATGAGCCCCATGACCGTCGGCTGGCTCGGCCTTCCGGCTTTCACAGGTGTCCTGTTCCTTCTCGGAATCCTGAGAAAAGAGGCGGCGCTGGTATTCCTGGCAGCGGTCGCGGGCACGGTCGACATTGCGGCGGCAATGTCACCGGTGCAGATGTTCGTCTTTGCCCTCGTGATGACAATCTACATCCCATGCACGGCTACGATAGCCGCACTCGCCCGGGAGGTCGGCTGGAAGAACACGGCCATCATAACCTTTTCCGAGATTGGCCTGGCCCTTCTAGTCGGGGGGATAACGTACCGTGCGCTCCTGCCCTTCATTTGAATGATGTAATTGATGTTCGCCCGAGGTCGGCCCCCGATAAATCGAAAAGACTTATCCACCCGAACACTATGCGGAATCGGATTGCCATGAGGATCCTGATAATCGGCGGCGGGGCGTCGGGCTCCACTGCGGCCCAGTTCGCGCGCAAGACGGACCGTAAGGCAGAGGTCATATTGGTATCCAACGAGAATTACCCGTTCTATTCGCGCTGCGGACTGCCCTATGCCCTATCGGGCAGGGTACCCTCCTTCGAGGGCCTTGTGGAATATTCCCAGTCTTGGTTCAGGCAGTTCAAGATTGACGTCCACCTCGGAACGGAGGCGAGTTCCCTCGATACAGTGAACAGGACCGTGAAGCTGAGGTCCCTCGCCGACGGCAAGGAGGAGAACGTCCCGTACGATGCGCTGATACTGGCCACGGGCGCGACCCCGTGGATGCCCCCCATGGAAGGGGCATATGTCCAGCCCGGAAAGCTGCGGGAAGGAGTGCACTTCCTCAGGACCATTCCGGACGGAAAGGCTATAGCGGCAATGCTCAAAAAGGGCGCGAAGGCCGTCGTGGTCGGAGCCGGGCTCATCGGCATGGAGACCGCAGAAGCGCTCACTGAAATGGGCATCGATGTGTCCATCGTGGATATTCTCCCTGACATGCTGCTGGCATCATTGGACGAGGACATGGCCGCCGCGGCAAGGGAGATAGTGGCGAAACGCAACATCCCGATGTTCTTCAGGAGCAAGGCCGTGAAGGTAACGGGCGATGCAGCTGCGAAAGGAGTGGTCATCGAGAACTCGGAAACCAAGGAGCAACAAGAGCTGCCCTGCGACATCGCGGTAATCTCGACTGGAAACAGGGCCAACATCGCGCTCGCCGTGGCGGCCGGGTGCGAGCTGGGGGTCACGAAGCATATCCGGGTCAATGCGCGATGCGAGACCTCCGTTCCGGGGATATTTGCCGTCGGCGACTGCACCGAATATGTGGATTTCGTGACGGGAGCGCCGGTGCCGGTCGGCATGGGCACAGTTGCGACGAGGCAGGGCAGGACCGCAGGCATCAACGCCGCAGGCGGGAGGTCAGAGATGCCCAGGGGCATCCTGGGAACGCGCGTCACGGAGGCGTTCGGCATGAAGATGGCCGCCGTGGGACCGGGCGAAGCACAGCTCAAAAAAGCTGGCATCGAACCGCTCGTCGGAAAGTTCAGCGGCTCCACATTGCCATCCTATTTCCCCGGCGGAGAGGCGCTGATGGTCAAGGTGCTGGCGCATCCGGAGAGCGGGAAGCTCCTCGGAGCGCAAATAGTGGGCACGGCGCGTGTCCACCAGAGGATCAACGCCTTTGCGGCGGCGATAATGGCTGGAATGGGCCTCGAGGATTTCGCGAGGCTGGAAACGGCCTACGCACCCCCTATCGCTCCCACTCTGGACCCCATCACGCTGGCATGCGACGTGGCGCTCATGAGGCTACGGCGCAAATAGACCGTCCGGATGCCCGCAGAAAGATTGATTACAGATATCATGTATATTTATCGCGGTGAGCCTGATTAGGAAGATGGCCGCGTTCCTGTTGCTCGTTGTTGTTGCGATGCCCTCGCTCTCGGTGCCCGCTCTCTCCGAAGAGGGGGCCGAGCCCTCATGCATTGCGCCACGCGCCGGCACCCTCACGGTCCCGGACGGGCAGGAATATCTGGTCTCCGGGAGCGTAAGCTACGATTATGTCATCTGCGCCGGACTCCTCACCGTGCCGGAAGGCGCAAGCCTCACCGCTTTCGATATCCAGCTTGCGGCAACGGCCGCTCTCGAGGTCAGCGGAGGCAATCTCACGGTCCTGAACATATCGGGCCAGTCGAGGCTTTCGGGCTCCTGCCGCCACCTCAACCTCACCAAGAACGCCAACCTCACCGTCGCCGCCGCCCCCGGCATCCATTCCATTGCGGCGAGCAACGGGCTCGAGAGCGTATTCGATGTCGCCGTAATCACATCGTGCACTATCACGAACTCTACCCTGAATGTCACCGGCGGGAACGGTTACGACCTTGCGGTAGCGGACGGGCCGTGGCAGACGGGCGGCGTGCTGGACGGCCGCTTTGCGGCCGGCGGCAATGCGAGCTTCACGCTGACGTGCAAGGGCGAATTGCATATCGCCAACTCGACGGTCGCGGCGTGCGCGGGACGGGGCGGCAGGGCAGCGGACGGTCTCACCGCAACTACGATGACAGGCGTCAAGGGAGGCGGTTACGTCAACAAGGGAGATGTCAGGGGCCTCGTCGGCATTGGCGGGAATGTCACGATGGGCATCAATGCAACCGGTTTCTTCATGAGAGCCTCCGAAATGCTCTGCATCGGCGGGAAGGGCGGGAACGCCGGCAAGAGCGGAAAAGGCGGAAATGGCACCAACGGCGGCGGCGTCGGCGGCAACGGGGCCGGCGGCGGTGGCGGAGGCGGCTACTCCAGCGGGGACGGCGGCAACGGCGCATTCGGCAACAGCGCGGATTACGGCAACCCGGGGTTCGCCGGCGGTCCTGCGGGCAATGTCGGAGGGCGCGTCGGCTGCGGCGGAACGTCCGTTATGGACGTCATTGCTGGCACACTTGATGTCGACCTCTCTAATATCACCTGTCGGGGAGGAGCCGGCGGGGACGGAGGCAACAGCTCGTGGATGGCCTACGGCGGCACGGCGGGCCAGTGCGCCGGCGGCGGAGGAGGGGGCGCCGGCGGGGGAGCGTACAGCTCGGGAGGCGGCGGTGGAGGCGGCGGCGGAGCGAACGATGTCTACGAGATAGGGATGGGCGGTAATCCGGGCGCCGGCGGCATATGCGGCACGGTCGCGGATACGGTAGGCTGCGGCGGCGACGCCTCGCTGAAGCTCGAGGGCTTCGGGTCAGTTTCCCGCAATTCCAATGTGTCATGCAACGGGGGCCTGCGCGGCAACGGTGCGAAAAAGGAGGGCAACGGCGCATCCTCCGGGGATGGCAAGTACGGAGGCGGCGGCGGGCTTGGAGGCTGGGGCCGCGGCTGCAACAACGCCAACGGCACCTCACTATGCTCCATCCCCATGTTCACACCTATCCTGCTTCTCCCGGTGAACGGAAGCCATACCAACCTGGACCCGCCCACGCTGGTCTGGACCCCCCAGCACAACTCCACGACGAACGGGAACCTTACCGGCTACACGCTGCAGTTCTCGTCCCTCTCCGACTTTGGGACCCTCGAGTACACCTGTGTCACCGCTAATAGCCAGCACAAGCCCGACGTCATATTCCCCGCCGCGCGATATTACTGGCGCGTCAATGCCCTTTACGAGAATCCGCCTTCGTCCAGTCCCGGCTGGTCCGAAGTGTGGAACATCGATTTGAACCTGCCCCCGGAGGCGCTCCTGATTCCGGACAACCATTCGTTCGCCGAGGATACGACAGCTGATCACCTTATCGACCTCCAGGATTATTTCCTCGATGATACCGTGTCCGGGGGGATGGCCAATTATTCCGTTGTGTACATGGAAGACCCTGCCAGGATGAACGCTTCCGTCGACGGCCGTTTCCTCAATTTCACCTCGCCCACGCCGGACTGGTACGGCTCCTGCAACTTTTCCGTCAGGGCCACGGACCGCTTTGGCCTCGGCAATGTATCCAACGATTTCAGGGTGACCGTGAGGCCGGTCAATGACCCGCCCCGTTTCCGGACGATACCATCCCTTTATGTGACCGAGGATGAGCCATTCTCGTTCAACCTTATGCCCTATGTCTACGATGTGGACAATCTGACCCGCGAAATAAGTCTCCAGGGAACGTGCAACGGGAACCTGAGCCTTACCGGTTTCGACCTGTCGTTGCTGTACATCGTGGATGC
>Ga0315283_10001134_pt1 | contig 20995 bp, 15 predicted proteins | sample YL17G09_0_MG_FD_204541 | JGI IMG/M metagenome (GOLD analysis project Ga0315283, IMG submission 204541) | Sediment microbial communities from Yellowstone Lake, YNP, Wyoming, USA - YL17G09_0 | ecosystem: Environmental > Aquatic > Freshwater > Lake > Sediment | place: USA: Wyoming | collected...
GTTTCGCATTCAGGAGCCACATCAAAAGCAGTAGCAAATTCCCTGATTTTAGTCTGAACTTCGGCATCGGTAGCTTCGTCGCGGTATTTTTTGAGCTCACACATTTCGAGCAGTTCGATGTGGGTGCCGAATATGGCCGATTGTTTGGTCAGGTCGGTGTAAACATCAAGCATTCCGCAGTAATAGTGACCCAAAACACCCAAACGGTTATTCCGCATGGCAGCAGCAACGCGGGCGGCTTCGGTCCAGGCTTTAATTTCGGTCCAGGCTTCTTCATCCTGAAGGTATCCTGTCACAAAGTCGTACTGAATTCCGGAGCGGTTAAATACGCTGGCAATTTCAGGTACCGAACAGGCCTGGCAGTGTTCAAGCCATACTCCTGTCATCTTACCGCGGTCACCCAGTTTGTTAAATGCTTCGTAATCGAGTTCAGCAACCGGCTGAAGGTTAAGGATGACTACCGGCACTTTCAGCTTTTGCGCAACCGGCAACACGGTCGACGACAAAGCATACGTTGAAACGTAGAGAAAGACGATTTCAACATCCTGCGATTTCAGGTAGTCGGCAGTTTCTCGGGCTCTCACCGGGTTATCAACCATTCCTGCATCCACAACTTCAACTCCATATGCGGCAATGCGGTTTTTGATTTGTTCCTGGTATGTTTTCAGATTGTCGAGCAATCCATCGAATTGCGCCCAATAGGTATCGAGGCCAATTCCGAATAATCCTACTTTAGTTTTCATATAGATCTATTAAAATTTAGAAATTTGTACAAATTATATTTCTTCAGGAATATCAGGCGAAAGCAAAATTTTTCATTTTTCATTACTTACTTATTGTTTTTGGTTATTCCGTCCCATTGATCGGTGCGGAAAGGCAATGCCGGTAAACCTTCTTTATTATAGAGATTTATATCGTCCGGATTGTCAGCCCAGGCATAGCGAACCGCTACCGGTTTTTTCACCTGATCTGCAAACAGGGTAATAGTTTTTCCATCGGTAAATGCTTTTGCCCAGTAAAATTTTTTGTCTTCACCGGCAATGCTAAAGCCTTTAATATAACCATATTTATCTTTTACAACTAAACCCGATCCAGTGTATTTAAAAGACAAAACAACTTTTTCGCCTTCAATTTTCATGGCCTCGTAAAGCGGGCCGGAGAAAACAATATCCTGACCGTAACAGATTTTGAGAGCAGGCAACGACAGTCTATAGCCTACATCTTGTTTGTTTTTTGGGTGAATATCAGTAGCTTCTCCAATATCAATAGCAGCACCAACGCCGGTGTTTGGAAGTGATAATGCCATTTGTTGCGCTTCACGAAGCTCAGCCCATTCACTTTCCGAGGGTTGATCTTTAGCAGCCATGTAATTAGCCAATTCTACAAACAGAAAAGCGAAGTCGCCCTGATTCCATTTGCTGCGCCAGTCTTTGATCAGATTAGCAAAAACTCTGCGATATTGATAGGCACGTCCGGCATTGCTTTCGCCCTGATACCAAATAGCTCCTTGTATAGTGTATGGAATCAGTGGATTTATCATACTATTGAACAATAAAGTCGGAAAGCTGTTAGGTCCGGAAAGCGGTACGCAAGGAGCTACGTTTTCTGAACCGCGACAATATTTCCAAGCACCTGATAATGATTTCACTGTTTCGGAGGTTTGCACAAACAACTCTTCCGGCTTTCCATAAATTCCACCGCCGCCGCCGGTATCAGTTACCCGAACTACCAAGATATTTTTTCCTGCTTTTAACGTTTTTGCATCAACTTTATACACACGAGGTTTTCCATATTCATTCATCGTTTCTCCGATTTTTTGCCCGTTCAGAAAACTTTCGTCGCTGTCGTCAATTGGGCCAAGACTAACGACAACCCCAGCTTGTGCTTCTTTTTGAGTGAGTTCAAACTCAGTGCGAAACCAAACAACACCATCAATATTGTACAATCCGGCGCTTTCCCATAAGGATGGTAAATTCATTGTTTTCCAGTTAGCTATATTTGTTTCTGGTTTTGGCCAGTTTTCTTTTTTACCATTGTCATCTGATTCTAATTTTAGAAGCCACTCTTTCTGTAATTTATCCGATTCCTGCATTTGCTTTTCGATGTCGGTCTTTTGAAGATCAGTCATAAGAGCTTTAAAATCTTCGTCTGCATTCATGGTTTCGGAGCTTATCCAGGTTTCAGCAATTGTGCCGCCCCAGGAGGTATGAATAAGGCCGATTGGAATATTCAATTTTTTGTACAAATCACGGGCAAAAAAGTATCCTACAGCAGTAAAACCGCCAACGGTTTGTGGAGAACACATTTCCCACGAGCCGGAACTTAAATCGCTGACAGGTTTTGCAGCAATTTTTTTGGCTACTGTAAATGATCTGATTTGTGAATAATTAGCTGCTGCCTGTTCTTGAGCAAAATTTAAGGTCTGAGCTACAGTCCATTCCATGTTCGATTGACCGGAACAAATCCAGACTTCACCAATTAGAATGTTTTTGATTGTTACAACCGTTTTCCCTTTCACGGTCATATCGAACGGGCCGCCTTCTTTCATTGGTTTCAGTTTCAATAGCCATTTACCATCGGCTGCGGCTTTGGTGATTTCCGTTTGACCGTTAAAAGAAACTGTAATCTTTTCGCCTTTTTTGGCCCAGCCCCAAACTGCGACGTCTTTGTTTCGCTGCAAAACCATATTATCTGAAAAAATTCTTGCAACTTTAACCTGAGCATAAGTAAAATTCAGACTCATTAGCCACAGAGGTAAAACAATCAGCCATTTGCAATGCTTCAATAAATCTTTAGTATTTCGTTTCATACTTTTTGTTTTAAGTGGAAATTTAGTTTGCAATGTAAGTGAATAATCCAGAATAATGGAAATAATTTTTTAAGTATTTCCAGCTTTTAGAGATGTAATTGTAAGAAGCTGATGGATTGGACAATACATAGGAATAAAGACTGTCATGGGAGAATTTTATTTTTCTCGTAATGCTGCCATTATCCAGCGTTATGTCACTGCCCGAAACTTTGAAAACCTCCTGCGAATAAGCGCTAAGTTTAGCTGCATCACCCGGTTCTTGAGAGAATCAAAAAGCAGATTATTTGTTTTTCTATACAATCTATCCAGGCATTGTATTTTACGATTGCCGTAATTATAAACGGAATACTGGTTGAAATGCTGTTGTTCGCTGTGTGCACATTGGGTGGGATTCTTCACCCAGCTTAGTTGCTTTGGGCACCAATACAACAGCGCATAATATGCATTGGCAACAGCGTGATCGAGACAATAATGATCACCTGTCTGATCAAATTTATTTAACCAATATTCAACAATTACTTACTGGTTGGAAACATATAAATTGCAGCATCGCCCGGATCGAGCTCTATAGAACTTTCATAAGCACTTGCCGGTACAATTGTTCCATCTTTCAGCACTTTTTTTACGGATTCATCGCCATAAAGCGTCAGATGGATACTATTAAGAAAATCTTTATTTACCACAATCAGAAAAGAGTTCAACCCATTTTCCAGCAATGAAACCAAGGCAGGTGCACCGCCGGTGTCCAACACTTTAATGGTCTTTGGAAGCGCTGTCAGGCGAATGGTGCCGACTGGTATTCGTCCTAAACCTGTATGCCTTACAAATACTACTTTTGATCCCAGGAATACACCTGAAAGGTTTTTGATTTCCTGGCTCATGAGTTTAACCCGGTCATAAACCACACTCCTTTTGCCGGTGACGGTCAAGGGTGCACCACGCTGATCTTCACCTGATGGTGAATTTACCGAGGTCGCCGACCAATATGTGAAATACTCAATGCCCTGTGCTCCGTATGCCAGGTCACTATAAACCTGAAGCCTTATGGCAGAAAGGGTTTGCGGTGTCACATGATCTTCATCATAATTGGTTGTTAGCGCAAAAGCCCAAAAGGGTATTCCGGTTTCACCTGACACCAGGGAAACCTGCTCCAGATTCTGGTACCAGCTCGTGGAAAGATGATCCTTAAAAACAGGATAGTAGTCAAATGACATAAATTGCAGCGGTAATTCTTTCACATATGCATCCAGATAATCTGTATAGCTTTTTGTCCCCAGCTGACTGGAATCAGCAAAATTCGGAAACAGGTTTACATAGCAGAAGTGTTTATTGTCAACAGACTGAATTTTTCTGGCCCATGCCCCTAATTCTGGAAACAGGTGTATATTTGGTTCATCCATAAGGTGGTAACCAGCAAGAGCAGGATGATTCATAATTCGCCGGACTGTGTTCTCCGGATCTGATTTCAATTCAGGACAGGAAGCTACGATTTTGACACCCACCTTTGCTGAAACATCCAGCGCTTTTTGCATATCACTTATATTTGAGAAAAAGCTTAGTGAATGGGTTATACCGGCATCCTTCATTTCCTGGTAACGTGCAACACTTGTTTCATTTGCAGGAATGCTGTACCATGCCAGAATGGGAATCTCCCCCCTGGATTCCAATCTTTCCTGTGAATTCGCATATCTGGCGAAAAGGAACAGGAACATGAATAGTAAGGAAAACTTGCTTAGGTTCATTTTTTCAGGATTTAGTAGTTACGTTATTTTCGATGATCAATTCGGTTTGTCATAATGTAAAGTTGAAAGAATTTTGTTTTAAGACCATCATGAGATTTAGGTGTAATGCCATCTTGAAACAGCAAAGCATTTACTAAGGAAAGGAAGAATAGAAAAGTCTATTTCAAACATTTCTGATCGATATATGTGATTCTCTTTCACTCATGCTACAAAAATAACCTAAATTCCTAATTTGTACAGGTTCTTGAGCTTTACCTGCACCAAATATTCATGTCCTTCATTCTCCCATAAACCGGTAGGTTCCAGCATGGTCGGCTTTGAGGGTTTTCCCCCCGAGATGGATCGTGGCGATAACATTTTTGGGAAGCTTCACCACGCATTGCACTTTGTCCTTGTTGCGTTCGACACGCACATGGATGACGCCAGCCGGCGTTGGCACGTCACCTTCCGCCCATTCGAGATCGCCTAACTGCGGCGCAATTTCCGCTGTCGCATAACCTGCAGATGTGGGACGAACTCCCAGGACATTTTCGGTGAGATAGACCGTCGGGCCGCTCGACCAGCCATGGCACAAACTCAGGTAAGCCGTCTGGTCGAGTGCCCATTTCATGTCGTCCGGCCATGCGGGATTGAATTTTTCCCACCATGTCGTCGCGCCGCGCCGGAGCATGTCGCCCCAGTTGAGGCGGATGTAATTCAACGCGTCCTGATTTTGATTCAGTTCGCTCATCGTCTGCAGGAGAAAATAACCGTAGTAAGGCGTGATGGGATCATCGTCATGCCGTGTGCGGTCCGGCTCCACGGTCCACGCCGGGCTTCCCGGTTTGAGGATGCGCGAATAAATTCCCCCGCATTGCGCGGGTGTGGCGACACCGGACAAGACGGCCATGATGTTCATCTGCAACCGGTCGCCGTAAGCTTCGTTAGTAGGCGTGTAAAATTTGGCACGCGCGGCATCCGTCAATTGGACCGCCCACTCGGCGAATTTTTCCGCGTTCGCCGTGTCGCCCAATTCGCGCAACAGATAAACCGCTTCCTGGACGCCTTGAATAATATATAACTGCGTCGTGGCGATCGTCAGTGGATTTTCCAACACGAAGCCCGGAGACCAGTCGCAGAACGGCCAGCATTTGTAAGGGTTGCTGAAGAGGTTGTTCGCGTCGAACTGCGTCTGCTGATATTTCAAAAGCGAAATAATTGCTTCGTGCTGTGACGTCAGAAATTCCCGGTTTCCGACGTGCCGGTGGAAATCGGCCAGCGTGCAAAACCACGAACCGGAATAGCCGGGAATGGAATTCACGTCGTGAACCGGCAATTCAGCCGGCGCACGTCCACCCTGTGCCTCGGTGCGCACTTTGGCGATGGAATGCTCCATCAGAAACCGGTCGGCGAAAACCTTGTTAATCGTCTGGCCGGTGATTTGCAGGTCGCCGATCCATAAGCCGCGGTCGCGTTTTGGCGCATCCCAGATTTCCTCCTGCATGCACAGGTGAGCCGTGTAGGCTCCGGCATACCAGATACGCGTCAGCAACGGATCGGAACAATCAAAGCTGCCCCAGTGTTGCACCGGGTAATATTTGTGGTCGCAAACGATGCGCGTGATTTCCAGCGGCACATTCGATGGAAATGAAATCCGCGCGTATCGAAACGCGGAATAGGGAGTCTCCGCCGGATTCGTCCCCATGAGCGTCAACTTGAACGGCCCGCTGTTGTCCAGGGCAGGTTCTTCATGCACACATTCCTCCGCCGATTCGCCCGTGGTGACAACCACCTCCACACCCGCCGTTCCCCAAATCTGCAAACGCCCGGCGAGTTCCTTGCCAAAATCCACCAGCAACGCAGGCGTTACGCCGGGACTGGAATCGCCGGGAGTAATCTTCACTTTCCCCCGACCAGGCTCTGTCAGATTTTCCGCGCCGGAAATTTGATAGGCTTCAGAAACCGCCTTAGCGGAAGTGGGCAAAAGTTCCAGATGTTTCATCGCGGCATCCGCGGCGGACAATCCGGCAAACGGCACGCCCGAAGTTTTCGGGCTGTAAGTCGGATCCACAGAATTTTGGGCACTAACCATTTGCCAGCACAAAAGGACTGACACTATTGCAATTAATCTGACTTTCATATAGATGCACTTATTAATTTCATCAATTCTATATTAAACCATTTGATAATTGACGTATAGCATCGTTTAAGTTTTAATGCTGATAAATCGTTGCAAGTTTAATTAATCCGTAAAACTAAAAAGGTTAAATCAAGTCATTTTTTTATGCATTTGAATCATTTATTTGTGTGGTTCATATTTTGGGATTAGGGAATTGGGCAGGAATTTCCTTTGCCGAAATTATGGGTGAAAAGCTTTTCCAGACGATGGCTGCGAAGGCGAATATAGGTTCTGGTTTGTGATTTCATTCAATTTTTATTTCTTGTCCTATACCATACAATTTCACAGAATTATTATGTAGCATATCCAATGCAATGGCCCTAAGTTCTTCTGTATTCAATTTGAGTTTCTTTTGCTGTTCCAATAACTTCTCAGTCAAAATTTCACGGGTAAACAATGACGAACCGGCAGCCATTTCTACCGAAGTACTGTCATGATCCAGCATTAGTTTGTGATACGGCACATAAGTAAGATAGGTATCAAGGGCTTCACTGAAAAAGTTCGGACTTAATACAGGCAACCAGCATGTATCAATATAAAAATTAGGCTTGTTTTTGGCCAGAAAAGCAGCTTCTTTAAAAAATGGCCAGCAATGCAGCATTACAATTTTCATATTTGGATATCTCTCTCCTAACGAGACCAATGGCAGTGGATTAGATTCCGGTAGATTGTGAGTGCCTACATGAATCTGATGAATCCAATTCTTTTGATTTGCCAGCCGACAACATTCATGCATGATCCAATCCTGAAAAGCATATACCTCATCCTTATTTAGATTTCCCCTGAATATAATTTCACTGTCGTCCCGATATTTAAATTCTAGTTTGCGGTAATACGCTTGCAGTTGCTTAATGCCAGTGGAATGATTTTGTTCTGCTGCATCAAAATAAAACTTCAAAAAAGCTTTCCAGCTATTTGCATCAAGGGGATCGATCCCCGCGATTTTCGCCAAAGAATCTCTTCTGGGATTATCCTGGCTCCAAAAATCCAGAAAAGGGTCAATACGCATGATGGTATGCGTAAAGGAAAGTTCCTGCTGTTTTGTTGCTGAAGACTCTTGCTGGAAATAGAACTCAGGATGCACCGGACGAATTAATTCTGTAAAATGAGATTTTTTCATGGCTTGCTGATACCAGGAAAACACATCTTTATAGTTTTTCCCGACCATTGTATCCGCTTTCTTCCATGCCTCAAGATTGAAACCGAGCAAATCAATACCGTAAAGGAATTGAAATCCGCGACATGTACATTGGAATGTCCCGGTCATAATGGAAGACCTTATTACCTTTTCAAATCCTTTTAATGCCATGGGTGGATTGGCCTTCCACCATTCTTTTTGAGAGGAGAAACCTGCCTCACGTGCTGAGGCATGCGGATCAAGACCTGCACCATACAACCCACCACCTTGATAAGGATCCAGAATGATATCCCATATGGAGGTCTCGTCTTTAGGAGTGGCTCCGGCGGTTGTATCGCAACGAAATCCCAATGAAGGTTCAAATCCGATACTATCAATACTTCCCCAATGCTCATGGGAGCAAAAATTGGGGAGCTCTGACAGATCAAAGACCGATGATGTCTGTTTATTCCTATCTTGCTTTTTATCAGATATTTTTGCAGCTGAGACTAATCCAACCGGAGCAAGTCCAAAAGCTAATAACAAACCTGATTTATTTAAAAAATCCCTTCGGCCATTGGACTTTAAATTAGCATTCTTCATTTCTAAGGTTTTTGACAGTTTTGTTTATTTTCCTTTATTTACTCCTGTAAATTTTGGCATGATATGGCAAAAGACTGATGGTAAATGAATTTGAAACATCCAGGATACTTCCTGAAGCAGGATCCCATTCTTCCATTTTCGAAGGTGCTTTTAAAGTAACCCCTGTTGATATTGCTTTGCCTGAATCATTCAGGATAAAATAGACATCTTTGTTTTCGATCTGCCGGTGGGCAATCCGTACCGGTAACGATTCATCCTCCAGTTTCACTTCTTTTCCCAGCCATCCGTTCAGTATCTCTTCTATTTTCTGCGATTTCCAGTTCATCACCAGTTTGGCATTGTCATTGGTTTCAAAAAGCTTTTTGGCCCTGGATTGAAGCTCTGTGTCAGGAAATTTCTTCTCCGTGTTGACAGGCATCAGTTCAAGGGCAATCAGTTTGCCTCCGGCTTCAGTAAATTCAAATAACCTTTCCCAGGCTTCTTCCGGTAAGGTAGAAACAGCCGGTAATACGATGACTTTCCAGTGCAACAGTCCATTTACCAGTTCACCATTAACTACCTTTGATTCGATGATAGCCCTTGAATCAAGAAATGAATATTCCCGGCGGTTTTTGAACATGAACCTGGAAATATTCCGGAAGGTTTGTTCAACCAGGATAGCATCGGGGGATCCTCCGGCCAATGTATCCCAACCCGACACGTTCGGGTCTGTGAAAAAGCCATCAACCACCTTAAGGGGCTGGGGCATAAACCGTGTCCAAAGGGATTCGATGGGATATACAATGCCAATGTCAGCCCGTGTATATCCTCCATGAAGAAGCATGGTCGTTCTGCCAACATAAGTATTAAACTCAATTTTCTCCTTCTGATCAGAATGAGTCAGCTGCAGGTAATTATTAAAATCAGTTACCCCTCCGGCCAAAAGCATGTTCAGAAAACCCCGCACTTCTTCGGCAGAAGGTTCACTACCACGGGTAAATATTTCCATTATCGGACAAGGCTCACTCATTACCAAGTCGTGGCCCTCAAGTTCGGCAGCGCTGGAGGCAAGTTTGGGTGAATGAACCGGCATAAATCGGGGATAGCAGCTCAGTATGTCGATCCCCGGGGCATCCATTTCTCTATAGCATTTCATTGCATCCCCATAAAGAGGAACCTGCGCCATCATGGTCTCTTCAAGAAGAAGGTGGCCTCCCGATTTAAAGTTATGCTTTGCGCACCACTCTTTGATTGGCTTAAAATAATTATTGGCTATCAAATCCCCCACAGTATGAAAATATTGATAGCGTACTTGCTGACCAGCAGGTCCTTTGTCTGAAAAAAGCTCAACAAGCCTTTCTTCAGGCCGGTATCCGTAGCGTTTTTTTATTTCTTCCGACAGAACATCCTGCCAGGGGATGACCGACCATGAATACCATTCGAAAGGGACTGCCAACAGGGAGGGTTCATCGGTAAATGTGGAAGTGAAATATTTACCAAGGTCTTTCCCCAGATAATCAGCGTAAATTTCGTGATTTACCCTGAGAAAAGTCTCGGTCACCTCCGGGATCATCAGAGATGGATAATGCGGACTGGCAGATCCTCCCGGTTTTTTTGAAACCTGAAATCCCTCATAAAGCTGATCCTTTGTGACGGCAAATATGTTCCATTCTCCTTCAGGTGCGTTCCAGTCAAGGTAAGAACCATTGACAAAACCTGAAAGATCGGTTTTCCTGCTATAATCCACCACCTTCCCAGAAACAGGAAATGCAGCCACTAATTCTGATTTCCCGGGAGGTAGCCTGTAATGTAAAGGCCCGTGATTTACCAGGGTATCATCAAAAAAGAGCCCCATTACTTCCCATTCAGGGTTTTCCTTAATAACAAGGTCTCCTGCGTTACCAGAAGGATAACCGTTCTCATCATAAAGCCACAACTCCATTCCAGCAATTCTTGCCTTTTCGCTGAATCGCAACGTAGCCTTCATCGCTGCATCTTCAAGGTAATGCTCAAAGGGGACATTAATGGTAAACCCCCCGTATCCATTATCGAGATACGCTTTAATCAAAGAATCTTGTCCTGATTCATCCAAAGGGATTCCGTGAACATTCTGGTTCATCCGGTACTTAAGCGGGGGATTCAAAAAACCTTTCTTCAATTCCAAAAACGCCGATTCGTTCATGCGTTGGGAACAGCTGCTTGCAAATAAGGATGCAGCAATTATGATAACAAAAACAATTCTATTCATTCTATGGTTTTTATTACAAATGTCTTTAATTATGCACAGCTAATTCAATTAGATTATAATTTTAGTTTGCTGAAAACTTTAACCAATATTCCGGCGCCTTTAAAATGTTTTTTCATTTCAAGCGCCTTCTCAATTGCTTATTAAATTAATAAGTCAGTATTTTAGTCAGGCCTGCTAAGCCTGATTTCACTAATTTTGAATCTTTGCGATTCAGCTCATAATAGCAACCTCTCTTAATTGAAACAAATCCGGGCGACCACGCAGGGCGGAAGCGCTAGTAATACCCTGTTCCCATCAATGACCGTCAGTTTTTCATCGCGCTGGACAAATTCCCCTCCGGTTTCAAGCGTGAGAGGAACCAGGAACTTCGCCTCGGCTTCGGCCGATACGACGAAGTTGCTCAGCGACAAGTCCAAGGTACGGGCACTAACCATGTTTCGGTTGACCACGGTGACACTGACGCTCTTACCGTCGGGTGTCACCGAAGCGCACAGGTCAAGGTCGGCATCAGCAGTCACTGCGGGCATTTTCAGAATCCGGTTTCCCTGATGTGCGGCGTAGAGGACGAATACCTGTCCATCCGGTTCGAGTTCGCTGGTAAGCGGCTCCACCTTGATGGCGCCCTCGGTAACTGGCTGGAAATAGCTGGCGAGCGCCAGGCCAAGCGATTCCTCCTCGCGGCAAAACATATTCAGCATCTCCGCGGCAAAGACGCCGCTATGCACATCTCCCGGGCGGTCCCACATGACGTTCCACTCATAATAGGCGATGCCCAGGCGCTTCCCGGCAGGAGCTATGCTGTCCAGGAGCTGCCGCAATGACTTTAGTTGTGGTAAAATGGTTTGAGCGGGCGTTTTGACTACGTCAGCCATGGTAATCTTGAAATCAGCGTCGAAATAGGAACCGATCTGAACCATATCCACCATTCCGCCAGCTTCTGCAAAAAGCGGTTCGAGCCATTCGGACCCAGCCGGGATACCCATGTTGAGTTCGATGGATGGATCCGCTTTCTTCATTGCCTCGATAAATGTGTGGCAGAGAGGAGCCAGTACCTTTGGGTTTGTCCTTGCCTCCCCCTGGAGCAGGCTCATTCCCGTAAGCTCATTGCCCATATACCAGTATTTGACACTGTATGGTTCCGGATGTCCGCGTTCGGCGCGGAGCTTGCCCCATCGGGTAATGGGTGCGCCGTTGCAGTATTCCACCCATGAACCCGCCTCTTCAGGGCTGGCTTCACTGAAACGGGTGGTTATCATGGGTGCCGCGTTCAGCTCTCGGCAGAGTGCGATAAATTCATCGGTGCCAATCTCGTGATTGTCATATCCATAAGAGTCGGGCAACAGACCCACCCATCGGTGAGGTCCTATGGGGGGACGTTGATCCACAGGCAAAAGACCTTCCCTCCAGTCGTAATACTCGGCAAAACAGCCGCCGGGCCATCTCAGGTTTCCCGGTTTGAGTTGTTTTAACAACTCAACCACGTCTCTACGCATTCCGTGGAAGTTGTCGGCCGGCATAAGAGAAACGGCGCCTATCCAAAGTGTCCCCGGAGATGTGAGCTGGATTTCAAGCCTCCCTCCTTTCACCTGCACAGGCGACACAAACTCGCCACTCCAAAGTTGCCAATCACCGGATTTGGTGATGGTTTCTCCTGAAAAAACAGCATTGAAACCCGACCTGGAGATGATTTTCATTTGAAGTGTCTGGTTGGTAGCCGATTTACTCCACACCCTGAATACATACTTTACATCTTTGCTAAAAGCCAGCCAATCATGTTGCTGCCATATCCCGCAGGATGTTCCCTCACCGTTTTCCAGGAGGACAGAATATTTGCCTGCATAGGAAACTTTATCGTCAATCGCCACACCATTGCCCGTTAAGGTTGTCCAGCCCCTCGGTAATCCCACGTCAACAGCAGCAAACTTGCGGTTTTCAACCATTTCGGCGCTGATACCCGACCAGATTGCCCGCCGGGTGTGTTCCAGGTTGTGTCCGAAGAGCAAAGGTGAAATCACCCCGCCTTGATTTTTCGCATCAATAGTTATTCTTATGGGTTGGTCCTGGGCAAACCCTTTGAACAGTCCAGCTAAGGCAATGAAAATAATTATTAATCCTGCTTTAGTTTTCACTGTTGTATTTTTTGGTAATCAATATTTTTACCGGACCTATTAATCCGGATTTCAACAAAGGTGAATCGGCGTTGTAGTGTTTGTAAGTAGTAAAAGTATACCGGCCTGATGTCCTTGGTTTTCCGCTTAGCAGCCATTCCGGCCATTGTCCGTCTTTAATCCCGTCGTCCGGTTTTTGTTCGTCGCCAATCAACCGGTTTGGCCAGAGATTGGCCACTTCAATATCTATCTGGTTTTCGGCCGAAACAACTGCATCTGTAATTTTTATACGGAAAGGAGCAGTCCAGACAACACCCAAATCTTTGCCATTAATCCGTACCCGGGCCAGGTTGTTCACTTCTCCCATATCAAGGAATATTTCGGTCTTTTTATCTGCAACAACATTCTTAGAAACGTTAATCGTTTTGTGATAGGTTGCAATTCCTGAATAGTATTTTATACCTTCTTCCGCTCGTGTTGTCCAGTCAACAAGCTTATCGAATACAACGTTTTCTGGTCCACCCCATTTCGGGTCAAAGGTTACCTTCCATGGACTGCTCACTTCAAACAAAACTTCCGGCTGGGTAAAATTCTTCAACCCGGTTGAATTGGATGGTTTTGCTTTTCTATCGTGATTGAAAACAATAAAATAACTTTCGGAAGCTTCAAATTGAAGAGGTATCTGAATCTCACCCCTTTTAATTTCGAAATCAGGAAGTTCACGCGTTTCTCCGGTCATAGGATTCCATAATTCCGGAGTTCCTTCGCTTACCCTGAATGAACAGCTGGTATTTAAGGCAGCATTGGTTTTATTCGAAACAAAATAGATTTCTCCGGATGAAAGCAATTTGTGCGTATATCGTACAGAGCCATCTGATGCAAAATCTTCAGGAATACCCATTTCGCGGAGTATGGAAGTAGTGGCATCATAGTCCGGGTATAGTTCAGGCAATTTAATACCCGAAAAAGCACCGCCCCAGTAGATTTTACCTTTACCAACTTTTCGCTCGGAAATCTGCGAAGGAGCAGTATTTCCTCCCCAAATTGACGCCGATTTTGAAGCTACCTGCTTGTCACATTCGGGGTAATTAACAAGGCTGGGTGATTTAAGTGGAGGATTTCCAATAATTACTGCACCGTCGTTCACCAATGATTCTATCTTATTGAGTAATGCCGGAGTCATGGTTTCAGTTTTCGGCAAAACAAGGATATAGTAGGAGGCTCCTGACGGAAATACGATTTTCCCGTCAGCAACCGATGCTTTCAATAATTGGGATGGCGAACATCCATCAAAGTTGTAACCCTTCCGGTCGGGAAGAAAGGCATCTTTTGATTCACCTGGCAGCATTTCCTCTTTGGCTGTAAGAACCAACGATTTGTCCGGTATAATTCCTTTTGAAAGAGCAGAAGACGGAGCACGGAATACCTGTGGAGCCCCTTCCGGCGTAAGGTAAAGAATATCGGCTACTGTTTGTCCCTGTTGCAAAATGTACTGGCAACGGGAAACATATTTATGGTATCCGTCCACCATATGCCACCAGGTCTGACTACGTTCATGATGTAAGCCATAAGGCCCAAACGTCATCCCCGGTTTCAGGCTATCATTAAGAGGCTGATGCTGAAAAATAACATACATGAACTTATTAATTCCGGATGCAAAAGCCCAGTCGCCCTGATCTTTCATTGATCCGGGATATTGTTTCCAGGCATCGAGATAGGCTGTGAAAGCCTCGGCAGCAACAACCTTCTTTCCTTCGATATGGGCAATAGATGCCGCCTCAATACAACTGAAAGACGAATTGAACCCATAACCATTGCACCAGAATTCGCACATCGGAACATCGGCCACAGCGCCCAGTTCCATGTCGGAAGTAGGATTCATGTCATAGGGCTCGATAGAAAAGCCCATATTGTATTTTTGTGCGTATTTTTTGAGATGAACTGCATGATTTTCAATTACCAGTTCCTGTGAGGTCTGGCGTAAATCCCATAAAAAACGTTCGCTCTTTTCAAGATTTTCAACCACTAACCCGGCATAAACCGGGTAAAAAGGAAGCGGATCGTAACCTCTTCGTTTCTTGAATTCTTCCCTTAGTTTTAAAGTCCAGTTTTGCGCTCCCATTTCCCAGCTATCCATGTGCAGCATTTTTAAGCCGCCCTGTTTGTTTTTATCGGGCATTCCGGTTTTTTCAAGCAACTTGCCTGTGAAACTTGCCATGTGTGCATTTATGGCTGAGGTATCGAATTTATCGGCTTCAAATCCCACACCCGGCAATGGAGCCGGACGGGTAACACCGCCGTTATTTCTACTCCCAAAACGCATAATGGTCCAATTCCCTTTTGGTGCTTTCCAAGCCAGGGTGCCATCCGGCTTCATAAAAGTGGTTACATCAATGATTTTATCCGGTGAAATTGCTGTTCCACTAGTCGGTTCAGAATAATTTGCCAGCGAAGGAAGAAATGGTTTAACCCCTGGCACTGAAGTGTATGGTTCGCGATAGTACAAAGCTTTCTCGGTAATATCGCCTATTTTGAAATCGCCTGCCGGAGCAGGGAATGCAAGCACGCAAACATCCTCATAATAATCGAGCCATTTTTGTTTGAGCTCGGGTGTGAAAGCACCATCTCCAAAATAAGGATTCATAGGTGCCGGTTTTGAAAGAAACATAGGCTTGGTTTCATTTCCTGATACCTGTACTGAACTAAAAACCAGGTGTTTCATCGACTGTGCACCTGTTACCCAGGGACCTCCGCTGCCAGTCCAGCCAGGACCAACGCCAAGGGTTATAGCAATACCTAATCGCTCCGATTCGCGAACAACATGGGTAAACAAATTCATCCATTCTTCGCTCATAAAGTCAACTTTTCCCCGGGGAATACCAACATTAACTTCCATTAACAATACACTTCCAAGGCCCGCGGCTTTCATCGACTCTAAATCAGCAGTTATTCCTTGTTTCGATATATTGCCATCCATAATAAACCAATAAACTCCGGGACGAGTAGAATCAGGCGGATTTAGAAATCCTTTCTTCAATTCGGATAATGAAGAATCTCCCTTGTGTTGGGAACAGCTGCAAGCAAGCAAGGTTGCAGAAATTGTGATAACGAAAACAATTCTATTCATTTTATGGTTTTTAGTACAAATGGTTTTGTTTTACCCGCACAAATACCAGGATCCAGTCCTGCGGGGACGGAACGTTCTGCTTGGGTACTACAGCGTTCAGAGGGGCGGGCTTCGGGAGCATTGTTCTTTGAGTATTCACCCTGATTCAGGTATGATTTTGCCATACCAAGGTTTATTTTATACCATTCTTCCTCACCTGAATTCCACATTAAATCCGTGTGAGTATCGTTGCCTAAATAGAGGTGTTTGAATGGCTGTTGACTTTGAACATAAATTACTGACAATTGAACTATTGCCGCAAATAATATTAGTTTTCGCATACTTTGTTTTTAATAAATTGATGTTAGCAAAAGATAAAGATAAGATCGATGACAAAACGAGTATCTGGATACGACCTTTTCTATTCAACAATTTCAAGAATGGAATGAATTTCAAGCTTAGGAATCATAACCGATGATTTTCCATCCGACCAGGTAAACTGCATTTCTTTGCCTTCAGGTTGTAAAATAATTTTTGTAGGTTTTGTAGCTGATTTTACGGTCACTGTCAGATCGGTGAGTGACGGAACCTGATCGTAGGCAATGGCGGCCTGATTGGTATGTTCGCCAGCAACATTAATCAGGTTAATCATCGTTATGCCCTTGAGTTTGTTAACAGCCACATGAACCAGATGGGAACCGCTAACTTCCACCATCATTTCAGGAGAGAACTGCAAAATGGTTTCGGCAATAAAGTCTCGGATTACAGGTGTTTTATATTGAAAATATGCTGTTCCGGCATTGAAATAAATGGCTGCAATTTTCCCTTTCCCAAGCTGACGAGTGGAGGATGCAACTGTTTTACTTTGATCGCGATAGTCGTTGCTGTTGTAAAAACAGGAAATAACGTTACAGTCTGAACCAAGTTCGACTGATCGAATCTCTGAATTGAAACAGCCTAAGCGGTTTGCTGCCGATATAAACTGAACTTTCTCTTCAGTTGTTTTTGAGGATTGAATTCCCAGGTCCTTATTGAACAGTCCGGCAGTCTCTGTACCGATAATCAACAGATTTCCGCCGTTTTGAACGTATTCATGAAGTTCATTCAACAATGAGGGTTCGATGTAATCACATTCAGGAATTACAATTACCGGGTACTGGCTCATTTTTCCGCTCAGATTATGCTCCATCAATACTTCAACTGGTAGTTGGTTGTCGAGTAAGGCATACAACGTAGCCTGAAGATTATCGGTTGGGAAGGAATATGCGACTGAGGAATTTTTCATATACGATTTGGTCGGATACAACAGCGCAATTTGCGGTATTGCCGTGGCTTTGTGGCAATAAGGCTGACGTTCGCGACAAAAAGCGCCTATTTCAGAAAGCTTCGCGGCGAGCCATGGTTTGAGCGATAAATCGCGGTTTTGCTGGAAATAAAATTGAACACCTCCACCCATAGCCATTATTTCTGCCGCTTCCTGTTCAAGCTGGATTATAGATTTATCGCTCATGGGCATAACACCGCCATTCCACGAAAATCCCCAGGCCATCAAATCCCATGGTTTTCCTTGCGGAGCCAGGCATCGTGCTTCAAAAGCTGAGCGGAAAACTCCATTTTGAGGAGTAACATCTCCGGACAAAAAATCAACATTAGCCACAACATTTTCGGGCATTAGCGAAGAATACGCCCAATTGCTGGTAATCTGAAAACTAGGATCATACGCATGAATGGCATCAATGTATTTGCTCAAGTGAACCCGGAAAAGACTTCGGTTAAAATCGATATATTCGGCATAATTCGCATCACTTTTTGATTTTGGAACAGTTGTGAATCCAGTTCTGCGTGTCCATTCCTGAATGGCTTTGTCGCTGTAATCGGGCTCCACGGCCCAGCATTCGCCGTCGATCCATGCTCCGTCAACGTGGTATTCGTGGCTCAATTCCTTGAGTTGAGGAATCATTAATTGGTCGAGGTATGGACTAAAAAAAGAAGTTTTCTGCTTACTTATTTCTCCATTGGCTTTTACTATTGCCCAGTCAGGATGCTCGGTACAAACCTTACCGTCCCACACGCCGGAATAATGCATAAAAAGAGCAACTTTATTTTTTTCTGTAATGTCGCGCCACAAACGCAACGGGTCTTTCTGAAAGCCTTTCACATGATAGCCTACTTTGGTTGGGTAACTCGTGATTCCGGGATGCCCTTTACAGTCGATCTGAATAAAATCAGGGCGAACTTTGGTCAGAAAGGTGTCCACCATTTCAGGCGTCAGAGTTAGGCCTGCATCTGTAATATCTTCGCTCGCGTGCAAATCGAGATGAACACCGAAAAAGCAATCGGCTCGGCGAAGTTTTTCAGGATTTTGCGCTTTCACCTGAGTGATAATCAATGTAAACAAAATAAGGATAAAGAAGCTCCGTTTTTTCATTTTTATAGATATTTTTCAATGGTTAGGTTTAAAAAAATCAAGTTGCTTTCTGCATTATTATTTATATAATCCTGTTTAGATTTCTTGTTTTCGATTTATGACTTCTTAGCGGACCTCGCCCTTTACCGGGATTCTTCAACAATCTCTTTCACCCTGAAGGTTGCCTTTCCAATGCTTTCAAATTCGCCCTGTTTGTCATAAGCGGAGAAAAAGCAGGTATACAGACCGTTCCCCTCACCGATAAGTTGATGCGGAACCCTGATCGCCCGCCACCACGCGTTTGTTCCGGCCGGCAGGCCCTTATCCATGTCAATTATCTGGGCGTTTTCCTCAGGCCACGTTAAACCGTCCTCGGAACAACTGAAGCCGATCTGGGAGTTGTTGCCGGTTGTAACTTCGGGCTTAAGGTAATCAAAGACGATGGTCCAGTATTCCTTGCCGGTAACCGGCCCCTTGATCTTGGTGATCATGGGATTCTCCACGAAACCCGTCGGGTCCATAAACGACTCCGGGGCGTGCTCCGGCATGCAGATGAACGGCCCTTCCGGGCCTTTGGCCTTTACGATCAATACCCACCACTTTCCCGATTTGTCATTGAATGGCCTGGGCCCGCCACCCACAAACGCGTACCATTTTCCGTCGGCGGCCTGAAACGGTCGACCGATGCTGGATACCACGGCATCGGTCGGATGGGCGATCCCGCTGGGAGCCACAATCGTTCCGGGGTACTCGAACTCCTCGTTGATTCCGTCCATTCCTTTCGTCTTGGCCCCTGCCCTGTGAAGCTGCACTGGGGTGTCCCATTGGCGTCTGCGGTCATAGGCCAGGAGATCGAAATAGATGAACCAGCGATCCTCCTTTTCATCAAAAAACCAAATGGGGCCGGCGGTTAGCTCCCACATTCCAGTCTCGGGATTCGTGCCTGGACGGAACAGTATCTTGTGCCTTCTCCATGTGTTTCCGTCTTCTGATATCCAGTGCTCGGTCCGCATGTCCGCCCAGCGCTTAGCACCGAAGCTTTCCATGGTGGTTGAGACCATGAGGTAGGCGCTCTTCCCGTGGATCTTTACCTTGACGGTCGTGCCCGCCTCAAATCCGGCGGGTATGTCCTTTGCATCGTGATACTGTGGGCCGATTACGGGAATACTTTATAAATATCTTTCCTGTGGACTACCCGGACAAATTCAACAATGTCTTTTTCAATAAAAATACCAATCCGGTAATCTCCTATTTTGATCCGAAAGGGATTTTTTTGCAACCTGAAAGCTTTTTCAATCCCCTGATTCCTGCCGGAGAGGCCAAATCTTCAACGTTTTTTATTGCCTTTATTACTTCGTTACGAACACTTTGACTAGACAATTTATCAGTATCCCTGATAAACTGTTTTAAGAATCCGGTTTTCATTCTCCGGAAAGTGATTTCATTACCTGTTCCCTCGATACTTTTTCAGATCTGTTTGCTTGCTTCATCAATTTTGAAAGCCCAAGATCCTCACGCTCTTCTTTGGTCAGTTGTTTGGCATTAATACGCATCTTTTTAAGAACATCTGAAACCAACTGCATTTCGTGTTTGTCTTTTACTGTTACAACTAATGTTTCCATAGCAATCGAATTTGTTTGATACAAAGGTAGTGAAAAGAAAAATACAGTGATGCAGTTTCGGGGGTAGGTTGCGGTAAACCCCGTTTTGACACTATTTTTACTCTTGACTCCGAATCTATGATCCGTATTTAACATACACGAAAAGTATTTCAACCAACCTTTTTTTTGCCCGAATAATCACCAGCTGAACTGTAATGTTTGTCTTCCGGCCGCCCAACCAGTTCTGCCTTTACCGGGTTATTATGAATATATTTCATTTTTTTATCAAGAAAAGCTGTAGTATTTGATTCCTATATGAATAAAGTTATGGAGTTTTAGAATACTTCGTTGGTTGGCTGGATTACAAATCCCCTGTCTGATACCCCCGGATGGCATATCCGGGGGAGCGGGCTATTAAGTGCCGATTGCGAATTAACACTGATGGTTGCCTTCTTTTGGCGCATATCGCGAAGAGCAGGGTATCCGATCGTAGCCTGTGCTGTTAAACGCTAATTATCAACTATATATGTTTATAAGTATTTGATAACTATATGCAAAAAATGTGGTGCCAATCATGTAAGTGATTAAATTTAGGTTGCTTACAAAAACAAAAACCACATACCATGGCACCACAGACCAAATTTACAAAATATCTGTATGAACTGAAACCTCTTCTGGAAAAAGATGATAACAAAAGTTTCAACCTGTATAAAGTTTACGAATTATTCAAGACTAAACGCATTGATAATCTGTTTAAAACGCTTAAAAGTAAAGGGCAATCATTTTCAAATATATTCTATTATTTTTTAGAAATGAATATTCTTTATTTTACGGTTAACCATTACTCTACAAGAAAAACCAGCTGCAGCAGATCTCCCAGGAGCGCAGCGTAAGGAGGAACTCACTATTTCTAAAAATGAGATCCTGATCCAAATGATAAAACGTGCCTGGAAAAGAGGTATACATGCTGACTATTTGCTAACCGACAGTTGGTTTGTAAATGAAGCACTGATTCTCTTTGTATTGAGAAGTAAGATGTTTTTACTGGGCATGTGTAAAATGGATAAACGACTTTATGAGGTTAATAAAAAACAGTACAATGCACGCCAATTGCTAA
>Ga0315283_10001137_pt1 | contig 20967 bp, 22 predicted proteins | sample YL17G09_0_MG_FD_204541 | JGI IMG/M metagenome (GOLD analysis project Ga0315283, IMG submission 204541) | Sediment microbial communities from Yellowstone Lake, YNP, Wyoming, USA - YL17G09_0 | ecosystem: Environmental > Aquatic > Freshwater > Lake > Sediment | place: USA: Wyoming | collected...
CTCGTCGGTCGCCAGTTCGGGTTGGCCCATCGCCGTGCACAACCGGCGGAAGACGGTGTCCTGATTGGCGGCGATCACCACCCAACTGTCGTCGGCGGTGCGGTAAATGTTCGACGGCGCGAGACCCTCCAGTCGGGTGCCCGACGGTCCGCGAACGACGCCGCCGACGTCGTAGTCGGGGATGGTGGACTCCTGTACGGCCAGGCAGGCCTCGATCAGCGCGACGTCGACGACCTGGCCCTCGCCGGTGATGGTGCGGCGGTACAGCGCGGCGAGTGCACCCTGGGCGGCGAACATGCCGGCCAGCGTGTCGCCGAGGGAGAGCGCCATCCGGGGCGGCGGACCACCCGGAAAGCCGTTCATGTGCCGCAGTCCGCTGGCCGCTTCGGCCACCGACGCGTAGCCCGCCTTCCCGGCGTCCGGACCGGTCTGGCCGTAGCCGGAAACCCGTACCAGGATGATGCCGGGATTGCGTTGGCGCAGAACGTCGTATCCGAGGTTCCACTTCTCCAACGTGCCGGGCCGGAAGTTCTCCACGATGATGTCGGAGCGCTCGACGAGGTCTAGGAAAAGTTCACGACCACGGGCCTCGCGCAGATTGAGCGTGACGGCCTTCTTGTTGCGGGCGTGCACGGTCCAGAAGACGTGATGTCCGTCGAGTTCGGCCTGACCCCAGATGCGTATGGGATCGGGTGTGTCGGGCGGCTCGATCTTGATGACCTCGGCACCCATATCGCCGAGCAGGCGGGCGCCGAACGGCCCGGAGATCAGGGTGCCGACCTCGAGCACACGAATGCCATCTAAGGCGCCGAGTACATTCCCCGAGTCGCTTCGCTCCTGCCCGCCGGTGGGTACATTCATCGGCCGACCTTTGAAAAGTCATGCCGCTCAAGCCAGTCGGTGATGATCCCCACGGCTTCCTTCAGCGGCTGGCGCTGGTCGGGCCCCGCGTAGTAGTGGTTGGCACCCGGGATCTCGTGCATCTCCTTGTCGGGATTTCCGATGGCCTCGAACAGCCGCCGCGTGTGGCTCGGTGTGCAGGCATCATCGGCGAGATTGCCGATCACCAGAGTTGGCACCGTGACATCGCGCCCGCAGACCACTCCATCACCGCGGGCATCGTCGTAACTCCATTGCGACAGCCAGCTGCGTAGCGAGCAGAACCGGGCCAGACCGATGGGCGAGTTGTTGACGATCCGCGGATCACCCAGATAGCAGCTGCCGGGTTCGCGGTCATTGGGGTCGACTGCCGGATCCAGCCAGCGCGGATCAGCCATGGTGCCGTGTACGACGAAACAGAACTCCTCGTCACCGTGACCAGACGACTTCAGTTCAGCCAGTTTCTCTTTGACCCACTTGGTGATTCGTCGATTGCGGTCGATCTGCGCCTGCCGATAGCGCTGTAGGAACTCGGCTGTGTACGGCGGCTGGTTGGGGTTGGTCGTGTTGTAGAGGTCGAGTTCAGGATCGCGGCGGGTCGGGTCGGACTCGTCGAGGATCGAGGCGTCCAGCCACTCGGTAAGCGTGCCGTGACGGCTGATATGGGCGGCGAGCAGCATGATCCCGTCCGCCGGTGGCATGTCCCGCAGGGGAGCCTGCTGTTGGTAATAGAGCGACAACGATCCGCCACCACTCCAGCCGGCCAGCACCACCTTCGAGTAGCCGAGACGATCTTTGGCATCGGAGATGACCTTGCCCAGATCCTCGACGACCTTCTCCATGATCAGGTTGGAGTCAGTGCCGCGGTACCGGCTGCCCGCGTAGATGACGTGATGACCGGCTCGGGCCAGGGCGTTGACCATCGGCAGGTAGGCACCGCCACCGATCGGGTGCATGAACACCAGCACGGTGTCTGGTTCTGATGTCGCCAACCCGGCGGCTCCGGTGTCGGACGGAACGTCGGGCTTGAGCAGGTAGCACTCCAGTACCACCAGTTCGGCAATCCCGCCGTAGACATCGCGGACTCCGGAATTGTTCTGGAAGGCAACCAGATACGGGACCCGCTCGTAGTCGTGTCTGCTCACGAGTGCTGGGCGAGATCGTGCGCCAGCACCTCGGCCGACGGCACCAGTCGCTGCCGGGTGTCGACGGCGATCACCTTCCAGTCGATGGTGGAAAAGTCGTCGAACTTGCGCCGGGCGTGTTCGCGGGCTTTTTCCGGTGCGCCGTGGTGCACACCCTGGGGAGCGTGGCTGATAAGTCCCGACGGCATCGGGATGCCGTAGAGCGAGCCACCGTGGAAGAACGCGATCTCGTCGAAGTCGACGTTGCGGTGGTACCACGGGGTGCGTTCGGTACCCGGCACGCCCTCGGCCGGCTTGGGGAGGAAATTGCACACGTACACCCCGGTCGCCTCCATGAACAGATGCACCATGGGCGGCAGGTGCACGCTGTTGGACATGACGACGTGGTAGTCCTCGATATTGAAGGTGAAGGGGAAGTTGTCGCCCTGCCAACCCTCGACGTCGAGCGGATTGTGTTCATAGAACAGCGACGTCGTCTCAACTCCGTCGACTCCGCGGTGCATCAACCGCACCTCGTATTCGGTTCGTTCGTCATCGTCGACGGGTTCCGGTTCGGGGATGGTGGCCAACGACGGATCGAAGGGCCAGTGCCGGCCCAGCGGACCGGGCGGGGGAGCGCGGAAGTCGTCGGTGGCCTCGATCATCAGCCAGGTGCTTTCGCTCGACTTGTTCGGCACCTGCCGCCACGTGCATGCCTTGGGCAGGTAGATCCAGTCGCCGGTGCGGTAGTCCAGCGGACCGAATTCGGTTTCCAGACGCCCGGATCCCTGATGGACGAAACACAACAGGTCTCCGTCGACATAGCGGACATGAAAGGGCATGGCCTCGGACCGGCGACTCAGGGAGATTCGGCAGTCGGAGTTGGAGAACAGCAGCATGGGGGCGCCCGACGCGTCGGTGGCGTCGGCGGGTTTGAGCTGATCCGCCAGCACGTCCACGGGCCGCAGGGGGCCCACCGCCCGGAACCGGGTCGGGTCGTGTCGGCGGTACATGCTGGCGGTTCGCCCGGTGAACCCACCTCGGCCCAGTTCGTCGTCTTTGAGGCCGTTCAGATCGGCGTGCAGACGCCGCGGCGTGGTGCCTTTGCGCAGGTGAACGAAGGATTCCATGGGCACTCCCGGGGTCGGTCAGCAGGAAAACTGAAGTCGACTTTAGTTTTTGACCCGATTTCTGACAAGGAGGTCACGACCCGGTAACGGCGCTGAATTTCGCTGCGTTCGCGTGACCGTGTTTTACTCGTCTTTGCAGTCGGACAAACGGAATCACAGAAAGCTGGGTGGATTGGTGAGATCTGTCTTCGACAAGGTGCGCGGTTGGTCGCGCCGAGTTGCGGTCGCGGCGGTTGCTGCGGCAGCCCTGCCGGGCCTGATGGGCCTGGTTGGGGAGTCGGCCACGGCGGGCGCATTTTCGCGGCCCGGCCTGCCGGTGGAATACCTGGACGTGCCGTCGCCGAGTATGAACCGCACGGTACGGGTGCAGTTCCAAAGCGGTGGAGAGAATTCGCCGAACGTCTGGCTTCTCGACGGCCTGCGCGCCCAAGAGGACTTCAACGGCTGGGACATCAACACCCAGGCCTTCGAGTGGTACGTCGACTCGGGTCTGTCGGTGTCGATGCCGGTCGGTGGGCAGTCCAGCTTCTACGCCGACTGGTACTCGCCCGCCTGCGGCAAGGCCGGTTGCTCGACCTACAAGTGGGAAACCTTCCTGACCCAGGAAGCCCCGGCGTGGCTCCAGGCCAACCGCCAGGTGCGGCCCACGAACAACGCCGCGATCGGTCTGTCGATGGCGGGTTCGGCCTCGATGAGCCTGGCCGCGTGGCACCCGGGGCAGTTCGTCTTCGCGGGTTCGATGTCGGGCTTCCTCAACCCCTCCGAGGGCTGGTGGCCTGGACTGATCAACCTGTCGATGGGTGATGCGGGTGGTTACAAGTCCAAGGACATGTGGGGCCCGTCGAGTGATCCGGCGTGGCAGCGCAACGACCCGATGGTGCAGATTCCCCGCCTGGTCGCCAACAACACCCGGCTCTGGGTCTACTGCGGCAACGGCCAGCCCAACGAGCTCGGCGGCGGTGACGTGCCGGCCACCTTCCTCGAGGGCCTGACGATCCGCACCAACCGCACCTTCCGGGACAACTACCTCGCGGCCGGTGGCCGCAACGGTGTGTTCAACTTCCCGGACAACGGCACCCACAGCTGGGCCTACTGGGGACGTGAACTGCAGGCGATGAAGCCCGACCTGCAGCGGGTCCTGCTCGGCTAGTCAGCCGCCGACCCGAACCACCGCACGACCGGAGTAGCTGCCGGCCCGGACCTGGTCGATCACCGAGACCACGTCGGCCAGATCCACCTCGTGGGTGACGTCGGCGAGGTGCGGCGGCTTGAACACACCGGCAAGTTGCTTCCATAGCGCGCGCCGGGGGCCGATGGGCATCAGCACCGAGTCGATGCCCAGCAGGCTGACGCCGCGCAGGATGAACGGCATCACGGTGGTGTTCAGCGCCGCGCCTCCGGTCAGTCCACTGGCGGCCACCGCACCGCCGTAGTTCAGCGTGCTGAGCACATCGGCCAGGGTGGCCCCACCGACGCAGTCGACCGCACCGGCCCAGCGAGTCTTGGCCAGCGGCCGAGGTTTGGCGTCGGGATCGGCGGGCAGGCGGCCGATCACCTCCGCGGCACCCAGCGACTTCAGAAAAGCGGCGGCCTCGGGCTTGCCGGTGGAGGCGACGACCTCATAACCGGCGGCGGCCAGCAGGTCGACGCTGACCGAACCAACGCCTCCGGTGGCGCCGGTCACCACGATCGGCCCATCGTCGGGGGTGATGCCGTGGCGGACGAGTGCCTGCACGCTCATGGCTGCGGTGAAGCCGGCGGTCCCGATCGCGGCTCCTTCGCGGGGTGTCAGTCGTCCGAGGGCGACGACCTGATCGGCGGGTAGCCGAACATACTCGGCGTAGCCGCCGTGACGTCCGGTCCCGATATCGTAGCCGTGCGCTAAAACCATTGCGCCGATGGGAAATTCAGCTGAAGCCGACTCGACGACCTCACCGGTCAGGTCGATGCCCGGAACCAGCGGATACTCCCGCACCACGCCGCCGCGGGGAGTCAGGGCGAGGGCGTCCTTGTAGTTCACGCTCGAGTAGGCCACCCGGATGGTGACGTCACCGGGTCCTAACTCAGCTGCGTCGAGGGTCTCGATCGCCGCGGTGATGGTGTCGCCGTCGGCGCGCGCGACGAGTGCCCTGAAGGATTCCATGGCTATGACGGTAGCGACTACTTGAGCTCCGCTGAGCTCAGCCCCAGCAGCCGACGGGCCACCACGAGAAGTTGAATCTGCTGGGTGCCCTCGAAGATGTCGAGGATCTTGGAGTCCCGCGCCCACTTCTCCAGCAGGGTTTGTTCGGAGTAGCCGGTGGTGCCGGCCATTTCGACGGCCTTGAGGGTGATGTCGCTGGCCACCCGGGCTGCCTTGGCTTTGCCCATCGAGGCCTCTTTGGAATTCGGGATCGAGTTGTCGGCCTGCCAGGCCGAGCGAAGTGTCAGCAGGTAGCCGGCTTCCCAGTCGGCCTCCATCCGCAGGAACTCCGCTGCGGGGGCACTCTGGGCGTGCGGTGGCTTGTCGTAGGAGATCTCGATGCCCGCGTCGCTGAGGATGGTGCGCAGTTCTTCGAGCGCGGCCCGGGCCACTCCGACGGCCATCGCCGCCACGATGGGCCGGGTGTTATCCAAGGTCTCCATCACCCCGGCGAAGCCCTTCTCCACCTGGATCTCGGGGCTGCCCAGCAGAAAGTCCTTGGGAACGCGCACGTTGTCGAAGCGGATGGCCGCGGTGTCGGACGCCTTGATGCCGAGTTTGTGTTCGAGGCGTTCCACGCTGACCCCGGGGTACTCGCGCGGCACGATGAACGATTTGATGGCGGCCCGGCCGCGCGACTTGTCCAGAGTCGCCCACACCACGATGTGGGTGGCCCGCGACCCTGCGGTGACATAGATCTTCTCGCCGTTGATCACGTACTCGTCGCCGTCGAGCACCGCCGTCGTCGACACCGCCGCCGAATCCGAACCGAAGGAGGGTTCGGTGATCGCCATCGCCGCCCAGATTCCCTTGCCGAGCCGCTGTAGTTGCTCGTCGGTGGCCACTCCTGAGACGGCTGCATTACCGAGGCCCTGGCGCGGCACTGAGAGCAGTAACGCGATATCGCCCCAGGCGATCTCGAGAGCATTGACGAGCGCGGACATGTTGGGGCCGTTGATATTTCCCTTCGGGCCGTCCTGCGTATCGCGGAATGCGTCGGTACCCGCGAGCGACTTATTGGACTCTGACATCGCCTCGAACAGGGTCGCGAGGGTGTCGAGTTCGACGGGGTAGGCGTGCTCGTCGAGGTCGTACTTGCGCGAGATGGGCCGCAGCATCCGTGCCGCACCTTCGTGCGCGATGTCGATAACGGCCTCAAGCTTGCGAGGCATTTCGAGATTGATTGCCATTTAGAGAACCACCACTCCTTCAGCGACGCCGACGGCCCGCAGATCGCGGTACCAACGTTCGACCGGATGTTCCTTGGTATAGCCGTGACCGCCGAGTAACTGCACACCGTCGAGACCGATCCGCATTCCCTTGTCGGCGGCCAACTTTCGGGCCAGGGCGGCTTCCCGGGCGAACGGCAGGCCGCGGTCGGCTCGCGCGGCCCCACGCCACGTGAGGAGACGAAGGCCGTCGAGTTCGATAGCGATGTCAGCGCACATGAAGGCCACCGACTGGCGGCGGGCGATCGGTTCGCCGAACGCCTCGCGTTCCTTGACGTAGGGGATCACGTAGTCGAGTACGGCGTGGCAGGTGCCGACGGCCAAGGCAGCCCAGCCGAGCCGAGACAGCGCAATGGCTTCGGAGTAGTTCTGTGCGTGGTCGGCATCGTCGTCGCCCAGCCGTGCTGACAGCGGGACCGCCACCTTGTCTAACGCGACCTGACCCAGCGCCGCGGCCCGGATGCCCATGCTGCGATCGGGCTTGATAGTCACGCCCTGGCTGGACGTCTCGACGATGAACATCGTCGGCCGGCCGTCGAGTTGTGCTGCCACGATGAGCAATTCGCATGATCCGGCGGCGGGCACCAGCGACTTGACACCGTCGAGCCGGTAGCCGCTCGGTGTGCGCACGGCGGTGGTCTTCAGCATGGTCGGGTCGAACAGCGGGTGCGGTTCGGTGATCGCCACACAGGCCTGCGGGACGTTGTCCCCGGCGAACTCTTTCAGGTAGGTGCCCTGCTGATCGGCGCTGCCGAAGTGGGTGAGCGCCGAGGCCACCCCGCCGGGGGCCAGGATCGGCAACGCCAGCCCCATATCGCCATAGGCCAGTGCTTCGGCGACCAGCGCGCTGGTGACGCAGGTGCGGTTCTCGGCAATGCCGTCGAAATCCTCCGGAACCTTGATCGCGGTAATGCCGAGTTCGGCTGCCTTGGCGATGAGCTCAGGCGGAGAGGCGGCCGCGGTGTCGGCATCGCGGGCGGCCGGGCGCAGGAATTCCTCGGCGAACTCGTTGACCGTCTCGACGATCATCTTCTGGTCGTCGTCGGGGGTGAGGTCGAAGTAGTCGACAGTGCTGGGTTCCAGTCGGGTCGGCGGCTTGCCGACTCCCTGGATCTTCTTGAACTGTCGAGTCGATGCACCGGCGGCTGAGAACACCCGGGTGACGCCGAACTTCAGCCCGCGGTTGAACGGGCCGCGCAGGTGGTAGCGGTCCAGGAATTTGCCGCCGAGCACAGGTGCCAGCAGGCCCAGGCCGAAATCAGTGACCGAGCGCTTGTGTTTGTACTGGCCGATCGCACTGTCGCGGGACCGCGCGCTGGGTGGTCGGGTCGGAACCATGTCCGTCATACCGGTCGATCTTACTCCGGAGTAAGGTCAACTCACGCTGTTAAACACCTCACACGGCGAGGGCGGCCAGCACCGCCGAATGCAGCAGGTGATTGGTGGCCACCGCACTGCCCCCGTGCGGTCCGGGCCGACCGTCGACGCTGGTGAACTCACCCCCGGCCTCGCGGACCACAACATCAAGTGCGGCCAGGTCCCACAGTTTCACCTCCGGTTCGCATGCGATGTCGACGGCGCCCTCGGCCAGCAGGCAGTAGGAGAAGAAATCGCCGTAGGCCCGCACCCGCCACACCGCGTCGGTGAGTGTGACGAACTGGTCCCGCAACCCGAGATCGGCCCACCCGGAAAGGTCCGAGAAGGACAGGCTGGCCGCGTCGAGATCGGCCACCGCTGACACCGAGAGTCGCCGTGTCGGGGAGTCTGCGGCGCGGGTGTGTGCGCCCAGTCCGCGGCCGGCCCACCAGCGGCGGTTCAGTGCCGGCGCGCTCACCATGCCGACGATCGGGATGCCGTCCTCCAGCAGCGCAATCAGGCTGGCCCACACCGGAACTCCGCGGACGAAGTTCTTGGTGCCGTCGATCGGGTCGACCACCCACTGGCGGCCCTCGAGGATCGGCGTACCGCCCTGCTCCTCACCGAAGATCGCATCATCGGGGCGCTGGCGGGCGAGGATCGCGCGGATCTCGACCTCAACCGCCTCGTCGGCGTCGGTGACCGGACTCAGATCGGGTTTGGTGTCGACACGAAGATCCAGCGCGCCGAATCGGGCGAGGGTGATCTCGTCGGCACGGTCGGCGAGCGTCGATGCCAACTCGAGGTCCGCCGCCACTTCCCGCTCGCCACTCATGGGTGCAGTCCTACCATGGCAGCCATGATGGAAATCGCGGTGTTACTGGTGATCGTCGGTGCGTTGGCGCTGCTGATCGGTCCTCGACTGATGGGCCGACGCGGTCCGCGCGGCGAAATGGCCCGCGGCACCCTGCTGGTGACCGGGGTCAGTCCGCGCCCGGATGCCCCGGGTGAACAGTTCGTCACGATCAGCGGGGTGATCAACGGACCCGGCGTCGACGAGCACGTGGTCTACCAGCAGATGGCCGTGGACACCGGCAACTGGCCGACCATGGGCCAGCTGATCCCAGTGGCGTTCTCGCCGAAGAACCCGGACAAGTGGATGTTCGCGCCGCCGGAGCAACCCGGCATCTGAGCCTGCCGCACCGACTGTGCGGACGGCGTCAGCCGTGTGCTATTCGCAGCAGATCGGCCACGCTGACCACCTTGACCCGCGGCCGGCCGTGCGGTTCGCCGGTAGTGCGTTCGTGCGCGTCGATCTGCTGCCAGTGATCGTCGGTGACCACCAGTGGCTGGCGTTCGGCCAGCCAGGCGGCCAACTCGTCGGCATAGTCGGCGCCCACTTCACCCTGCGGTTCGCCGGTCAGGTCCTCCCAGAGATTCTCGACGGTGTCCTGCGAGTCGCTCTTGTTGGTGCCGATCACCCCGGACGGCCCGCGCTTGATCCAGCCGGTCACATAGTCGTTGGTGCGGCCGATCACCTTGCCCCCGGTGTGCGGGATGGTGCCCCGGCTGTCGTCGAAGGGCAGACCCGGCACAGGCACCCCGTGATAGCCGACCGCGCGCACCACCAGATTCATCGGGTGCGTCTCCCGCTCACCGGTGTCGCGCGCCACCACGCGGCCGTCGTGCTCGAGCAGTTCGTTGCGGCCCAGCACGATCTCCTCGACGCGCCCCGCGCCTTTGATCGCCACCGGGGAGGTGCAGAACCGGAAGACGATCCTTCGGTGCCCGGGCCGCGGTTCGCGGGTCGAGTAGTCGCGCAGCGCCTTGATGTTGGCGGCCTCGGTCTTGCCGGCTGCGTGGGCGTCCTCGTCGCTGATGCCGGCCAGGTCGGCCGGGTCGACGATGACGTCGACGCCCTCCAGTTCGCCGAGTTCGCGCACCTCCAGGGTGGTGAACGCCGCCTGCAGCGGCCCGCGGCGCCCGACGATGACCACCTCGGAGATCCCGCGCTCGCGCAGCGCGTCCAGGGCGTGATCGGCGATGTCGGTGGTGGCCAGGACCTCAGGGTCGGTCACCAGGATGCGGGCGACGTCGATGGCGACGTTGCCGTTGCCCACCACGACGGCCCGGCCGGTGGAGATGTCGGGTGCCATCTCGGCGAAGTGCGGGTGGGCGTTGTACCAGCCGACGAAGTCGACGGCCGGCACGCTGCCGGGCAGGTCCTCGCCGGGGATTCCCATGGTCCGGTCGGACTGGGTGCCCACCGCGTAGACCACCGCGTCGTAGCGGTCGGCAAGCTCGTCGACCGAGACATCCTGTCCCACAGTGATATTGCCGAAGAACCGGAACCGGGGGTCGGCTGAGGTCTTCTCGAAGGTCCGGCTGATCGACTTGATCTTCGGGTGGTCCGGCGCCACGCCGGAGCGCACCAAACCCCAAGGCGTCGGGAGCATTTCGAGCATGTCGATGTGGACATCGGGACCGTCGCCGGCAATGGACTCGTCGGCGAATTTCAACAGCGACGCCGCGGCGAAGTACCCGGAGGGGCCGGCACCGACAATCGCGACAAAGTACGGGCGCATGCCTTCACGGTAACCTCAAGCATCGTGGACCTCGACCGACAGTCTGACCTCGCCGCCCTGGACACCACCTTGACGACGGTGGAGCGGGTGCTCGATATCGAGGGGCTGCGCGGGAAGATCGAGAAACTCGAACACGACGCCTCCGACCCCAAACTGTGGGACGACCAGGCCAATGCGCAACGGGTGACCAGCGAGTTGTCCCACGCCCAGAGCGAGCTACGGCGTGTCGAGGGCCTGCGCAGCCGACTCGCCGACCTGCCGGTGCTCTACGAGATGGCTGCCGAGGAACAGGGCGCCGGCGCCGAGGACGCACTGGCCGAAGCCGACGCCGAACTGAAGTCACTGCAGGCCGAAATCGAGGCGCTGGAAGTCCGGACCCTGCTGTCGGGGGAGTACGACGAGCGGGAGGCCCTGGTGAACATCCGCTCCGGTGCCGGCGGGGTGGACGCCGCCGACTGGGCCGAGATGCTGATGCGGATGTACATCCGGTGGGCTGAGCAACACGACTACGGCGTTGAGGTGTTCGACACGTCCTACGCCGAGGAGGCGGGCATCAAGAGCGCCACCTTCGCGGTGCACGCGCCCTACGCCTACGGCACGCTGTCGGTGGAGCAGGGCACCCATCGGTTGGTGCGGATCAGCCCGTTCGACAATCAGGGCCGCCGCCAGACCTCGTTCGCCGAAGTCGAGGTTCTGCCTGTTACCGAGACCACCGACCACATCGAGATTCCCGAACTTGACCTGCGGGTTGACGTCTATCGCTCCAGCGGACCGGGCGGCCAATCGGTCAACACCACCGACTCGGCGGTTCGACTCACCCACATCCCGACGGGTATCGTGGTGACCTGCCAGAACGAGAAGTCGCAACTGCAGAACAAGGTCTCTGCGATGCGGGTGCTTCAGGCCAAGCTGCTGGAACGTAAGCGCCTCGAGGAGCGCGCCGAAATGGATGCGCTCAAGAGCGACGCCGGCAGTTCCTGGGGCAACCAGATGCGGTCCTACGTTCTGCACCCCTACCAAATGGTCAAGGATCTGCGGACCGAGTACGAGGTCGGCAATCCCGCGGCGGTTCTGGATGGGGACATCGACGGGTTCCTCGAAGCGGGGATCCGGTGGCGCAATCGACGAGATGACGACGACTGAGTTTCTGGCCCTCCCCATCGCCGAACGGTGGCATGACTTCTGGCATGCCGAGATCGGCGAATGGATCCTGACCCGGGGACTGTCGATCGTGCTGCTACTGATCGGTGCGGTGCTGACAGCCCGTTTCATCAGCTGGACGGCGAAGCGGATCAGCAGCCGCATCGACGCCAACTTCCAGGAAAGCGATGCCCTGGTGCGCTCGGAGAGTGCCAAACACCGCCAGGCCGTCGCCTCGGTGATCTCCTATCTCGCGATCGCCCTGCTGGCGGTGATGGTGACGGTCCAGGTGACCGACATCCTGGCGATACCGGTCAGCTCCCTGGTCGCTCCGGCCGCGGTACTGGGCGCCGCACTGGGCTTCGGTGCCCAACGGGTGGTGCAGGATCTGCTGAGCGGGTTTTTCATCATCACCGAGAGGCAGTACGGGTTCGGTGATCTGGTGCAGCTGACGCTGGGTTCGAGCAATGACGCCATGGGCACCGTCGAGGAAGTCACCCTGCGGGTGACGAAGCTGCGCACGTCCGAGGGGGAGATGTACACCATCCCCAACGGCCAGATCATGAAGTCGCTGAACCTGTCTAAGGACTGGGCCCGGGCCGTCATCGATATCCCGGTGCCCGCTAGCGCCGATCTCGCTCACGTCAACATGGTGCTGGCCGAAGTGTGTGAGGCCGCACCGGAGGATCCCGGCCTCAACGAACTGCTGCTGGATAAGCCCAAGCTGATGGGCATCGAGAGCATCGAGTTGGACACCGTCAACCTGCGGATGGTGGCCAGGACGCTACCGGGCAAGCAGTTCGAAGTAGGCCGCAAGCTCCGGTTGCTCGTCGTCGCCGCGCTGACCCGGGCCGGCATCGTCACACTTGCCGACAGCGCGCCGATACTCGACGCGAACGAGGAGGTGCCGCAATGAGCCGGGCCTCCGATCGACGCGAGGGCCGCGGCTGGCCGGGATTCCTGTTCGGCGGCCGGGTCCGGACGTCCACCGTGGCGCTGCTGATTGCGTTCTTCGCAACCTGGTGGATCTTCGAGACCTATCAGCCCGCACCCGCACCACCCGAGCAGGTGCCGGCAAACGAGATCGTGCCGCCCGGTTTCATCCCCGACCCCGCCTACACCTGGGCCCCCCGCACCGATGTCCAGCAGCGACCCCCGACGCCGACGCCGACGCCGACGACGCCGACCACGCCGACCACGCCGACGACTCCGACGTCCGCGGGGGAGGAACCCGCAGCACCCACTCCGGGAACCGGAACCGAGCCGACGGCCACCCCGGAAGGGCCCTTGCCGGGAGGCGGCGTCGTGCCGCCACCGTCACCGTCGGAGGCACCCGTACCTGCGGTGCCGCCCACTCCGCCACTGCCGACCCCAGGGCCCCCGACCACAGTGCCGCCGATCCCGGCCACTCCGGCACCCCCGGCAACGCCGTAGCGTCGCCTCCCGTCCGACTACACTGACGAGCCGTGATGATCACCCTGGACCATGTCACCAAGCAGTACAAGTCGTCGGGCCGCCCGGCGCTGGATAACGTCAGCGTCCACATCGACAAGGGTGAGTTCGTCTTCCTGATCGGGCCGTCGGGCTCGGGCAAGTCCACATTCATGCGGTTGTTGCTGGCCGAGGAGTCCCCGACGTCGGGTGAGGTCCAGGTCTCGAAATTCCATGTCAACAACCTGTCCGGCCGGCATATCCCCAAGTTGCGCCAGGTCATCGGCTGCGTGTTCCAGGACTTCCGGTTGCTGCAGCAAAAGACGGCGTTCGAGAACGTCGCGTTCGCCCTCGAGGTCATCGGCAAACAGTCCGACGTCATCAAGAAGGTGGTGCCCGAGGTGTTGGAGATGGTGGGGCTGTCGGGCAAGGCCAACCGGCTGCCCACCGAGATGTCCGGTGGCGAGCAGCAGCGGGTCGCGATCGCCCGCGCGTTCGTCAACCGACCGCTGGTGCTGCTCGCCGACGAGCCGACCGGCAACCTGGACCCTGAAACCAGCCGGGAGATTATGGATCTGCTGGACCGGATCAATCGGACCGGCACCACCGTGCTGATGGCCACCCACGACCACCACATCGTCGACTCCATGCGGCAGCGCGTGGTGGAGCTCTCGCTGGGCCGGCTGGTTCGCGACGAGCAGCGTGGCGTCTACGGAATGGATCGCTGAATGCGCGCCGGTTTTCTGGTCAACGAGGTTTACAGCGGCCTGCGCCGCAACATCACCATGACCATCGCGATGATCCTCACCACCGCGATCTCCATCGGACTGTTCGGTGGCGGACTGCTGGTGATCCAGCTCGCCAATCAGTCCCGCAACATCTACCTGGACCGGGTCGAGAGCCAGGTGTTCCTCAACAACGACGTCTCGGCCAATGACCCCACCTGTGACGGCGATGCCTGCAAGGCGCTGCGTGCCCAGATCGAAGCCCGTGACGACGTCAAGAGTGTGCGCTTCCTTAACCGCGACGACGCCTACACCGACGCCGTCACCAAGTTCCCCGAGTACAAAGACGTCGCCAGCAAGGACTCGTTCCCGGCGTCGTTCATCGTCAAGCTCAACAACCCCGAGCAGCATCAGGACTTCGATGCCGCGATGCGGGGTCAGCCCGGTGTGCTCAACGTACTGAACCAGAAGGAACTGATCGACCGACTCTTCTCTGTTCTCGACGGTCTGTCGCGTGCGGCATTCGCGATCGCGGTGGTGCAGGCGATCAGTGCGATCTTGTTGATCGCCAACATGGTTCAGGTCGCGGCGTACACCAGGCGCACTGAGATCGGCATCATGCGGATGGTGGGCGCCACCCGGTGGTACACCCAGTTGCCGTTCTTGTTGGAGGCGGTGCTGGCCGCGACGATCGGTGTGGTGCTGGCCATCCTCGGCCTGATCGTGGTGCGCGCGCTGTTCCTGAACAGAGCGCTCGACCAGTTCTATCAAGCCAACCTCATCGCCCGGATCGACTACGCCGACATTCTTTACATCGCGCCGATCATGTTCGGCGTCGGCGTGGCGATGGCAGCGCTCACCGCCTATGTGACGCTACGGCTGTACGTGCGGGACTAGGAGTGGCAAAGGCATCGGCGGAGAGGAAACTGGCGGCCGCCGCCAAAAAGGTCGCCGGCGCCGGCGCAAAAAAGATCGTCGCCTCCAACCGCAAAGCCCGGCACAACTATTCGATCCTCGAGGTGTTCGAGGCCGGGGTGGTGCTAGTCGGTACCGAGGTGAAGAGTCTGCGGGAGGGCCAGGCCTCGATGGCTGATGCGTTCGCCACCGTCGACGACGGCGAAATCTGGCTGCGCAATCTGCATATCGCGGAATACCACCACGGCACCTGGACCAACCACACCCCGCGTCGCAACCGAAAACTGCTCCTGCACCGCCGCCAAATCGACATCCTGGTCGGCAAGATCCGAGACGGCAACTTGACTCTGGTGCCGCTGTCGATGTACTTCCTCGACGGCAAGGTCAAGGTGGAGTTGGCACTGGCCCGCGGTAAGCAGGCGCACGACAAACGCCAGGACCTCGCCCGCCGCGATGCCCAGCGTGAGGTGGTTCGCGAACTCGGACGGCGCGCCAAGGGCAAGTTCTGATCAGTGGCGGTGGTCGTCGAGTCGGTCGATTCCCAGAATCAGGTCGAGGCCGTAGGTGAATTCCTCGGCAATTGTCATCGGCAGTGCGCCGGAGGCGAAGGTCTTTGCGGTGGCGGGGAACCGGACTGGGTCGGCGCCGGCGAGGGTGACGGGCGTTGCCACCTGTGGTTGCTGGTTATCGGAATGGGCGCTGAGTTGGATGGCGAACCCGCGCACGTAGTGGCTCAGGGTGGCGTAGAGGCGGCCTGCGGTGTCCGGGGTGAACCCTTCGCGGAGTAGGAACGCGAGAAACAGTTCTCGCCTGGCCTCGGTCGCCTGCCCTATCGGCGGATTTTCGACGAGCAGCGAGCCGAGGTTGCGGTGGGCGGCGAAGGCGTCGAACAGCCGTTGGGTGAGGCTTTTGCAGATCTGCTGCCATGTCTGTGGCACGTGGAATTGGCAAATGCCAGCAGTACTTTTTGGGCCAACCCGATTTCCATCCTGCCGTTGGACCAATGCTTCGGCCATCCCTACAGCCAGCAGTACCACTATCACGCCTACTCGTGGAAGTGCTTCCCCAACCAAGGCACCACCGGGCAGTCGCCGCTACTCGGCTACGCCATGGATGGATTCGGTATCTACGGGCCGCGGGGCGCGGATGGCAAAGAGATCACCAATGCCCAGCTTGATGAATGCCATGGCAGGACGGCGCCGGTGCTCTGGAACGGCAAGATCCAAAACATCTATCACTACGTACTCAACAGTGAGTATCCCTACGCGGTCGGCTGCTTCCGGGGGGCGGTCGACCCCGCGAACTACGGCGCTACCCCGCTACCGCTTCTTGGCCAAAAGCCGATGGCAGGAATGGGCCCCGGATAGGCCGGTTGATGTGTCGCTAGCATCGCGGTGTGAGTAGCTCAGAGCGCCCCGTGACCGTGTTGGATAAAGACGACGTATGTAAGGGGTTGTTCGCCTCCTGGGACTCCATCGCCGCACTGCTGGCCGGTCTTAGCGAGGACGAGTGGCGCACAGCCACGGCATTGCCCGGTTGGGACGTCCATGCTGTCGTCGCCCACATGGCCGGCACCGAGTCCATGCTGCTCGGCCTCGCCACACCGGAACCCGATGTGGATCTGGAGACAGTCGAGCACGTCCGCAACTTCGTCGGCGCCATGAATGAGCCGTGGGTGCGATCCCTGCGCGGCGAATCCGGCGCTGCGTTGTTGCAGCGTTTCCGTGACGTCACCGCGCATCGGCGCGCGGTGCTCACCGCGATCCCGGTCGAGGAATGGAACGCCCCGACGCAGACACCGGCCGGACCCGACAGCTACGGACGGTTCATGCGAATTCGGGCCTTCGATTGCTGGATGCACGAGCAGGATATCCGCGCCGCGCTGGGCCGCGAACCGAGTGCTGCGCAGTTGTCCGGTGCGGACGCGCGGCAGTCGCTCGATGAGATGGCGGCGAGCATGAGCTTCGTGGTGGGAAAGAAGGGACAGGCGCCGGACGGTTCACGGGTGCTGCTGGAGCTGACCGGGCCGCTATCGCGGGAGATCCGCGTCGCCGTCGACGGCCGAGCGGCCCTCGTCGATGACTTCGGCGGCGCCGAACCGACCACCGTCGTCACCCTCGACGGGTTGCAGTTCACCCGACTGGCCGGCGGACGCGGCCTGGTCTCTTACCGGCCCGCTGACATTGACTACTCCGGTGACGCGGTGATCGGAAAGCGGATCGTAGAGAACCTCGCGTACGTGATTTAGCGCAGTTCCTCGCTGGGCACATCGAAGCGCTCCTGGTAGGCCCGCACCTTCTCGCGCAGTTCCGCCGCATCCAGGCCAGTGTCAGCCCAGGTGTAGCGGTTGCCGCCGCGGTCACCGGGGTGAGCCGAAAGATGTTCGCGCATCAGCGTTTCCGCCGTCGATGACAACTCCCGGCCGAGTTGTCCGTAGATCTTCCTGATCGTCTCGAACGGGTCGCGCATGAAATCGGCGAATTGGACGTTGATGATCCGGCTGGCATCGACCTCCCCGTCGTCGAACCACTGAAGCTGCCGATTGAGTCCGAGCACGATCTCGTCGCTGCACTGATCCGCGGACTCGGTAATGGTCGGGTTGTCGCTGGCGAGCCTGCGAAGGTGACACATCAGCGCGCTGGTCGAGGACATCACCACCAGTGGATCGCGGTGGGTCTGGACCAGCAGTGCATCCGAGTACTCGTTCAGCAGGTCGGTGAGTTGCCACAGGTGAGCGGGACTCTTCAACAGCCACTTGCCCGGTACGCCGGACTGTAAGTGCTGCAAATACTTTCGGTGATACCGGTAAGCCGGTCCGTGGTCTGCTTCAAGCATCAGCCACCGCTGGTAGTTCGGCAGCCGGTACTGCACGGTGAAGATCATGCTGCAGAAGGTGCCGGCGAAGATCCGCACGCATTCCTGTCCGACGCGCGCGTCCATCGGGTGAAACTTCATGAACCCCGGTATCAACTGCTCGGTCATCTCCAACTGGGCCTGGGTCTCGTCGATACGCGGATCCGTGTAGTAGGTGGCCGGCTGCGGCGCGGGGTAGGGGTGATCCACCTCCCAGGTCAGGGGCGCGCGCAGAGTCGGATCCTGGGCGAGCAGGTCGTAGAGGATCGTGGTGCCGGTGCGAGGTTGGCCGATGATGACGATGGGTCGCTCGATGCGCTGATCGGCGACCTCGGGATGGTCCTCGCGCCAGGCGGTGATCTGCAGGCGGTTGCGCAGCGGCATGATCACGTCGGCGGCGGCCACCTCCACCCCGATGGGGGACAGGTCGGCCTCGGCGACGAGATCGTCGACGAGGCGGTCCAGGTTCTCCCGCCAACCGTCGGCGTCGCCGAAGTCATCACTGCCGGCCAACTCGCAGGCCTGCTCGATCAACCGGTCCGGGTCGAGCCGTGCGGCGGCGTTGCTCATCAGAGTGCCTTTCCATCCAGTACGCGCACCGTGACGTCAGGTGCCTGTGGGTTGTCTAGCCAACGCAGGGTTACGAAACCCCTTGTGCGCCCACCGGTATCGAGCCAGTGCCCGTGCCCGTTGTCGCGCGGGCCGATAGCCAGGCGAACGATGCCATCGGCGTCGGGTTCGATTCCGCGGTTGGTCACCGAACTGTGGCGCAGCAGTGGCTCCAGGCACTCGTGCCAGATGTTCTCCAATGTGACTGACCAGTAGCGGGTTTCGGGCGGCCGGAATTGCAGGTGCAGCGTCTGGTCGGGTTGTAGGTCGAACATGCCGAGCATGTAGAGATTGTCGGGCGTGGTGTTCTCCCCACCGAGGCTTTCCGATCCGGAAGTGATCAAAATGTTCGGTGTTTCGAGCAGATCGGGTCGGACAGTGCGGTGCAGGGTGGCGAGTTTGACGATCGTCCAACCCATCGCGGTCAACTGACCGGCCAGCAGTTCATCGGTCAGCACCGGTGGTGGCGTAGGTGCGCCCAGGCGGGTGATGCGCAGCGCGGCTGGAACCTGGGTGTCCGGATCGGCGATGTAATCGCGCACCACGATCGAGGAGGCATCGGCGGGGATCTCGATCCATTGCGCGCCGGCCAGCTCGGCGTCGTCGGGCCGGGTCGTGGCGAATACGACGTCGAAGCTCCCGGCGCCGTCGAGCACCAGATCACGGTCGCCGAGGTAGCTGCTCATCCGTCGCGGGGTCATCCCGGTGCCGGCCAGGACCTGCAGTCCCAGGTACGTCGAGGTGCCGCGGGTGCCGGTGAGTCGGTAGGCGCGATCGCCGGCGATCATGGCCAGCCAATACGCCCCGTGCGGGTTGGGCCCGCCGACGAACCGGAACTGGTTACACATGGCGACGAAATGGGGGTGGTCGGGATCGGTGTCGACCGTCAGTTCGGTGCACAGTGCCGTGACCCGGTTGAGCAGGCGAATACCCTCGAGCAGTTCGCGCTCGTCGCGGGCGTCGGCGGTGATCTGGGCGGTCAGATCGTCGAGGATCTTCCGGACGAAACCCCAGGCTTCCAGCGACTTCTCGCCGCGCAGGTGCTGCGTCATGTGTTCGGGCCTCGGTTCTGTCGGGTGTCTGGCGTAGACTACGGATTCTGGCTGAAGTTCGGCCGGGGTGCGAGGGGCTGAACGGTTTCGACTTCGCGCATCGAATCAAGAGAAGCGTGCCGGTGCAGGCAAATGACCACCGTAAGCGTCGTTGCAACCAATTAAGCGCCGATTCCAATCAGCGCGACTACGCCCTCGCTGCCTAAGCGACGGTGTGTCTGTCAGACCGGGAGCGCCCTCGGCCCGGACCCTGGCATCAGCAAGAGGGACAAACCGTTAAGTCCGGTCGCGGGATCTAGCGGGAAATCAAACAGCGACTGGGATCGTCATCCTGACTTGTTTGCGTGATCAGGAGATCCAAGTAGAGACATAGCGAACTGCGCACGGAGAAGGCTTGAGGGAATGCCGTAGGACCCGGGTTCGATTCCCGGCAGCTCCACCATCAGTTCAAAGCAGGCCAGGCCGAAAGGTCTGGCCTGCTTTGTGAGTCCTCAACATTTGGCCGTCGACGTGAGCGAGGGCAAAGTAGTAACTGCGCGTCTGAACCGACGCAGGGAATCTGCCGGCCGATGAATCAAAGGAGCGGGACCACAGTGTTAGTCAACGGGATCAATCACATCGCCCTGATTTCCAAGGATGTCGACCGACTGCGCACCTTTTACACGGAGGTGTTCGACGCAGACGCGGGTCCCACCACGCCGCACGGCAAAGGCGGCGGCGAAACCATGACGGTTATACGCATCGGGCCCCACACTGAACTGAACGTGTTCACGATCGAGGGCAACCGCGAGCCGGACCGTCAGACGCCCATGTGGGGGCGCGGGCGTCTCGACCACTTCGGCCTGCAGGCGGCGTCCGAGGAAAGCTTTGAGATGATCCGCCAGCGGCTCATAGAGCGCGGTGCCAGCGACGGTCACGTCAACGACTTCGGCGGTATGCGCAGCATCTTCTTCCGCGACACTGATGGGCTGGAAGGCGAAGTGCTCATCGCAAAGTGACAATCCCGCCAGGCGCGTTCGGATGTCAACATTCCCCTCTGGACACTTCGACCGAAATCTCCCAATGTTCAAAGGTTTTTGCGCTGCGCACCTCGTTGCACCAAGAACACGGCGACCGTCACCAGGCACACCGCGAAGTAGACCATCATGAAGTACTTGCCGGGGAAGGCCGCCTGCGCCTGCACGCCCGCCACCCCGATGCCGATCATGCCGAGCAGGTAGGTCGCCGGGATGATGGCCAGCACGTACGGGGACAGTTCCCGGGCCTTGCGGCTGATCAGCAAGTACAGAAAGCCGGTCAGGAAGTTCGAGATCCCGAAGGCGCCCAGCAGGAAGAACTGATCTGACGGCGTGGTGACCGGGTCGAAGCCGGCAACGTGCACGCCGGCCCAGCGCAGCAGGAACGTGTGCATGATTCCGCGGAACAGGTCCGCGATTCCGAGGCCGAACAACACCGTGGCCGGAAGCCGGAAGGCGTCGCGCCCGGCGGTCACTGCCGACTCATCTCGGCTGCCGCCCGCGCCTGCTGCGCGGCGGGTGTGCCGCCGAAGGCGAACGGCGCCTTGTAGCGGTCAGATACCGCCGAGCCGTGGTTGTAGCCGATGCTGGTGCCCACCGAGGAGATCATCATCATCACTAACGGTATCTCGACGGTTCCGGCGGGCTGGCCGTTGACTCCGACGCGGTAGGGAAGTAGTTCAGCCGAGGGCTTGCAGTTCGGTTGCGGCGGCGACGGCGGCGCCGGCGAAGTCATCGTCG
>Ga0315283_10001140_pt1 | contig 20934 bp, 10 predicted proteins | sample YL17G09_0_MG_FD_204541 | JGI IMG/M metagenome (GOLD analysis project Ga0315283, IMG submission 204541) | Sediment microbial communities from Yellowstone Lake, YNP, Wyoming, USA - YL17G09_0 | ecosystem: Environmental > Aquatic > Freshwater > Lake > Sediment | place: USA: Wyoming | collected...
GACGCCCAGCTTGGTGTTGACATGCGGGCCGTTGGAGCCGTTCACCGGTATGACGCCGTATTGGTTGAGCAGATTGGTCTTGTCCCCTTCCAGCACTATCTGGAGGTTGGGGAGATTCTGGCTCATGGAGTACCAGGTGCCCGAGTCCGTCAGGGTGTAGGCCTTCTTCTCGTTGGCCGTGTTGAGCGTCTCGCCCATTCCCTGGCTGAGGTTGAGGTACCAGCTCTTGCCGTTGTAATCGGTGGTGTTCACGGCCTTCTTCCAGTAGCCCACTTCCTTGGTGTAGGTGCCTGAATTGTCGCCCCTGGAGCAGAAGGTCGAATTCGTGTCGTAGATGGCCTTGAAAGCCGTGATGGTGTTGTTCATCGCTTTGATGCCGGCCGGGTCGGAGGCCGGGCCGACGAGTATGAACCAGTTGTACATGACGTCCTTGCGGTACATGCCGTAACCTTTTGCAACGAAGTCCAGCTCGGACGCCTTGGAATGGACCAGCAGCACATCCGCGTCCCCGCTCTGGCCCAGCGCAAGGGCCGCACCCGTTCCGACCGAAACGACACTGGTCTTGACGTTGTACTTGGAATCGAACTTGGGCATGAGGAAATCGAGCAGGCCGCTGTCCTGCGTGCTCGTCGTTGTCGCGAGCTTCATCTTCTCCGATGCCGGCTTGCCGGTGTTGCTGACGCAGGCCGAGAAGGCCAGCGTCACCGTCAGCACGGCGACGACCGCCACGGTCAACAAGATTCTCTTCGCAGATGGCAATCCAGGCCGATGTGTCTTATCGAACATATCGAACCTCGATACCCCGACGCATTAACATGGATATGAATGTTGCCTGCGCGACAATGCCATTTCGCTCGATAGGGCATGCCATTTCATTCGCTGGCGTCTACCATCTCATTCCCCAGCGTGTCACATTCTGTTCGTGAATGACAAACCACGGATACCGGCAAAGAATCCGGGCCGGAACCGGGCTTTAAGCGCCCTTCTCGGGCTTCTTTTCCTTCTTGTCGAGCTCAATCTTGTATTCGAGGACTATCTTCGGCTTCACGGAATTCCCGACGACGGAATTCTTCTCGGCGAGCTCCATGCAGCGCTCGACCTTGGGAATGTCCTCGTCCGAGGCCACGGTGACCTTCGGGTGGAGCACGAGCCTCTTGAACATTACCCTCGGGACCAGCCTGTCCATTATCCCGTTGCAGTTGCACTCGAAGGCCCGCAATACGACCTTCTCCTTCTCGGCGAACTTGAGGAACGAGAGCATGAAGCTCATGTTGACAGAAGAGACGAAGGCATCCTCGGGAGTGATGACGCCGGCCTCCCCCTGGAACTCGGGGGGCGATGAAAAGGGGGTCTTGAGGCCGTTGCCGCACGTCAGCTTTCCCTTCCGGGCCTCCGTCCACACGACCTTCGAGCTGTAGACGTACAAACCGGCCCTTCCTCCCTGGAAGTAATCGCCCCATGGGTTCATAAAGGATTCGTATGCCGGCGTCATTCCTTCCGAAAGGCTGCGTTATTCCTTCTTCCGGCGAAAGACACGGAAGTACAGGTACACGGCCATCACGCCCATCGTCCCCAGCACGATGCCCATTATCCACAGGAAGTTCCAGTAGTACGGCGGCGGCGGGATGTATTCCCCGCCCTTGTACACCGTGGCGGTGAATGTCGTATTGGTGGAAAGCCCGCCGCTGTCCGTGGCTGTCACCGTGACCTTCACATCGCCTCGGAACCCGCAATAGCGCGCGTCGGCGATCATGTAGTGCGAGGACCAGCGCCCGATGTCAACGCCGGGCGAGCTGCCGGTGACCTTCACGTCGTAGCTCAGGTTCGTCCTCGCATCGTGGTCGTCCCGGAAGTAGGGAGCGATGTCCAGGACCGTGATATTGGGGCCTCCGGCGTCGAGGCGGATGTCCTTTATCTTGCGGGCCTTCGGCGCATCGTTGTGCTCGTACGTGACATTGAGGGCCCATAGCCTCAGCTGCCCGCCTCTCGCGCGCACAGAGAGCGGCACGGTGACATTCGTCGCGCCCGGGTCCTGGGCGGAAATGTAGCTATCGAGCTCCCTGGAGAAGTCTATCCTCATCCCCAGCTCGTAGGCAACGGAAAGGGGCCCCATCCTCACCTGGCCTGCCGAGCCCGCCTGCACCTTCACCGGTATCTCGACGAAGGCGCTGTCCCTGGGCGCCCTTGCAAGGGCGGCCTCGAGAGCCGACTTGATGTCCGCGGGACCGGCGTTGCCCAGCGGCCCCCTCTGGGAGAGCTCGACCAGGTCATCGGCGCCCACGTCCACGCTCACGTTCTCGGGAGAGCGGCCGTCCCACCTGAGCGTGAAGCCCGATATGCTCCCCGTGCCGTAGATGTCCCACGAGGCGCCCGACAGCGTTCCCGTGCCGGAGCTCCAGTCAAGGTCGTGGACGACCCCGAGGCTGCGCGAGCCCGCTCCCCGGCCAATGTAATGCGTCGCGTTCGTGGCCTCGTCGATGATGAGGATGTCCCCGTAGACGCCGAGGCCCAGGAACAACCTCCCCCGAACCGGATCGCGGGCCACGCTCTGGACATCGTAGTAGATGACGGGCGATGTCAGCGTGGCATAGTAGCTGCGCTCCTCCTTCAGGTCCGGAGATATGACGGTCACGCCTCCGAGAGCGTATCCTCCCGTTCTGCTGAACGTGCCCTGTCCGACAGTTATTTTCCCGCTGTCGTCCACGAAGAGCGATGTGATGTGCGTGCCGAGCGTTCCGCCCATGTCCATAGTCGGCAGCAACGTGTGGTTCTTCGTGGATGTATCGAGGACGAAAAGGCCCCCCTCCTCCCCCGCACAGCCCACATAAAGCGTCCTTTTGTCCACGGACATCGCCAGCGACGTCACGGATAGCGTGGGCGCCGTAAGGTTCGTCATCAGGCCCGATGCCATGTCGAGCTCCAGCAGCCCGCCTGAGGTGTAGTCCCCCGCAATTCCGAAATAGAGCCTGGAGCGCGCCATGTCCAGCTGGACGGCGGATACGCGCGCATCCCACCATTCCCCCTTCAGCGGGAATCGCCAGCTCGTGAAATTGCCGGTCGTGACGTTGCACGCGGTGAGCACGGCATCCGAGTATCGCCAGATGCCCAGCGACGGGTCCAGATGCCAGCCCTCGAGCGTTCCGGCCGCAAGCACCCCCGCGACCCTGTCCAGGTCCATGGCCGTCACGAGGCCTCCCCCGAACAATTTGTCGGCGGAGCCGTTGTGCCGGAATGCGACCGCTCCGGCCTCCGTTCCTGCGTAGATGGTCCCGTTGAGCTCGCGCAGGCCGGTCACGAGCGCGGGGCCCGCCGGCCGCCCCACGTCCATTGATGCGATGATGGACGCTGTGTTGCGCTCCAATTCGAAGAGCCACCGCTCCTCGCCCGTGGAGACCAGGAGCCTTTCGCCCGCCGGGTCGTGGCTCCAGCCCGAAATGTAGCGGTAGATGGGCAGCGCCACCTTGTATGTCCGCCACGAGCCGTCGGAAATGTCCAATCTGACGAGCATCGCCTCGGGCCATCCCGTGTTGGTGAGGTAGCCCACCGTGAACGCCCTGCCTCCGGCCAGATTGAACCTTGCTATCCCGGAGAGCCCCTCGAATGCAGGATAATCCCCCCACTCGCCCGTGGAAATGTCCAGCACCCTGACGGGATTGACGACCTGGACGTTCTCGCCGGCCTTGTAGATGTACCTGTAGCCCACGAACACCTTCTCGAGCGCCGGGACGAAGAGCACGCAGCTCAGTTCGCCGGAGTATTTCTGTTCCGTGCGGACCGAGAATGTTCCGCTGCTCAGGTTCATCTGCGTGACCCCGGTCCCTTCCCAGTCCTGCCAAGCCACGAACAGCCGCCCGCTGGCGGGATGGTAATCGGCGGCCCGCGGCATCCCGCGCAGGGCTCCGGGGAACGCGGATGCATTGAAGCCCGAGACCGTTCCGGTGCCAATGTCCAGCACATCCGCACCGTCGGGTCGGAGGACCGCCAGCCAGCTCCCGCCGAAGCTCATTGCGATGATGGAGTTTGCGCGGTCCGTGAAACACTCCCTCGCCGTGCCGTTCGGACCGACGAGCGCCACGCCCCTTCCCGGGAGCAGCAGCGCGGACGTGTCCGTCCGCACATCGTAGTGGAAATCCGCAAGGTACGCGCCGGGGCCGAAACTGTATACCCAGGACGCCAGCACCCTTCCCGTCGAGGGCTCGAGCTCCGAGAGCCTCACGGTACCGTTCAGTTCCTTGGCCTCGATGACGGTCCCGCGGGAGGACCAGGCCAGATTCACATGCTCGCGGCTGCCGCCGTAGAGCTCCCGGATGCCGCGGGAATCCTCCCCGCCCGAAACGGAGAGCGCTGCCGATGTGATGCGGGCCTCGCGCGGCAGTACGATCCCCCTCTCGGTCGTGACCCCTCCGCCAGGGCCGAAGAAAAGGTCCGTTTCCGTGACACTATCGGAAAAATAGGTCTGGCAGCCCAGGCCTCCCGCTCCGGTGCGCAATCCCGCAAAGCTCCACAGGGGCCTGCCGCCCAGCTCGAGCCTTGCGCCGAGGGGGAACTCGCCGCCCGCACCGGCCGCTCCCGCGATGCTTATCCCGGCGCCCGTTATCCGCGCCGTGCGGGGCAGCGTGATGCATGCCATCGCCGCGCCCTCCGTGGCGTCGAACGAATGGGCCCACCCGGACGAGCCGTCCGAAAAGAGCGTCACCGTCCCGTTTCCGGAGCCCCCGTCATCCGCCTGACACGCGGGAAGCAATGCGAGCGCTAGCATGAGCCCCGCCGCGAAAACGGGGAACCGGACCGCAGCCTTCCTGCTCATATCGCTCAACATCCGAAATAATATCTCATGGATATATAACAAGAATGGTAGGCACCGCACAAATTTATAGAATTTCATAGATTACACCATAACTTATTTAAAGCGTCCCCGTCAATCATAGCCCCGCATCCGCGGACCGGTGATATGATATGAAGTCCAAAATCGCTTTGTTGACCCTGGCAATGCTCCTGGCCACGTCCTTCGCTCCCCTTGCGGTCGGGGTCAAGCTCGAACTCGTATCGGATGGCGCCGCCACGGTGTTCCAGGAATATTTCGGGTACTCCACGGCGATGGGCGACTTCAACGGCGACGGCATCGTGGACATGGCCATCGGCGCTCCCGGCAACGACACCTCGGGCAATGCCACCGGCGCGGTCTACATATTCTATGGCAAGGGCAACATGGCCCCCGGAGAGCTCGCTCCGTCAAAGGCCGATGTAATGCTCACCGGCCTGCTCAACCTCAGCATGTTCGGATATTCGATCGATTGCGCCGGCGACATCAACGACGACACCATCGACGATATCGTGGTGGGCGCCCCGACATTCCTCAACAACATGGGTGCCGCCTACGTATTTTTCGGCGGCAGCCTCGTGAACTGCACGGCGGACAAGGCCAACGTGACCATGGCGGGCTATGGCGCAGGGTACCTGCTCGGGACAGCGGTCACGGGCGCCGGCGACCTCAACGGCGACGGCATCGACGACATCGCGGTCAGCGCCCCAGGCGCCTGGCGCGGCCAGGTTTACATTTTCTACGGCCAGAGTGGGATGGTCAACTCCCAGTTCCCCGACCTGTGGGAGCTTCCCCAGGACAGGCCCCAGCCCGCGGACTTCACGCGCGGCCTCAACAGCACCGGCAACACATGGGGCCTTGCTGGCGCAGATGACGGCTGGGACTGGGCCGCCGGCGTCTTCGGCGGCACGGACCCCAATGTCGCGTTCTTCAATCCCAACGGCGGCGTCGAGGATGCGCTCCATGTGAGGGTGGGCGGCGTCAGCATCGGCAACGGCCAGAACAACAACAATCTGCCCGCCAGCGGCGGCTACGGCCTCAAGATAAACATCACGGACCCGATGTGGTGGGACATCCAGAACGGCTCCTGGGCCCGCCTCAGCTTCGACTACCGGTTCTGGGACGAGCAGGGCCTCGACGGCCAGAACCAGGGCGAGGTCGGCTGGCTCAAAGCCTCCATCACCAACTCCACCGGAAGGTACTACTTCGGCTCGGACCAGGACTCGTGGGCCGGAGGCCCCAACGACGACAGCGTCGGCGCCATCCGCGACCCGACCAACGAGCTCTACTACTACTACTGGGGCAACGGCAACCCCTACACGGACCAGGGCCAGTATTACGACGACATCACCCAGTACATCCGCGGGCCCGGTTTCATATACCTCGATTTCGGCGTCAAGCTAGGCGACTGGTCCAACAACGTCGAGTGGCTCCACGCCTACTTCGACAACATCTCGCTCATGATCTCCCCGCTCAGCTGGCCCGATGTGAACCTCCTGGGCCCCGGCGTGCCCCGCTTCGGCTCCGTGCTCGAGTGCGGTGGCGACATCAACGGCGACGGCTACAGCGACCTGCTGGTCGGGGAGCCGAGCGCGGACATGGCATGGGCCTACTTCGGCAGCCCCAGGATGGCCCTCGAGTTCGACCTCCACCAGGCCTCCATCACGCCCAACGCCAAGAACGCCGCCGACAACACCGGAGAGCCCATAGGCGACGTCCAGAGCGACAACGGCGCCTACTACACAGTGAACAGGAACAACATAATGCATTTCGACGGCTTCGGCATCACCAACCTCTACGGCGTTCTGAACGCCGCGGAGATGTACGTCAACTACTACTCCACGCAATGGTACAGCGGCAACAACTTCATCCGGTACGCGCTCGGGAACGGCGCCCTCGCCAACACCAACATCAGGCCACAGGCGACACAGTGGGAGACCTGGGCAGGGCCGTTCGATGTGGTCGCCGCCGGCGCCCGCAACGCCACGGACATCGGCACCCTCCATGTGGAGTTCACCAACAACGACGGCGGGGGCGCACCCGATTCCGTCAGCGTCGACCTCATTTATATTTACGTCATCTACTCCGCTTTCCCGAACATGACCATCCGCGGCGCGAAGAACTCCCTGTTCGGCGCCAGCCTCGCCCCCATGGGCGACCTCGACGGCGACGGGTTCGGCGACTTCGCAGTGGGAGCTCCCAATGTCTCTGCGGGGACAGGCGAGGTGCGGGTGTTCCGCGGCCGGAACGCGCTCACCTCCGCCATCAACAGCACGGATTCGAATGTCACCATCACCGGCAGCAACACGGGTGAGCTCTTCGGGTACTCGATGGCGTCGGGGCTGGTGTCGATGGACAATGTGCTTGACCTGGTCGTGAGCCTGCCGGGCGGGAGCGCCGTGGCGGTATTCAACGGCTCCTCCACAATGGTCAACACCTCATTGGCGGGCGCCAATGACATCGTGAGGGGCCAAGGCCCGTCCGACGTCTTCGGGTTCTCCGTGGCGGCCGGGGATGTCAACGGACTCGGCTACGCCGAGATACTTGTGGGAGCGCCCAAGTTCAACATCAACGCCGGAAAGGCCTACCTGTACGACAACGCCGACGAGAAGTTGGTCAACCAGCCCCTGCTGGTGACCTACACGCCCGCCTTCGACCCGACCATCAACGAGATGGAGAACCAGACCTTCGGCTTCAACGTCACCAACGCGCTCAGCGAGTTCAGGCTCTCGTCCCATTGGTATGTCGACGCCGTCCAGGACACGGGCCCCGGCTCCACATCGTTCACGTACTTCTCGAACTACACGAGCGCCGGCGTCCACAACATCACAGTCCGCATTACCGACGGCCAGCGCACGGCCCAGCACACCTGGACCCTCACGGTCGTGAATGTCAACGGGCCCCCGACAGTCGTCTGGGACCCGCCGGGAGACATGGACATCGACGAGGGCACGAGCATCGTCCTCTCGGCGACCGTTTGGGACCCCGACGGGGACACCATCGATTACGCCTGGACCCTCAACGGCGCACCCATGAGCCTCAAGACGAACAGTTTCAACTTCACCACCGATTACACCTCTGCGGGAACCTACATCTACGTCCTCAACATAAGCGACGGCAACGGCCACACCGTGTCCCACAACTGGACCATAAACGTCAGGAACATCAACAGGCCGCCGGTGATAGATACCCGCGACCCGCAGCTTTCGGACATATCCATCGACGAGGGCACCGACCTGACGTTCTCCATAACGGCCCATGACCCGGATGCGGACCCGCTCGCCGTCATGTGGTACTTCGGAGGCCGCATGGTCGCCATGGACACGCTCACTTTCACCGTCAACGCGGATTTCAAGTCGGCGGGCACGAAGGAAGTGAAGGCCGTCGTGTCGGACGGCGAACTGACGGTCGCCGCGACCTGGTCATTGACCATCCGCAATGTCAACGCCCCGCCGGTCATAGACGCCTTCAACCCTCTCCTCGACGTCAGGATGAGCGAGGGGGACAAGTCATCGTTCTGGATAGCCGCGCATGACCCGGACGGCGACCCGCTGACCGTGAGCTGGTTCGTGGACAGCGAGGCCAATGTCACGGGCTCCTACAACTTCGCCTTCCAAAGCAGCCACGATTCGGCGAGCACCTACACCATCCAGGTGCGCGTCAGCGACGGACAGGCGGCGACATCCCTGAACTGGACGCTCCATGTCAACCACGCTCCCATAATTACGACCTACAACCCCAGGGACAACCTGGTCTACCTCCAGCTGGGCCAGGAGGCCTTCGTCTTCGTAACTCCCTACGACCCGGACAGCGACCCGCTGGTGACCAGCTGGTACCTTGACGACAGGTACCAGGCCGGCGCTTCGGGCAACTCGGAGCGCTTCGTCGTGGGCCCGTCCTCCGTCGGGACGTTCAGGCTCAAGGCTGTCGTCTCGGACGGCTCCCTGGCAGCCTACCATGAATGGACCGTGGTTGTCAATGCCTCCGTTGCCAAGCCGCCCGTGCCCGTCATCGACATGGACCCGCGCGACCCCAAGGTGAACCAGGAAGTGGTGTGCACGGCCAGGAACACCCAGGTGTTCGGCAAGCTGACCATCGTCAACTACACCTGGGACTTCGGGGACGGGACCATCGGCTACGGCATGGACGTCTCGCACGCCTACAAGGAGGCAGGGACGTACACCATCCGCCTCACCGTGACGGATTCCGAGGGCAACAAGGCCACGACAGCATCCGCGATAGCGGTCAGCCCAAGCAAGGCCGCCACCCAGAAGAGCGAGATGGACTGGGGATTGCCCGTGTTCGGCATACTGATGGTCCTGTTCATCATCCTGCTCGTGGCAGCGATGCTCCAGCGCAGCACCCAGAAGAAGCTCGAGGGACCTGCAAAGGAAGAGGAACCCGAGGGTGATGAGGACGATAAGTTCGAGGAGCCGGCGCCCTACAATCCGAAGAAGCTCGAACCCCTGCCCGAGGGCGACGTGATACAGCGCTTCGACGACGACGGCAACCTTCTCCCCAAGGAGAAGAAGGAATAGGCGCGCTGTCGCGGCGGCCGCGGCCTATTTCGACCTCAGCCTGAAGCGCTGAAGCTTCCCCGTCGCGGTCTTGGGCAACTCCGGAAGGAAGTTGACCCATCGCGGGTACTTGTACTTCGACGTGGCCTTCTTCACATGCTCCTGTATCTTTTTCACGAGCTCGTCGGAGGGCGTTCTTCCCTGCTTCAGAACGACGAACGCTTCCGGCTTCACGAGCCCCTCCTCGTCCGGCCGGCCCACGACGGCGCATTCCAGCACCTCGGCCAGCTCCATTATCGCGTTCTCGACCTCGACGGGCGAGACCCAGATGCCGCCGACCTTGAGCATGTCGTCCCCGCGGCCCGAATAGTAGTAGAAGCCCTCGGCGTCCCTCGAGTACATGTCACCGGTCGCGAGCCAGTCGCCCAGCATCACCTTGGCCGATTTCTTGTGCCTTCCCCAGTAGAGCACGGCCATGGATTCGCCCTTCACGAGCAGGCTGCCCACAGTTCCGTCCGGAACGTCCTTGCCGTCGGCGTCGATGATGCGCGCCTCGTAGCCGGGCACCAGTTTTCCGGAGGAGCCCGGCCTCACATCGCCTGGCCTGTTGGAGATGAATATGTGCAGCAGCTCCGTCGAGCCTATGCCCTCGCATATCTCGTTGCCATAGGTCTCCTTCCATCTGTGGAAAATGGCGGGCTGGAGAGCCTCGCCTGCCGATATGATTATCTTCACGAACGACAGGTCCTTCTTGGCGGCATCCTTGGCCGCCAGCATCGATGCGAACAGGGTCGGCACGCCGAAGAAGTGCGTCGGCCTGTACTTCTCAAGAACGCCGAATATTCCCTCGGGCGTCGGCCTGTCCGGGTAGAGCACCGTCGTTCCGCCCCATCTCAGCGGGAACGTGAGGCTGTTGCCGAGACCGTAGGCAAAGAACATCTTGGATGCCGAGAAGCACACGCAATTGTCGTCCATCCCCAGTATCGGCTTCGCATACAGGTCGGTGGTGGTCAGGATGTCGTGCTGCATGTGCACGGTCCCCTTGGGCCTTCCCGTGGAGCCTGAGCTGTACAGCCACAGCGCGATGTCGTTCTTGTATGTGCGGGCGGGTTCGTGCGTACTCCGGTAATGGGGCACGAGCCTGCCCCACTCGTGGATGCGGGACTTTGCACCGGCCCACGAGATGTCCTCGCCGTCGTGCGCCACGAGCACGGTCCGCTTGAGATACGGCATGTCCCCCAGCAGAGGCTCGACCTTCTTGTAGATCTCGGAATTGGTGACAAGGAGCCTGGCGCGGCTGTCCTCCATTATGAACCGTGTGTCCTGGGGCGACAGCATCGGGTTGACGCACACGGGCACCGCTCCGAGCCTCATCCCGCCCAGAAAGGCGTAGACGAACTCGGGGCAGTCGTGGAGCAGTATCATGTACCTGTGCTCTATGTCCAGCCCAAGGTCCACGAACGCATTGGCAGCCTGGGAAACGTTCTCGAGCAATTCCTGGTAGGTGATGACTCGGTCCCCGTATCTTATCGCGATTTTCCCGCCTCGCCCCGCCTTGACATGCTCGTCCACGAGCAGCTTGCACAGGTTGAGCTCGACGGGTATCTTCGAGTAGAAGTCGTCCTCCTCCTCGTCCCCATTCCCGTTCACTTGCCCGGCCATCATCGGGGCGAAACGCGAATAAGTAATTAATCTTAATGGTTCGAAATCCGAGAGGAAAGGCCGCAAGGCCGTCCGTCGTGGTTTTCTTCACCGCGAGGGCGCCGATTTTACAGATTGTATGGCTGCACCCAGTGGGCCGCCTCTTCACAGTTCCGCACCTCGTGCGCGCCCTCTTCACGACGAATAAAGTAATACACCATTTACTCACGTAAAAGGAATCTACTTCTCTTTCTTTACGGGCTTTCCCCAGATATCGCGCCTCGCCTCGTCCTTGCGCGCCTTGAGGTCCTTGGCGCCCTTTCCAGTCTTCTGGTGCTTGTAGGAGAAGCCCTTGTCATCGCTCAAGGAGAGCGATTTTTCCACAGTTCGAATCGAAACGCACGAGCCTGCGCCCAGGGTCTCCTTTCCGGCGCGAAGCGCGAACCTTGCCATCCCGGGCAGAGCATCCGTCGACTCGATTATCAGCGGCTTGAGTGGCTTCAGTTTCACGAGCGCCGCGTCCCCCTTCATCAGATAGTCCGACTCGTCCTCGGCGGCCGCTTCGCCGCTGTCGGGCCTGAACTTCATCTCTATGGCCTCGAGCTTCACGGGCGCAGCCGCGGAGTGGCAGTGTACGTGCGCCGCCCATCCGGACTTCACCACCCCCGCCTCTCCGAACAGTACTATCTTCGCGCGGAAATCCTCCACGAGCTTCGGCGGGTCGTCGGTCGAGCCTATGACATCGCCCCTGTCCACATCCTGCATAGCGATGTTGCGGAGCCCGATGCCGACCGTCTCTCCGGCCTGAGCCTTCTTGATTGGCTTGCCGTAGGCCTCGATGGACCTGACAATCCCGACCTTGTTGACGGGCATCACGACGACCTCGTCCCCCTCCTTCAGGGTTCCGCGCTCCACCCGGCCCAATATCACGGTCCCGACGCCGCCCACCTGCATCACCTGCATCACGGGCATCCTGAGCGAGCCTTCCTTCGGGGCCCCGCGCGGCTCGATATCGTCGAGCGCTTCCTCGAGCGTCCGGCCCTTGTACCACGCCATCGGCTCAGAGCGCTCCGTGATGTTCTGGCCCTCCCATGCGGAAACAGGGATGATGTCCACTTTCGTGAATCCGACCTCGACAAGCATGGCCTTCATCTCGGATGCGGCCTTCGCTATCTCGTCGGCCTTGTATCCGACCTTGTCTACCTTGTTCAGCGCCACGACGACCCTGTCGAGCCCCATGAGCTTTGCAAGATGGGCGTGCTCCCTCGTCTGGGGCATTATTCCCTCCTGGGAATCAACAACGAGCAGGGCCGCATCGGCCCCTGTAGTGCCGGTTATCATGCTCCGCAGGAAATCCTTGTGGCCGGGAGCGTCTATGATGTGAATTTCGTTCTTGCGCGTCTCCACATCGGCGAAATTCAGGTCAAGGGTCAACCCGCGCCGGCGGGCCTCGTCGCTCTTGTCCATCACCCAGGCGTACTTGAAGCTGGCCTTGCCAAGCTCGGCGCCCAGCCGCGCATATCGCTCTATCTCCTCGGCGTGCACGAGCCCCTTCTCGAACAGATATCGGCCCACGAGCGTCGACTTGCCGTGGTCGACGTGGCCCAGCACCACCACCGTGATACGGCCCTTCATCCGCCTCATCAAGCGCCTCCCGGATATTATAATCTCTCGGCAAAACATTCATAAATCCCATTACCGTAGCAGTGGCAGTTCCAAAGGGGTCTTATTATGGAAACCAGAAGAATCGTTTTGTACTGCCTGCTAGCCGTCTTCGTCTTCGCCGCCCTCGCAATGTTGCCCAGGCCGGCGGCCGCGACCAACGACCCGCCCGCCGGAGGAGGCGCCGTCGCCGGCGACTGGACCGTGACGGATGTCAGGAGCTATTCCAACTGCCAGATAAACCTCGCCGGGAACCTGTATGTCAATTCCGGAGGGGACCTCACGCTCGACAATGTTGACCTGATAATGATGTGCGCAGCGAACGGCCAGTACGGCATCACGGTGCGCACGGGCGGCAAGCTGGCCATCGGCAATGGCGCCCTTCTGAATGCCACGAACACGGCCTTTGAATATTCCCTGACTGTCGAAAGCGGGGCAACCTTCAGCCTCAGGGATTCCACGCTCGCCGAAGTCGGCTGGAACGGCGACCCCCTTACTTCCGTCAGCGGCCCCATCATCCGTTCCAACCTGACAACCATCAACAACTGTATAATCGAGGGCTGTGCAGCTGGGCTGATAATCGACCATGCCTCTGTGAATGTGACAAATACAGTAATAATGAATTCAGTGGCCGACCCGAGGGCGACAGCCGGTGCTACTGGCGAGACGGTGACCGGCATCGCCGTCCTATACGGGAACTCCACCCTCACGAATGTCACCATTCAATACCTCTGCGGCGGAACAGGCGGCCCAGGGTCCTCCTCTCCGGCGAGGGCAGGGGGGCTGGGCGGGACCGGCACGGGCATCTATTGCAGCTTTTCCTGCGTGACTGTTGTGGACAGCCGGATATTCAACATCACTGCCGGGGCCGGCGGCAACTCGGTGAGCCCCATCGCTTGCGGGGACGGGGGAACGGGAATTGGCATCACTTCTGTCAACTCAAATGTGAAACTGAGCGCAACAACCATCGAGAACCTCATCGGCGGGGAAGGGGGTTACAGGACCGGCACCTTTTCATCGCGGGGAAAAGCAGGTTCCTGTATCGGAATCAATGGGGCGGGCTCTTCGCTCAACATATCCGCGGTCAATATCACTTATATATTCGGCGGCTTTCTCACATCGTCGGGTTTGAGCTACTACGGTATCGTGCTCGCAGACGGCTCCATTGCAATTGAAAAATGCAACATCACCCACATCGGGCATTCCGAATCCGGCAGTGGCGGCTATGGATATTCCTACGGAATTGTACTTGATACATGTAATAGCTCAAATGTTGGCGATTGCTATTTCTGCGAGATTTGGGGCTCGAAAGCGAGCAATATCGGTGGATACGGAATTCAGGCCATCGATCTCTGCGACGACACCGTGGTGATAGCGAACAACAGCTTCCATTGCATGACCACCGCAGTTACCGCGATTGACAGCGATCCAAAAATAATTGACAACGAGATGGAAAACCTGACCTACTATGGCGTTTCACTTGACAATTCATTGTCCGTCGTGACGGGCAATACGATATCCGCTCAAAGGGAAGGACTGCATGCCATGGACAGCCACCCGCAGGTGAGCATGAACAATATTTCCGATGCCGGGACCGGCATCTTTCTCCTGAGGTCCGCTGGAATGTGCGCGAATAACACCCTATTCAAGTGCTCCACTGGCATCAGCCTCTACAGTGCCAACGGCTGGAGCATCGTCGACAACAACCTCACGACCATCACCACCATAGCCATATCTTGCTCCCGTTCGGTCGGATTTGTCGGGGACAACCTGTTCCCGGATAACGTGCCAAGCGTAATCGGGGTCTTCAATCCCACCAATAACCCCAGCGATATCACCTGGAACATATCCAGGCCGGTCACCCTCAAAAATTCGGGAATCCAGATGATGGGCAACCTGACCGTCCTTGGCGGCGGCGGTCTGAGCCTCCTCAATTGCTCGTACCTGAGCTTTTCTAGCTTGCCGGGGCAGTCGGGAATAGTGGTCATGAGCGGCGGCAAGCTGGTGCTTGACGGGGGGACGTTGCTCAACAGGTTCTCGAATTCATACGACTACAGTTTCCACATGCGCAGCGGCTCCGACATCTCCTTCCGGAACTGCACCGTGAGCGGATGCGGGGTCGAGGGCTCTCCTGCGACCGTCGGCCCCTGCATCGAGACCTCCCAGGTCGTTTTCGACAACGCGACCTTCTCCTACTCGTATGCGGGCCTGGTCTTCAGGACAGGCGTGGCTGTCGGGAGCGCCACGGGGCTCAACATCTCAAGCAACGTCATCGGAATATTGTGCGCGGACGGCGCAAATACCACACTCAACTCCTGCACCTTCTCGGACAACGGCAAGGGCCTCCTGTCCATGAACGGCTCGAAGATTGTCATCCAGTCCTGCCGCTTCCTGTCCTGCGCCATCGGAGTGGCAAGCGAGAATACCGATTGCGTGGTACGCAACTGCACCATCTACTACAGCTCCCAGATAGGGATATCGCTGAGCGGGCCCCAGGCAACCTTGACCATCGAGGATTGCACATTGGGATGGAACATCGTCGGCATCGATATCAACGGAAACCAGCCGGCGACATTCAACCGGCTGGTGTTCAGCCGCAACAACATCTCGGTCAACTGCACCGCCGATGAGCTCGAGTTCGTCAACTGCACGCTCATCAAGAGCTACCAGCAGGATGTGCAGCTCAATTCAGGCTCGGTCGTGACATTCATCAACACTACATACGACCCGCAGAAGATAGAATTCCTCGACACGGCGAGCATCTTCAGGGTCTTCTGGTACATGCACATCGGCGTCGCATGGCAGTCCGGGGCCCCCGTCGACACCCCGTCGATAGATGTGCGCGGCGTGAATGGTCTTTCCGTCTGGTCCGGGACCGGCGACTCAAACGGAGCCGCATTCTGGCTCACGGTGCCCGAATACGAGCAGACCGCCCTCACCTGGACGGACCTGGCCCCGCTGAAAATCACGGCCACCATGTCTGGCCTCTCCGGCTCGATAAACGTCACCCTGAGCTCCACCAAAAAGGTCGATGTCACCATCATCGATGACCTTCCGCCGCTCGTCGCCATCACCGCTCCCGTCGCCAATTTGCTCCAGAACTTCTCCACGCTCGTCGTGAATGGCACCGCCTCTGACAATGTCCTGCTCTCCAACATCGAGTTCAGCCTGGACGGAAAGGACTGGGTCGTATTCGATGCGAATGCCAGCTGGAACTTCACACTCGAGCTTCCGGACGGAACCTATGCGATATACATCCGGGCCACGGACCATGTCGGCAACTCCCGCATCGCCACTGTCACGGGCGTGACCATCGACACAACCCCGCCCGTTATCGACATATCAAGCCCCGTCGACGGCTATCTGACCAATGACATCACCGTCATCGTGAGCGGGACGACGGAGCCGAACCTCGATATCATGGTCAACGGGATAGGGGCCAAGGCCACCCGGCTCGGCCTGTTCTCGGTGACGCTGGTCCTTTCAATCGACGGGGACTACGAGCTCGTGGTCCGCGCTCAGGATGATGCGGGCAACTGGGGCCAGGCCTCCGTATCCGTAACAATAGACACCACGCCGCCCGACATCACAATCCTGACACCGCTCAACAACAGCCGCACCAACGCACCATTGGCCACCATCGCCGGCCATGTCGACGCAGGCGCCCGCGTGAGCGTCAACGGCTGGACAGCGGACATCAACGGCACCAACTGGTCCTTTGCCGGTTTGCACCTTTCCGAGGGCGACAACACCATATTTCTCACCGCAACCGACGCATTGGGCAACACGAGGCAGCTCTGGATACGAATCGTGCTCGACACGAGAATAGCCCTGAGCGTCTCGTTCCCGCTCGACAGCTACCTCACGAGCCAGCGCACCATCCGCATCAAGGGCATCACCGACCCCGGCGCCTCCGTGAAGCTCGGGACCGCCACCTTCGTCGCGGACGCAGCGGGCCGCTTCGAGGGCGATGTCACCCTCGTTGAGGGGAGCAACGTCCTATCCTTCTCCGCAACGGACGATGTCGGCAATACCGCCTCCCTTAGCATGACGGTAATCCTTGACACCTCGGCGCCCGCAATCGAAATGAGCTCTCCGGCCAACGGCGTGACGGTCAAGACCGCAACGATTACCGTTTCAGGCAAGACGGAGCCCAACACCAATGTCCTCGTGGGCAGCATGCTGCTGAGGGCCGACGGAGACGGAAAGTTCAGCACCGTCCTCCTCCTCGTAAACGGCGCCAACACCATCATCGTCCGCTCCTCGGATGCACTCGGAAACAGCAACGAGGCCAGGCTCAATGTCACCTACACCCCTGATAGCACGGTCACCAAGCCCGTCACGACCACAACGAACTCTGACACACTCGGTCCGCTCTGGATACTCATCGGCCTCGTCGTGGGCCTCGCCGCGGGCCTCGGCATCGCGCTGGCAATGGGCCGCAAGAAGCAGCCGCCGACCGAAGAAGAGCGAGCGGGGCGAGCTCTTCGAGGCAAGGAGGACCCGCAGGTCCTCCGGGCCGAGGAGCCCGTTGTCGAGGACACCCCCCGCCCCAGACCTTCAAAGCCCCTGAGACCACCGGAGCCCGATGAAGATGAGCCTGATGAGAAGCCGGAGGAAGATGAGGAGGATGAGCCGGAAACAAAGGACCGGCCCGAACCTGAAAATGAGGATGAATCGGAGCCGCAGCACAAGACTGCGCCCCCTCCGGAGCCTGAGCCCGCGCCCATTTTGCCGCCCGAGGAGCATCAGGCAGAGCCCAAGGCGAAAGTTCCCGCGCCGAAGCCCGAGCCGCCGGTCCACAAGGCCCCGGCGCCCGCATCGCCTGCGCCAATTCCTCCCCCAGCCCCTCAAACGGTAGAAGGTCACATCGATGATGACGATTCGGATGAGCTCGAGAAGATATTCCTCAAGACCGGAAAGCTTCCGCCGCCCAAAGCGCCCGCCTCTCCGAAGAAGACGGACAAGAAGCTCTACGACATCGACGAGCTCGCGGACGACATCGATGCCGACCTGAAGCCGTAGGGCCGGTCTGGAGGCCGCGTCTATCCGAGAGCGGCGGCCCACTGCGTCAGCCTGGCCTGGTAGTCCGCCGGCAGCCCGTTTCCGGACGCCGCGTCCTTTCCCACCTGGAAGTCTATCTCGGCGACCTTCACCATCTTCTTGGCGCCCGCGAACTTCTCCATCCTGGGCAGGCCCCGTGGCTTCTTGAGGCCGTGGGTGTTGATGAGCGCGTACCTCTTTCCGGCGAGCTCGGGCATGGCTTTCATATAGGTCTTGAGGGGGGTCGCCATCCCGAACTGCTCGGCGGGGCCCGAGAACACATAGAAGTCCGCCTGGGGTATCTGCGCGGGGTCCGCCCCAGCAACGTTGATGACCTGCACCTCGTGGCCCTTGTTCTTCAGGGCGGAATCGACGCAGTCCACGCATTTCTTGCCGTTGCCGTACCGTGAGAAGTACACTATGACGACCTTCATGCTGTCACCGGAAATCGATTGGATTCCTGATATATAAATGATATAGAACGGATGTGTCGAAATGAGGCCTGCCTTCGAATGAGGTGACTACAATAATCCTCCGGTGTGGTCATCCACCTCACCCTATTGACGAGCAATGCCGGTCCCGGCCTCGGCATTACTTTTTCCGGACCGGGAACTGGATGTCGCTGTAGATGATGGTCTTGCCGTCCTTGACCTTGGGCTTTCCGGTGTATATCTCCATGGGAGCGCCTGCGGGCTCGTAGCCGTTGTCGCAGATCCATTTCCCGAGCTCCTCGTAGCTTTTCGAATATTCCTCGGCGGGGGCGTTGTGCTCCTTGACGGCCACGAGCATCTCGGGGAGTGATTCGACCTTCACGTCCCCTGTGGCCGCCACGGCCTTCCCGATGGGGACGGCCACCCTCGTGACCAGGTCGTTCTCCGGCGTCACATGGGGGTCGCTCGCGTAGACGCAGAAGGGGCCTCCCCTTATGCCGGCCTTGCTCTCCTTGGCCCACGCCATTATCTTTGCGAACGCCTCGTCGAAGGGGATCTTGCTGTACGGCCCCCTGTACTCGAGGTACGCCATCGTGCCGGCCCTTCTCTTTGTCACCTTTATCTTGCTGCTGCCGAACAGGCCCATTTTCCCACCGGACGAAAATCAATTGCCTGATACATAAATCTGATGGGGGGGTGGGCGAAAACGGCTTTGGCATAGTCTGATTTCCTCCTCTCAAATCCCGACGCGGGTAATTGTTGCGATTGGTTCATTGCTCCCGTCGGGATTTGAACCCGAGTCCCCAGCTCGAAAGGCTGGCATGATTGACCGGACTACACTACGGGAGCACAGCGGTAACCATGCGCGCTTTCCCGCCATTGGGGCGGCGCGCACGGGCCCTTTCCGGTAATCGTGCCCCTCAAATGTTTGTTCTTGATATTAACCTTCCCCTCGGCGGGCCCTCTCGATTTCAGAGCTTAGTCCCGCACTCGGGGCAGAACTTCGAAGATGGCAGCAACGAAGACCCGCAGGAGGGGCATTTCGGACTATCAGCGGGCGCCGGCGCCTTCTTGCGCTCCTCCTTGAGCGTTTTCAACGCAAGCATGGCCGCGGCCATCTCCTCTTCCTGGGCCTTCTCGCTTTTTTGCTCCTGGCCTGTCCTTTGCCGGTATCGGGCCACCGACTCCTGGAATTCCTTGTCCAGTTTCTCGCGCGCCTCGAATTCCGCCGCCGCCTCGTTGGCCGCCTGCATCTCAGTGTGCTTCTGCTCCGCCCAGACCTTCCTCACCTTTTCGGAATCGTCCTCGCCCGCCGTGCCCGCGCCGACTTCCTCCCTGAAAACGCCCTTCTCGAACCTGAGGCCAATCTTTTCGGTCGGGACATCATCCTCCGTCCGGGGCAGCCGTATCCCGAGAATTCCGCTGAACTCCACCTTCAGGTGCAATTCGGGGTAGTCGAAGCTCGCCGGGGCGGAGCCCTCCAGATTCGGGCTGACGCCGTCTATGGGCTGGAATCCCTTCTCGGCCTCCTTCGCGCACACCCTCCCGTTGAACCGGTTCAGGACGAGCTGTGCGCCCTCGACCGCAAACCACATCTGGTAGCCCCTTGTGTCCGGCCAGTCGCCGGAAAGCGGCCAGATGCCGTACCAGACCGGCGCGGGCAGGTAGCCCCCGGAGACGGATGTGATGCGGTATGTTGCGCCCTTGTAAAATATCGTGTCCAACGTCTCCTCGACCATGGCATTGCCCTCTGCCTGGTCGGTACCCGCTTCAGGGATAATCAAACCATCAGTGCCCGGCGGGCACCTGAAAGAGATGGCGCTTCGCGGCCTATTCCGGCACGGCGAAGGCTTCCCTCGGAATCGAGGCCCAGCCTTCCGGTCTCCTTGACGGCGCCGTTCCAGGTCTCGCTGTGGTTGAGGTAAGAGCCGCTCGAGCCGTCGTAGAGCGCCGCGGCAATGATGCCGCGGTCGAAAAAGCACACCATGAAGTCGTATGCGGTCCCGTCAGGGCCGGTCAGGTGCCCGTTGACGTACCACCATTCCTCCGTCGCCTGCGGGTGGGCGCCCTCGTCATCGGGGAACGAGAAAGGTCCTGCCGCGGATGGGTATGTCATCCATTCCGGCGAACCGGCAGGCGCCGTGTCCTTTTGGTCCTGGCCCTCCGGGCCGGTGGCCGTTTCCCGAAAAAAATGGTAGGTACCAACGATCATTCAAATAGCAGCAGCTCGAAATCAATTGACAATGAAAAATTACCGGGAACGGACAGAAGATGCCCAAAATATTTGTTCACGGAATGTGAACATAAAGTTAATAAGGTGTGAACATTATGTCAACACAACATGAACATACACATGCTGCTTTCGACGAAGGAGCGGGTGCGTATCCTGGAGGCGGTCCTCTACAATGCCGGGCCAGTCAGGGTGAGCGCCGTATCCCGGGAGACGGGCCTGAGCAAGGGGCTCGTCTCCAAGGTGCTGGACATACTCGCCAGCGAGAAGATCCTCAAGCGACACGGGCGGGCCTATTCGGTGAACGACTGTCCCCCGACGCGGGGCCTGAGAATATTGCTCAATCTCTCCTCCTTCGATGCGGGGGTCTTCCGGAAATTCCCATTCGTGAAAGGGGCCGGCATCTACGGCAGCTTCGCGAAGGGCGAGAACACGGAGGGCTCGGACATCGACCTGTGGGTCCTTGTGGGAGTTGCGGACGTCACGGCGTGGGCTCCGCTAACCGCCGCCCTAAGGGAAATGGACGACAGGATACATCCTTATTACATGACAGCTCAGAAGCGGGAGACGCTGATGAGGGAAGACCCC
>Ga0315283_10001141_pt1 | contig 20932 bp, 22 predicted proteins | sample YL17G09_0_MG_FD_204541 | JGI IMG/M metagenome (GOLD analysis project Ga0315283, IMG submission 204541) | Sediment microbial communities from Yellowstone Lake, YNP, Wyoming, USA - YL17G09_0 | ecosystem: Environmental > Aquatic > Freshwater > Lake > Sediment | place: USA: Wyoming | collected...
GGTTTCCAGTTCGACGAGTTCTTCATCTTCGAGCCTGTCGGTTTCCAGTTCGACCAGCTCTTCCTCATCGAGCCTGTCGGTTTCCAGCTCGACGAGTTCTTCATCATCGAGCCTGTCGGTTTCCAGCTCGACGAGTTCTTCCTCTTCGAGCCTGTCGGTTTCCAGCTCGACGAGTTCTTCATCTTCGAGCCTGTCGGTTTCCAGCTCGACGAGTTCCTCTTCGTCGAGCCTGAGCAGTTCCAGCTTTTCATCGTCCAGTTTAAGTTCCGTCAGCCTGTCATCGAGCAGTTCTTCGAGCGGGTAGCCGGCTCATAGACAATCAAAGGAGATTGAATCATGGCAGAACAAAGACAATGGCCGATCGCGCTGCCCGCCGCCTCGGCGGTCACCGCCTTTCGGCGAGTGCGTTTGAACGCGGCGGGCCGGGTCTCGCACGCGGGCGCGAAGGATTACGGGATCGGCGTGGCCCAAGCCGCCCAGGCCACGGTGGGCAAGGACGTCACGATCCGCGGGTACGACGAGGGCACGGTCAAAATCGAGACCTCCAGTCTCATCGTGGCCGGCAAGAGGGTCTACGCCTCCGCCAACGGCTGCGTGGCGGCCACGGGCACAGTGTTGATCGGGACCGCCTATAAGGGCGCTTCAGGCAGCGGCTCGATCGTGGAGGTCATCGTCCACCGGGGCCTGCTCCAGTCGTCCAGCTCCTCCTCGTGGTAGGAACGGAATAGAAAACAGCGATTCGGTTCGAAAGGAATCCTCCGCCGGCGGCGGAGTCTAAGGAAAGGACATCATCATGTCAGTACAGTACACGGGTTTCAGCACGCCGCGCGAGGATTTGGGCATGGCGCTGCACGAATTCGATCCGTCGTCGCAGGGGCTGATCGCGACGCAGGTCCTGCCGATCCGGGCGGTGCGGAAGCAGGCGGCCAATTTCAGCATGATCTCGCGGGAGAACAAGAAGAACGCGGAGCGCGTGAAGCGCGCCGCCGGCAGTGCGTTCGCCCGCGTGCACATGCGGGCGGAGGATCTAGCCTATGCCTGCGAGCTCTACGGCCTGGAGGCCCCGCTCGCCGACGAGGACCGGGACAACTACGAGGACGACTTCAACGCCGAGATGGAGCTGACGCAGTTGATCAACCTGCTGCTGCTGCTCGATCTGGAGATCGAGGTCGCGGCGCTGGTCTTCAATACGGCCACGTGGACGGGCGGCGGCCTCTACGTGGACCACAACGCGGCCCCCTGGGACGCCGCGGCCACGGACATCATTGCCCAGGCCGAAGAGGCCAAGGAATACGTCCGGCAGAACTGCGGCCAGCCGGCCAACGCCCTGGTCATCAGCGCCAAGACGCTCTCGAACATGCGGCTCAATACCGGGATCAAGGGCGCGTTTCCCGGCATCGCGACGCTGACCTATTCCGCCCTGATCGGCAATCTGCCGGGCATTCTCGGCATCGAGCGAATCCTCGTGGGCGGCCAGGTCTACGACACGGCGGACGAAGGACAGGCCTCCACGATGGCGGATATCTGGCCGGACGATTACGCGATGTTCGCCCGGCTCAATAGCTCGGCAGACAGTCTCTGGGCGCCGGGTCTGGGCCGGACGATGGCCTGGCGGTCGGTGTCCTCCGATCTGGTCGCGACGGATCAGTACCGGGAAGAGCAGACAAAATCGGACATCTTCCGCGTGGAGCACGCCCTGGATCCGCTGATCCTCAATAAATACTGCGGGTTCCTGATCAAGATCGACGCGTAACATGGGTCCATCCGCGGCCGAATCGGTCGGAACAGCAGTGCGACTTTTTTTGAGGATTTCGGACATGGAGACGAATCTCGAAGGCTGGCTGGACAGTCCCGTTACCCAGGCGGTGATCGAGCAGATCGCCACCCGGGTGACGCAGCAGGTGATCGAGACGCACATTCAGTGCTGTCCGCACGGCCAGATGTTGAGCAAGGGCCGGTCGATGCTCATCGGCCTTTGCATCGGCAGCGGGGTGGCGGGCGGCGGCGTCGTCGCCCTGGTGTCCAAAATGCTGATGGGGATATGAGCGATGAGCGATGCCGCCGTCACGATGGATCTGGCCGCCGAGGCGGCGTGGGTGAGCCTGGACATCGAGCCGATCACCTACACGCCGATCGGCGGCGCCGGTCTGGCCCGTTCCGCCCTCGTGCGCCGGCTGGTGCCGCAGGAGATTTCCGGTCTGGGCCGGGCCCCGGAAGCGATGGTCACGTTGCGGAATCATGCCGCCGCCGGCCGCCTGAGCTCGAACGTGGATACCGGCGGGGACAGGATTTCCTGGTCTCCGAAACGCGGTGCGGCCGCGAAGGTCTCACGGGTCCTGGAAATCGTCTCGGCAAACGGCGGTTTCGTGACGGTCCTGGTCGGGTGACCCATTTGATGTTTGATTTTTGATGTTTGATTTTTGATTTTCGCTGGAATCATGGCAGATAGTGCACTACTGGCGGTTCGGTACGATCATGCGGCTTTGCAGGGATTGGCCCGGCAGGTGGCGGGGATTCGGGGCGGTCTTGCCCGAGTCGTGCCGGCGGCGCTCAATCGCACGGCCGCATGGACTCGCACGCGGCAGCGCCGGGAAGTGGCGAGCCAATGCCGGATCAAGGTCCGGGCGGCGGACCGACTCCTGCGGACCGACAAGGCCGGCGCCGCCAAATGGAACGCCCAGTGCGAGATCCTGAATCGCCGGGTCGGGATCGGCAAATTCATCGCGCGGGGAAAGGGGCACGTCACGGCGCAGTTTCCGAGTGGTCTGTCCCTGAGTTATCCGCGCCATTTCCAGGCAATCATGCCCACCGGTCATAAAGGCGTATTCGTACGGGCCCGGGTCGTCAAGCCGGGGATCAGTATCCGCCGGCCGGAACACGTCGGCCGGGGCCGCCACGGCTGGTACAAGTACGCGACGGAATTGCCCATCTACGAGCAGCGGGAGCGGCTCGGCATCGTGATGCGGATGGATTGGCTGCCCGCTCTACAGATCGCCGGTTCGGCCCAACTGCAAAAAGAGATTGACTCGAAAATCGCCTGGGTGACGGCAAAGGGAAAAGGGTAATCATGGCCGCTTCGATTCGCGAACGGATTTCCGAATGGCTCCGCACGGAGGCGGCGAAGATCTCCGGCGTCACGGCCTTGCGGCCGAAGCGCGTCTTCTGGACCGAGGAGCTGACGAAGGACTTGACGGCCGTGATCCGCCAGCGGTCCTGCCTTATCGATGATGCGGATAAGACTGACCTGATTTTCGAGCAGGAATACAAAATCACGATAGCCGTGATCGATCGGGACACGGCGGCCGCCTCGCTCGACACCCGGATCAATCTCGTCATGGCGGCGATCGTCAAGGCCCTGGCGGCGGACCCGTCCTGCGGCGGCCTCGCCGATTCGAATGGCATGACCCTGAAGGAGATCGTCTCGCTCCAGGAGGATAGCAACGAGCCGCTGGCGCCGGGCGTCACGGGCGAGAGCCTGCTGCTGCAAGTTAAATTTTCCACGTTGAAAACAGACCTCAGCGCCGCCGGCGGTGTCTGACGAAAGGAGTAATCCATGCTCGGTAAAGGAACCACGCTGACCGGCTCGGTGACGGGCCTGATCGGCCACATCCGGAACATCAACTTCGAGGGCACCAAGGTCGACAACCTCGACAACACGGACGCCGACACCCCCGGCTATCACCGCACGTTCGAGCCGGGCCTGATCGACTCCGGCCGCTTCACCTGCGAGGTCCTCTACAACGCGACCTACGCCTGGGCGGTCCTGGCGGCGCTGAAGAACCGCGTCACGGAAAGCTGGAAGGTCCAGTTCGCCGACGGCCGCCGCCGGTGGTTCTGGGGCTATCCCGACGATAGTTCGCTCGCGGGTCCGCACGATGCCCTGGTCAGTTACAATTTCGGCATCAAGATCACCGGGGCGATCACGAGCAGTTCGTCCTCCTCCAGCAGCTCGTCGAGCCTGTCCTCCTCCAGCAGTTCCTCGGCCTAAACGAAAAAAGGGGCACCACGGAGACACGGAGAACACGGAGAAGAAAGAATAAATGTTTTCCGGTTTTCTCTGTGACCTCTGTGCCTCGGTGGTGAATAGTAAAAGGAGAAACGACATGACACTGACGCGCGAGCAAATCTTGGCGCACCAGAAACTCAAGCAAAAGAAGGTGGATTTCCCGGCCCTCGGCGGCGAGATGCTCTTCCAAGAGATGGGGGCGGACGACTGGGAGAATTTCGATCGCAAGGCCCCGAACTATTCCATCCGGCTGTTCATCGCCGGGGCCATCGACGAGAAGGGGATCAAGCTCTTCAGTGACAAGGACGTCAATCACTTAGCCGGCAAGGGCGCCCACCTGATCGAGAAGGGGGCCCGGGCGGTCCTGGAGCTCTGCGGCGTACTGCCGGAGAGCGAGGAGGAGATCCTAAAAAACTCCAAGCCGACCCCGCCCGCGCCCAAGAATGGCGAATCGCCCTCGGCCTGAACCGGACCCGGGCGGAGCTGCTGGCGGGCGTCACCTGCTCGGAACTGGCGACGCTGCGGGTCCTCGACGGGGTCCGGGCTTTCGGCGAGCGGCGGGCGGATTTGCGGGCGGCGAAATTGGCGATGCACGTAGTTGCCTGCCTGCGGTCGAGCAAGAGCGGCGTCGTGCACCTGGAGGAGTTCCTCCTGCGGAGCCTGGACGATCCGGAGCCGGAGGAGCGGAACTTCGACACGCCTGAGCGGTTCGACGCCCAGGCGGGTTTGGTCTGAAATCAAAAATCAACAATCATAAATCATAAATCACATGGCCGACACCTGGCAAAAATCCGGCATCGAGTACATCGTCAAGGACTCCACGCGCACGGGCGTAGCGGGCGTGCAGAAGAGTTTGCAGACCCTCGAAAAGACCGCCCAGGGCGTCAGCAAGATGCTGGGCACGGCCCTGGCGGTCGGCGTCGGCTACGTGGGAATCTCCAAGCTGGTCAGCGGCTATCAGGAGGTGGCCCAATCGATCAGCGACACGGCCAAAGCGGCGGACATCCTCCAGATCTCGACGGAGAGCATGAGCGGCCTCAAGTACGTGGCGGAGCAGTCGGAGGTCGCGGGGGCCTCGATGGTCACGTTCCTGGAGCGGCTGACCCGATTCGGAGCGGAGGCGGCCCAGGGTACGGAGGCGGCGCGAATCGGCCTGCAGCAACTGGGACTCAGCGCCAAAGAGTTGAGCGAGACCAGTCCTGATCAGGCGATTCGCAAGCTGGCGGACGCCTTCCAGACGATCCCCAACGCCTCGGACCAGATGCGGCTCGCGTTCGACATCTTCGGCCGGGGCGGCGCCGAGATGCTAAAGGTCCTGCGTCTCGGCAGTGCCGGGATCGATGAGATGATGGTCCGGGGCCAGAAGTTGGGCGGGGTCTTGACCGAAGTGGACGCGGCCCTGGCGCACCAGGCGGAAGTCGCCTTGAAGGAACTCCGCACGATTAAGAAGGCGATCCAGGACCAGCTCGTGGTGCAGGTGGCTCCCTATATCGCGGCGTTGGCGGGCCGTCTTGCGGACGCGGCGGCGGCCGGCGGCGGGTTCGGCGAGACGGTGACGAGTGCGATGGAATCCGTCGCGGTCGCGGCGGGCAAAGTGCTGGATATCCTCATCAAGATCGAGAACATCAAGAACTCGGTGGCCCTGCGCGCTTACGACGCCGCCTTTAAGAAGGATGTCTTCGATACCACCAAAGAGGTCTACGCGGACCAGATGAAGCGGGAGGGGAAACAGCCTTGGAGCCTGCTGGGCAAGGGCGGGGTGAGGTACGAGAACCGCTGGGCCCAGGCGGAGGAGATCGTCCGCAAAGACCGGACTCCCGCCTACGAGGCGGGCCGGGCCCCGCTGGTGCAGGAGGCGAGCAACGCCGAGCAAACCAAGACCTATTTCGCTCAACTTCGCCAGCGGGCCCAGGGGATCCGTGAGCAGGCGGAGACGGAGGCCCGGATCAAGGAATACGGCCGCAGCCCGATGGCAGTTTCGAATCCAGCGGGAGTGATGCCGACGGAGCAGGAGATCAAAGACGCCGAGCAGGCCATCCAAGAAGAAGAGCGAGCGGTCCGGCGGGCGGCGGAGGGGATGCAGCGGCTCCGGGACCGGGTCTCGGAGATGGACGCCGCGACGGAGACGGAGATCGAGGTGGTGCGGCGGGCGGGGGACGCCCACGGCAAATTGGGCGAGATCGTGCGTTACGAGATGACGGTCCGCGAAGCCTATGGGGATAGTGTCGATGAGGTGACGCGGCGCTTGGAGAATCATCGCCGCGCGCTGGAGCTCCTGTCCCGGGTCGAGTTTTCGAACCGGTCGCTCGATGACCTGGGCCAGACCTTGACGGACATCGCGTTCGACTTCAAGAACGCCAGCCAGTACGCGGAGCAGTTTTTCAACACCCTCGCCCGCCGCGCGACCAACGAATTTATCATGCAGCCCTTCATGGATGCGATCAAGCCGGGCGTCGCCTCGCTCTTTGCCGGCGGCGGTCGTCAAAGTTACGGCAGTCTCGATACCTCCGTCGGCTCGAATTATCAGGCGCAGTCTGATTTCTACGGCTATAGCGCCGAGGTCCATCACGCGGGCGGCGGGGTTGGGGATGCTGGTCAGACCCGCTATCTGCCCGTGGGCGCTGCCGATCGCTATCTCGCTTCGAACGAGCGGCTGATCGTGGCGCGGGTGGGCGAGGAGGTCCTGACCGAGCAGGAATCCCGCCGCCAGCGCGTCGCCGTCTATCATGGCGGGGGCATCGTCGGCGGCTCGGCCGAGGCGGCCAGTGTCCCGGCATCGGGCGGTGCCGCGGGCCGGCCGGACAAAGTCGAGGTCCGGATCAGCAACCCGCCGGGCAGTCCGCTGGAGGCGACGGGCGCCCAGATCTCCTTCGACGGTCCCACGATGATCGTCGGCGTGATCCTCGACAACATCCGGCGGGGCGGCGTGATGCGGGACCAGATCCGCATGACGGCGCGGGGGGGGTAGGCGATTTATGATTTACGATTTACGATTTACGATTGAGGGAAGATGCTGATGTCGTCCAGCTCGATTTCATCCAGCCTTTCATCTAGCTCGCTCAGCTCCCTGTCGGTCTCCTCGTCGTCGCTCAGTTCATCGAGCTCAGCCTCCGTCAGCTCTTCCTCCTCGCTATCCTCCAGCTCCAGCAGCAGTTGCGGCCTGGATTTTCCGGAATTGATGAGGGCCTCGGCTCGGGGCTTTCCCCAGGAGTTCGTGATCGACCCGGGCGTGGCTGCGGCCCAATTGGGCAATGGCCGCACCCGCACCCGCCGCGAGTGGCAAGACGCCTTTCGCGGCTGGCGGGACCGGCTCATCAATTGCAGTACGGCCGATTACGCCATTTTCGAGACCTTCTATCGGGTCACCGCCCATCGCAGCGTGCGGCCGTTCACATGGACCAATCCCCGGACGCAGGAGCGGGTCCTGGTCCGCTTCTGGTTTCGGGAGCCGCCGCGCTGGCAGCGGGTCGTGGACCATCAGATCGAGTGGGCAGTGGATTTCACGCTGGCCGAATGCGCCGGGGCGACGGGCACCGGCTATGGAGGCGCGGATGTGTGATATTTGATGTGTGATGTTTGATTGAATTGGAGGCGGGCGTGCCCGCAAGAGTCTTGAAATCAAAAATCAAAAATCAAAAATCAAACATACCATGAAGCAGATCCCGGACCTCATTCTGCGGCGGCTGAAAGAGCTGGAGACAACGGAGCCGTTCGTCGCCCTCCTGGACGTGGCGATCAACGACATCGCCGATACCCACATCCGCCTGGCCCGCAATACCCGGACGATCACGTTCGGCGGGGTAGACTACGTGCCCGCCGCCTTCGACATGCAGGTCCTGGGCGTCACGAAGAGGGAGGGGATTCCGCAGTTCGACCTGGCGATCAGCGACGTAGAGGAGCGGCTGCGGCCCTCGCTCTATGCGACGAACTATTTCCGGGGTGCGACCCTGACGATCGCGATTGTCATGCCGGACGCCCTCGCCGTCTATTACCAGGACCTGATCACGGAGTACAGCATTCTCAAAGCCCGGCCGCAAGCGGAGTGGGTCTATCTGACGATCGGCGGGCCGGACCTATTGCGGAAGCGGTTCCCATGTGGCCGATTCTTTGCGGACCTCTGCGAGTACCGGTTCGGGACCGATCCCCGCTGTCCCTACGTCCCGATGGCGGTCGATGCGGTCGGTCACGCCGCGGCCGGCCGGGTCACGGTCACGGCGGCCGGCCACGCGTTCGAGACGGACGATCAGGTGACACTGGCCGGAATCGTGGGGATTACCCCGTCCCTGACGGGCAACTACGTAGTGGAAAAGCATGATGCCAACAGCTTCCACCTCGACAGCACCGACGGCGCTAATTACGCCGGGGCCTATACGGGCGGCGGCACGGCGGGTTTCACGATCTGCGAGCGGAACCTGGACGCCTGCCGAAAACGGGCCGCGACGCTGCACTTCTGGGGCTGCGTGGGCCTCCGCAATCGCGTGGCCCGACTGGCTTGAAAATGATAAATCAAACATCGAACATCAAAAATCAAACTTCCGGCAATTGCTGGCGGCTCGTTCAAGCGACCCGTCAGGCGGCCGGTCTCGCCATGCCGGATCAGTTGCCGTGGTTGGCCGGTCTCGTGCGCGGCCCGGCCGGACCCGCCCGCTTCGTCCGTCTCGCCGCCCCGCAGACCTACGCCATCGTCGCGATCCGGATGGGGGAATACGTCACGCACCTCGGCGTGGTGCTCTCACCGCAGGAGTTCCTCCACGCGACGGACGCGGGACCACGGGTGGAGCGGATCGAGGCGTGGGCCCCCCGGATCGAGGGCTTCTACGAGTTCGCGTACCCCGCCCTCCCGCCCGGCCGTGAGGAAAGCGGCGCCGTGCCGGGGTCCCTGACGATCCTCACGAATCCCCTGACCGGCGCCACGCGGGCCGCGGCTGGTCCTGCCGCGGGCCGCAGTATCGCCGAATGGTTGGCCCAGGAAGGCGTCCCGGCGGCGGCCTGCCTCTTGAATGGGGAGCCGTTGGGACCGAAGGAATGGTCCTATCGTCCCCGGCCCGGGGACCGCGTGCAGGTGATCGTTCTCGTGGGCAAGGACACGCAGATGATGGGCATGATCCTGATGGTGATGCTCGCCGTCGTGTCCTACGGAGTTGGGGGCTATGTCGGCGGGGCAGCGGGCCTTGGTTGGGGTCAGGGTTGGGGTGCGGCGGCCGCCGCCGGCATTATGATCGGCGGGTCGCTGCTGCTGAATACCCTGCTCGCCCCCGGCGCCCCGGACGCGGCCCAGGCCCGGCAGGCGCAATGGAGCGATCAGACCATCCAGGCCCAGGGCGGGGCGGTCCCGAAAATCTATGGCGACGTGCGGGTCCACGGCAACATCATCGGCCATTACAGTGAGTTGGGAGCCGTGACCACCCGGGGCCTGCAACCAGCCTGGTGGATTGCCATCGAAGAGGGTTGGCGGCAATTCTTTAATTTGACTAATCCAGAATTGAATACCCCTATCACGGCGACGCCGGTCAAATTGAGCACGCAGCACCTCCGGAATGTCCTGATCTGTTTCGGGGAAGGCCCCATCGGCAGTTTCGACGTGTCCTCGCTCCGAATCAACGACCAATCGATTACCGACCTGGCCGGCGTGGCCGTCGAATATCGCAACGGCACGCTCGAACAGACGGCAATGAGCAAGTTCAACACGGAGACCCCGATCGAATTCTTCGCCGGCTACGTGCTGCCCTATGACACCAATGTCCGGACGTACACCCTGCCGGGCACCGGCTACGATGACGCCGAGGTGACGGTCGTCTATACGAACGGCATCTGGAGCATGGACCAAAGCGAGCTGGTTCCGCAGCGGGTGGTGCTCAAGGTCGAGGTTGGGGACGCGGTGGGGAATACGTGGCAAACGCTCTTTGCCGGGTTCGTGTGGGGCGAGACGACGAATCCCCTGCGCGTCGTTTACCGCGCCTCCACGACCTACGAGGGCGGAGCGCCCCTGGCCATCACGCGGGCGATGCAGCCCCGCTTTCGGGTGACGCGGATCGAGCCGAGTTATCAGGGCACCACCTGGGGCGGCGACTGCATGATCGGCGAGGTCCGGGGCATCCTGAACGAGGTCTTCGAGCATCCGGGCAAGGTCCTCATGCAGATCTCCGCCCTGCCCTCCGATCTGCTCTCCGGCTCGCTTGACGTCAGTATCGTGGTTCACGGCTCCATTCTGCAGCGTTGGGATGCGGCGGCCAACCCGCCGGCCTGGGTGCTGGACGCGGTCAAGCCGCAGAACCCCGCCTGGATCGATTATGACATCCTGACGTATCCGCTCATCAGCGGCGATGGGATAGGGACACCCTACGCCGTCGAGGAGTATCGGGGCGTCGATCCGGACACGATCGATCTGACGGGTTTCCTGGCCACGGAGGTCCTGGCGGATGGCCAGGTCCCGGACGGCCTGGGCGGCGCCGGACTGGAGAATCGGATCGAGATCGACACCGTCTTCGGGGAGACGGGCAACGTGTATGACGCGGTCCGGCGGATCGGGGTGACGGGCCGGGCGGGCCTCGACCTGCGGGGCAATCAGGTGGGGCTCTGGTGCGACGACGCCCGCGTGCCTTGCGGCCTGTTCGGCGACGGCAATTGGCTGAAGGACTCCTGGGAGCCGGACCCGATCCCGCAGGCGGACCGGGCGGCGGAGCTGGAGATCGTCTATTACGACCAGGATAACGGGGATGAGCAAACGCCGATCCTGGTGCCGGACCTGGAGATCGAGACGACGAACCGGTCAGCGATCGATTGCCGGGGCACCCGGCGGCGGAGCGAGGCCTGGCGGACGGGCCGGTACAATCTCGCCCGCAATCGCCTGCTGGATCTCGCGGGCCGGTTCGCGACGGACATCGACGGCATCATTTACGAGCCGGGGGACGTGCTCTATATCCAGTTGCCCGGCCGGTCCTGGGGCGGCCGCTTGGCGGCGGTGGATTCCGGGGCGGATACGGTCACGCTGGACCAAGACGTCCGGACGTCCGCCGGCGCTTGTCTGATCGTCCAAGTCCGCGATTCCGTGACGGGCGGGCAGGCGGCCGGCTATCGGCTGGTGGCGTCGCTCGCCGGGCGGGTCGTCAGTTTCGCGGGCGCCTGGATTTTCCCGGCGGGCGTGACGGCGGCGGCGGCGGCGGATGACGCCTATCTGTTCGGTCCCGCCGCGATCCTGACCGACACCTTCGAGGTGATGGAGGTCCAGCCGCAGGCGCACCTGCAATTCGGGATCTCGGTGATCCGCTACGCCGCCGGGGTGTACACGGCGGATGATGAAGAGTCGGGGATCTCGATCGATTCCGGCGTGGCGGTCGATCCGCCCACGGCCGGACCGCCGCGGCCGCCGACGCCGGCCCAAATGGCCGCCCTGCTGCCGCCGGGCGCCTTAGCGCCGCCGCCCAGCCGGGGTCTGCGCGTCTCCGCCCTCGACGTGACGGGCGATGGCGACGATACGATCTCCTGGCTCGCCGGCAGCATCTCCTACGCGGGCTACGTCTATCCGATCGTCGCCGGCGCCACGACGGATAAATACGTCTGGTTCGATCCCGGCGCCGTGGACCCCTTGACCCTGAAAACCGGTGCGACCTGGCCCGCCGATCCCGACATCTACAAGATGTTCATCAACGTTGCCGGCCAGCCGGTGGCGCTCTACGGCCAGCAGGTGGTCGGCGAGGACCCGGCCGGCGTCCTGCCGCTCTTGGTCGATGGCTCCCGGGTCGCGGCCAAATTGGGGATCACCGGCCACGCCTGGTTCGACGCCGAGTATGACAACGGCAATTCCGGCGCGGCTAAGACGATCGACTGGCACAACGGCAATAAGCAGCTCCTGACCCTGACCGCGAGCTGCAATTTGACGTTCACCAATCCGGACGGCGCGGCGAACCTGGTCCTGCGGCTGATCCAGGGCGGCGCGGGCGGCTACACGCTGACCTTGCCCCCGAGCACCTATATCGTGGGCGGGACGGCCTTGACCTTGAGCGCGGCGGTCGGAGCCGAGGACATTCTGACCCTCTATTACCCCGGCGGCGGCAAGGGCTACCGGGTGGTGGCGGCGGCCTCGCAGCAATTGTCCAGCTCATCGAGCACGTCGTCGTCGTCGTCATCCTCATCGGAATCGTCGTCCAGCTCCTCGGGAGGGGCATAGTGGATGTGTGAAGTGTGATGTTCGAAGTGTGATGTTTGATTGAGGTTGGAGGCGGGCGTGCCCGCAAGAGTCTTGAAATCAACAATCAAAAATCAGAAATCAAAGATCACAAAATGAGGCGGGCGTGCCCGCAAGAATCTTGAAATCAACAATCAAAAATCAGAAATCAAAAAGGCCATGAAGCAGAACGGGCACGCCGATCTACTGGGCGGCCCTCTTGACCAACTTCGGCACACCGCCGGCATAGAAAGGAATTGATTATGGCTTTGCTGATGCAGGAGAGCTTTGATTTTTACGCCTCAACGGCGAGTCTTTTGAATTCGGCGTGGACCAGAGCCACGGGTTCACTCTCCGCTCCGGGTGGGCGTCGATCTTCACGCGCAGCCTCGGTTAATGGTTATGCCACTGGTTTAACATATTGGATTTCGTACATCCTCCCTGTAGAAAATACTGGGGTCATCTGGTGGGGATTTGCGTTTGCCCAAGAGGCATTAGCGGGGGTGAATACGGAATGGATTCGGGGGCAATCGGCGGCCCCGGCCTCCGGCAACCAATTTACTCTAGATATCACCGCCGCCGGTCGCGTGCGGGTCAAAGTCTCGGCGGCGGGCGCCGTTCTGGCCGAGAGTGCGGACGGCGCGATAAAACTGGATGGGACGTTCCAGTTCATCGAGATCGGCTTTCAATGTGCCGCGAGCGCCTCCGTGGCGGTCTGGGTGAACGGCGTGTCCGTGTTGTCCGGTAATGCTTTGAATCTGCGGCAATCGGGTGCGGGTGGCTGCGGCCGACTGGTTTGTGGGAGTCCAGCCAATAACGTCGCTAACGCCGCCTTCTACGATGATATGTACCTGTTGGATACCACTGGGGATGCCCCATTCAATGCCCGGCTCGGCGACTACAAAGTGGATGCCCATCTATTCACGGCGGATGACGACGTCGAATGGGCCAGCACCGAAGCCGCCCATCACGACTCGATCAACGTGGTCGGGGCCAACTACGCCGTTGATTATATCGAGAGCGACGGGGTCGGCGAGCAGGATTCCTTCGCGATCACGCCGGGCGATATGACGACGATTCAGGCGGTGGAGCTTGTCGCCTACTGCCGCAATCCGGGCGGCGGGACGGCGAAGTGCAAGCCCTTCGTGAAGATCGACAGCACGATATACTACGGCGATGAAGTGACGCTGCCGGCGGATACCTGTAATAAGCGGAGTTACGTTTGGCTGCTGAACCCGGCGGGCGATCCCGACCCGATCCCGTGGACCAAGGCGGTCGTGACGGATGCCACGTTCGGCTGGGAAACGACGGTACTGGCGTAAGGAAGTTTGATGTTTGAAGTGAGAAGTTTGATTTGAGTTGGAGGCGGGCGTAGCCCGCAAGAGTCTTAAATCAACCATCAACCATCAACAATCAAACTTGACCTATGGCTGCTCTGATTCCAGTGATGACTTCGAACACCGCCCCCTCGGGCACGGCCTCGGCCAGTACGGCCCTCTCCACGACCTACGCCGCCTGGAAGGCGATGGACGATTCGACCGCCACCTGGTGGAGTACGACGGACGCCGGTTCGGGCACCTGCTGGCTGATGTATTCCTGGGGAGCCAACAACAGCAAAATCATCACGTCGTACACGATCCGGGCCCGGTCGGGCGCGGGCAATCAGGCGGGCGCCCCCCACGACTTCAAACTGCAGGGTTACAACGGCTCGACCTATACCGATCTCGACACGCAGACACACCAGAGTTTCGGCGACTCCGAAGTCAAGACCTACAATTTCAGCAATACGACAGCCTACCAGGCTTACCGGCTGAACATCACGGCGGACAATGGCGGCACGTACACCGAGGTCGCGGAATTGGAGCTGCTGACCACGACGCCCTACGCCCGAATCGAGTTGGCGGGCGTGACGATCGTGTGCAAGGCCCCAGCGCCCCGGATTTTGCTGGCGGGCGTGCAGATCGCGTGGACCCTGACCGCGCCGGGCCAGGCGCTCAATCCTTCCCCGGCGGATGAGGCGATTGACGTTCTGCTGGACGCCGAATTGTCGTGGACCGATGGCGGCGGAACTGTCACATTCGACGTGTACCTCGGCACGGACCCGGACGATTTGGATCTGGTCAGTGACGATCAGGCCGGTCTATCCTATCAGCCGCCGGCCGCCCTCGATCCGGGCACGATCTATTACTGGCAAATCGACGCGACGAACGCGGTGGGCACGACCGCGGGCGACATCTGGTCCTTCACGACGGCCGCCTCCTCTTCGAGCTCGAGCAGCAGTTCCAGCCTTTCCTCGTCGAGCAGTTCCGAATCCGTGTCGTCTTCATCCTCATCGTCATCGTCCTCCTCCTCCAGCAGTTCCAGCTCCTCGAGCAGTATGGCCGCCGAGGAAACCGGCATCGTGACGATGTTCCTGGGCTTCCACTTTTGAGCGGCCTCTCTGAAAATTCGGAAATCGGAAATCGGAAATAGTAAATTCTCGGAGTCTTTATGGCGGCATCGGCGGTCATCGATCTGGCGGGCGTCGTGATCATGTGCACGGCCCCCCATGCCCAAATCAACCTTTTCGGCGTGATAATACGAAACATCTTCATCCCCTACGTCCCGCCCGGTACTCCCCCGGTGTTTCCTGACCTGAGCGTGCCGGGGATCGCGACCCTGAGCCGTGCGGACGCCCCCGGCTATCCGCAGCAGCAGATGGCGGCGGATGGGACGGTCCACGCCCTGCTCGGCGAAGGGTCCCTGCGGGCCCGCGAGGACCTGGGCCGGCATCGCTCCTGGACGCGGTCGATCCGCTTCCTGACCTTGGCCGACTACACGCTCTTCCAGACCTTTTATTATACCACAGTCTACCGATCGGTGCGGGCCTTCTATTGGACCAACCGCGCCAATGGCGAGCAGGTCCTGGTGCGGTTCAGTCCCACGTCCCCGCCCCAGTGGACCCCGGTCGAAAACCACAAGGACAAATTCCGTCTTGATTTCACCCTGATCGAAGCCTGATCGAAGAAGAAGGAGAAACGATATGACAACCGCGATCGACTATGCCACGTTGCGGCGGCAATCCCACGGCCGCCTGGCCATCGAGGATATGCGGCTTTTGGTCCGGGCCTGCGCCGCCTGCGAAGCCCGCACGATTCTGGAAATCGGGGCGGCCGACGGCGGCTCATCCGTGATCCTGGCGGCGCAGGCGGCGGAGCGGGAGGGGCGGCTCTATTCCATCGAGGGCAATCCGAAAGCCCTGATGCGCGCGAACCTCGCGGCCTACGGTTTGCAGGATCGATGCACCTTGCTGCCCGCCTGGTCGCCGTGGCTGGGGCCGTTGGAGCGGCAGATTCCGGCGCGTGTGGATCTTCTCTTCATCGACGGCCGTCACGATATTCGCTGGTGCCTGGCGGACTATCACTATTGGGAGCCGCGGGTCCGGCCCGGCGGCGTGATCGTATTCCACGACACGGGCGGCCTGTGCCGCGAGGACCGGGCCCAGCCGGACTTCGGCCAGCCCGGATACGTGCCCCTGGTCCGCCGGGCGTTGGCCATCATTCTCGCGACCGATCCCCTGGTCCAGATCGACGCGAGCGACGTTGTGGACGGCGGCGCGATCGCCTTCGCAAAGGGGGTGAAAGATGAGTGATGGTTTCCCGGATCTGGCCGAATGGAGTGCGGCCGTGGTGCACCCCGATGACGAGGGCAAATTCCGTACCCAGAGATTTCACGACTATTATCGCCAGAAGTACCTCATCGCCGCCCTGTTCGCCCCCGCTTCCATCGCGGAGATCGGGGTCCGCTGGGGCTATTCCGCGTGGTCATTTTTGCGGGCCTGTCCCCGGGCGGCCTACGACGGTTTCGATCTCCAGCAAGGGACACACGGGGGGGCCAAAGGGGCCGACACTTTCGACTGGTGTTTGCAATTGCTCGCCCGCGATTATCCGGATGCCTCGGTGGCGTTCCATCGGGCGGACACGCAGGCCCTCGATACGTTGGGCGGGCCCTACGACCTGATCCACGTGGATGGCGATCACACCGAGCGCGGCTGCCGGCACGATCTGGATTTGGCGTGGAACGCCGCGGCCGCCGGCGGTTTGATTCTGGTGGACGATTACGATTACATTCCCGGGGTCCATGCGGCGGTAGATGCCTTTTGCCGGGCCCGGCCGCGGGCCGGCCAAATCGCCGTGCCCTCATTGCGCGGCGAGTATCTGATTCGAAAGGAGGACTGATGGATTTGTATTTCTTCTGCGCGGTCGACGAGAATCCCACCTATCGAAAAGAAGCCGAGATCCTGATCGAATCCGGCCGAGTCTTCGGGCGGGAGATTCACCTGTACGATATCCCTACCACTGAGGTCTGGAATCGGTACAAGGTCAATCTGTTCCTCGCGGACCTGCCGGCGGCCGACCGGTATATCTACCTGGACAGCGACTGCGTCTTGACCGGTCCCGGCGATTGGGAGGCCCCGGACTGCCTCGGCGTCTGTGACGTGCTCTACTATTGCGACGCCTTCGACCGGTCCCGCCACACGAAGGGATTCATGCGGAATCACACGCTCCTCGTCGGCGAGAAAAAAGGGTACGACTACCTGGTCCAGCTCTATCTGGAGCATGGCCAGCCACCCTGGTGCAATTCAGGTGTCGTTGTCCTATCGGCCGAGCAACGTCTGCCGTTCGCCCGGGTCTGGAAAGACTGGATGAACCGGATCGATGCCCAGTGCGAGAAGGGCTTCATGGTGGGCGATGAGGGGGCGCTGCTGGTGGCGCGGCAAGAGTACGGCCTGCCGCTGCTGCCGCCGCGGTTCAACGGCATGTGCAAATGGCAGCCGATCTTCGATTGGCACGTCTTGATCCACGCCGACGGCAACGTCGGCGGTCCGAAACGGCAACCTTATCTGGATGCGATTCAACGCGTCCGCAATTTGAAGGAGAAACGATGATGAAAGTATTGGTACTCGGCGGCGCAGGCTTCATCGGCCGTCATGTTTGTGATCTCTTGATGCAGCGGGGCCACGTGGTCACGGCCTTCGACCCGGCCCCGCTGGAATTGCCGGCCCCGCACGCGGGCGTGCGCGGGGACGTGCGGGATGCAACGGCCGTGCAGTGCTATGTGGCCCAGCATGACGCCGTGGTGCACCTGGCCGGTATTCTCGGCACGGCGGAGACCGTGGACCGGCCCGGCCCGGCCATCGAGGTCAATATCCTCGGCGCCTTGAACGTCTTCGAGGCGGTCCGCCGGGAAGGCAAACTCGCGGTGACGATCACGGTCGGCAATCACTGGATGCTGAACAGCTACTCCATCACCAAGAGCTGCGCTGAGCGATTGGCCCTGATGTACGATCGCGAGCACGGGACGCGGATCGCGGTCGTGCGGGGTCTCAATGCCTACGGACCCGGCCAGAAGGCCAAGCCCGTCCGCAAAGTGATACCGAATTTCATTCTGCCGGCCCTGCGCGGCCAGGACCTGACGATCTACGGGGATGGCGAGCAGATCATGGACTTCATCTACGTCCGCGATCTGGCGTCGATTTTGCTGACGGCATTGTTCCGCGACCACGGGTGCTACGACCGGATCTTCGAGGCGGGCAGCGGCCGGCGCACGACGATCAATGAGGTCGCCGAGTGCGTGATTCAGGCGGCCGGTTCCCGCTCCCGGATCTGTCACCATCCGATGCGGCCCGGCGAAATCGCCAACAGTGTGGTACTGGCGGATACGGAGACCTTGCGGCCGCTCGGCGTGGACGTGGCGGGGATGGTGTCCCTGGAGGACGGTCTCCGGCAGACGATTCCCTGGTACCGAGAGCATCTGGCGGACCTGTGAGGGGGCATTATGAAATCGGAAATCGGAAATGGTAAATCGGAAATCTGGCCGGCTCCGCCCTGGCACGGCGAGTTCGGCTGGGAGGTAATGAGTTGGGCGCCCTTCTGTCGGGCCCGCAGCCGCACGGGGCGCGTCGGCATTACGAGCTTCGCCGCCAGCCTGGCACTATACGCCGACTTCGCCTGGGAGTTTCACGATCACGGGGCGAGCGGCCGGAGCCTCGTCTATCGCAAGGATTTCGGCATGTACCGCAGCGGCGGCCCCGGCTTCGAGCATTTTCGCTACGGCGATCCGGACCGGGCGGAGCCGTTCGACGTACTGATCCACGCCCGGGGCATCGGGCGGAAATCCGCGATCAATTATCGCCATTGGGATAGCATCAGTCTTATGCTCCTGGGGGGTGGGATCAAAGCCGCCTCGATCGGCACGCTCCAGGACCTTATCGTCCCCGGCACGCGGGATCTGCGGGGCCTGCCGTTGGAGCGATTGATGGACCTCTGTTTAGCGGCGGATGTCACGGTGGGGTGCAGCTCGGGCGTCATGCACTTGGCCGCCGCCTGCGGCTGCGGCCTCGTCGTCTGGGGCGACACGAAGACCCGCTACCGCGAGACGCTGGAGACGCGGTACAAAGAGACCTGGAATCCGCAGCACGTCGACGTCGCCTGGCTCGACGCCGACGATTGGCAGCCGGACCCCGGCCGCGTGATCCGTGCCATAGAACAAATCAACAATTCCCCGTAGGGGCGGGTTTCAAACCCGCCCGTACAGAAACCCGCCCAATGGGGCGCCAAAAGGAGAAAACGACATGCAATTCATCGAAACGATCGACGTGACCGCGCCCTTGCGGGTCCTCTTGAAAAACCACCAGGAATTGCTGGGGGACCGGATGGGCCTGACGGCCCTGGTCCGGGATTTGAAAGCGACGTATCCGCACTGGCAGATCTACGTCGCCGTGGATGATGCGACGGTCTGGCGGAACAATCCGCACGTGGCGGGGATCGTCCTGCCGGGCGAGCCGGACCCGGCGAAGATCGACATGGCGGTCGACGTGGGTCCTTTCCGCGCGACCCAGTCCAGCAAACATAATGGCGTGCATTTCATGCGGGCCTGGAATTACGGTTTCATCCGGGCCACGGGCCTGCCCGTCCACCCCGGCCCGTTGAAGGCGGATCTCCATCTCTCCGCCGAGGAGCGGGCCTACCAGCCTGTGGCGGGGTCCTATTGGGTTTTCAATGCCGACACGAACAACATGGGTAGCAAGCGCTGGCCCGCCGAGCGTTGGCGGGAGCTGATCCGGTCGCTGCCGGAGATCCGGTTCGTCCAGGTCGGCCTGGCGAAGGATTTGATCGAGGATTACAGCGATGAGCCAAACGTCACGAGCCTGGTGGGCCGGACGGACGTCCGGCAACTGTTTGCCCTGGTCGCGCACGCCGAGGGTTGCGTGAGCCTGATCAGCTCCCTGATGCACGTGGCCGGGGCCTTCGACCGGCCCTGCGTGGTCCTGGCCGGCGGCCGGGAACCGGCGACGTTTGAGCAGTACCCGGCCCACTATTTCATTCAGCGGGTCGGCCTGCTGCCGTGCTGCCGGGCCCTCGCCTGCTGGCACAACTCGATCACCGCCTGTACGGACCGGGTCGAAACGCCGGCGGGTCCCAACTCCCGGTGCATGACAACGATCGCGCCGGCGGACGTCCGGCGGGGAATCGAGCTGTACTACGAAGGCGGCCGCCTGGAAAATCCGAAATCCAAACATCAAAGTACGGGCGGGTTTGAAACCCGCCCCTACCAATTACGCGGCCCCCGCGTCCTTCGCATCGTGACGAACGGCAAATACCTCGGCGGGGCAGAGCGGTCCTGCCTGGCGATCGCCCGGATGTTCCGGGCGCAGGACTGGCAAGTGGAGATCGCGACCCGCCAACCGATGTGCGCCGAGATGGCGGCGGCGTTCGATCCCGTGGCGGTCCGGACGGATCGGGTCTCGGCGCCATGCGACGTGCTGCTCTGGTATGCCAGCGATCAGGTCTACGACGCCCACCTGCCCGAGTTCGAGCTTCTGGTAAACGCCCATGCCCGCAGGAAGGTGATGGCGTTGACCTACAAGCTCGGCCGGGTGCCCGAATTGCCGTGGGCCAAGGATTGGGACGGCTACCTATTCCTGTCCAGCGCGATGCGGGGCTCCTTCGCGGCGAAATCGAAAATGGTAAATAGTAAATCGGAAATCATAAATAGTAAATGCCAGGTCCTCGCTCCGCCGGTCGATCTGGCCCCGTTCCTGGCCCTTCCTCTCGGCTCCCGGCCGGGGGTCCGCATCGTCCGGCATGTCTCCCAGGGCGATGCGAAATGGCCGGGGGATACGGAGGCCCTGATCCGCGCCTGCCCGTCGGCGCGGTTCGAATTCATGCCGCCCCCGGTCTGGCTCGAACCGATGGACAATCTCGGGCGGTTTCCCTATGGGGCCATGCCCGTGCCCCAGCTCCTGGCCGGCGGCAATCTGTTCCTCTACCTGCTCCCGGATGAGTACACGGACCAGGGGCCGCGGGTTGTGGTCGAGGCGATGGCGGCGGGCCTACCGGTGCTTTGCCAGCGGCGGGACGGGTGTGCGGACCGGGTGACGGAGGAGACGGGATGGTTCGTCCGGACAGCGGCCGAGGCGGCGGAGATCGTCAATACGGTGACGCCGGAGATCCTCGCAGCCAAGGGCCGGGCCGCCCGCGCCCGGGCGCAAACGGAATTCGATCCCGAAAAGTGGTACGGCGCGATCGCGGGGGGCCCGTGAGAAATTATGAATTATAAATTATGAATTATCAATGGACGTGTCGTTTCTCCTAAGGCCGCGGCGGCTCGGGCCTGACCGGGCCGCCGCTCGCTATATCTCGCCGGGCGATAAGAGGATTCACCCCAGAGGCACAGAGGACCCAGAGGGCGGCCGGGGAGCGGGGAGATGAGGGCGGCCT
>Ga0315283_10001142_pt1 | contig 20923 bp, 10 predicted proteins | sample YL17G09_0_MG_FD_204541 | JGI IMG/M metagenome (GOLD analysis project Ga0315283, IMG submission 204541) | Sediment microbial communities from Yellowstone Lake, YNP, Wyoming, USA - YL17G09_0 | ecosystem: Environmental > Aquatic > Freshwater > Lake > Sediment | place: USA: Wyoming | collected...
TTGTCAGGCTGAGCAATGTCACACTGAGCGGAGTCGAAGTGGGAGTCGAAGCCCTTTGCTCGTCAACTAATTCTTCAATTACTTTTTCTCCTTTATTTCATCATTAATATTTCCGAAATGAGTTGCATTACAGCACTTGGAAAGAAATTTAATCTTATCCCAATCGTTCTTTATCAACGCTTCTTTCTTTGCCCTGGACCATCCTTTCACTTTCTTTTCAAATGCAATAGCTTGATTAGGGTCTGTAAAGTATTCACTATAAACCAATTCAACTGGTCTTCGGAAATAAGTATAACAACCAGGATTTCTACCAGATTCATGCTCAACCAACCTTCTTTCTAAATTATTGGTGATACCTGTATAGTGGCTGCTATCAGCACATTTTAAGAGATATACAAAGTAATATTTATATTTGTTGGCCATATTGTAAATTTAGTCTTTTTTTTGCGAAATAGTAATACCGGTTCATCTTTTTGGTTTGAAAAAATGTTGACAAGATGAAGGCTTCGACTCCGCTCAGCCTGACAAAGAAGAATGAGATTGCTATTCGGCCTTAATTCCTTTGACAGATAAACTTTAACGTCAATTATTATTACTTTTTATGAAATAAATTACACCTCAAAATGACAAAATACTGATTGTCAGTTGACAGGCACAGAAGCCTGGCCTGAGCCTGACGAAGGGAAGACGAAGCCTGGTCTGACTTTTTAGACAGCCTCTTTCTTCAATTGGTCAAAAATTTAATATGCGAAGCAATAAAATTACTATTTTCAACCTCACATAAATAATATCGCATTATGTTAGTTCAGTTTCGTGTAGTATATAAGACACATATTGGCCAGGAGTTGATGCTTGTTGGCTCTATTCCTGAATTAGGTGATGGCTTGCAACAAAATGCGCGGCTGATGTCATTAAAAAATTCTCAATCATTCATTTGGGTTTTTCAGATTGAATTGAGTTCGGCTATCGATTTTACTTACCGGTATTTTGTGAAGGACACCAATTTTAACACGCTCATTGAAGAATGGGGACCAGGCCGGCTTTTTAAATCTGAAAACAGGTTAAAACAGACAATCCTGCTCTCCGACTGCTGGCGACCTCTGTCAGATCCTGATTTCGCTTTGAATTCAGCTGCTTTTATCAATGCAATATTTAAGCCTGGCCAACACTATAAAGTACCTAAAGTAAAAGCAGGTGGAACTGAAAATAGTGTTGTTCTGAAATTCAAACCCAGTGTTGTGCGTATTAAAACCAGCCACAAGGTGGCAGTTTCAGGAAGTGCTAAAAGCATGGGTACCTGGAATGAAAAGAAGGCAATTGGACTTGGAAATCCTGATCACCCGCAATGGTGCGGCGAGGTTAGCGTAAATATTTCCGAGTTCCCGGTTCATTATAAATACCTTATCGAAAACGATGAAGGCAAAACTGAATTTTGGGAAAAATCGCCTGACCGTATTATATCGCTGCCGGAAGGAAAAGTTCCGGATGTAATCGAAATTTGTGATGAAAAATTTATCTTTCCACAATATCCCTGGAAAGGGACAGGCGTTGCCATTCCGGTTTTTTCTCTGCGACGGATTCAAGGCTTTGGCGTCGGTGAATTTACAGACTTAAAACTGTTGGTCGACTGGGCTAATGAAGTGGGCATTCGGTTGATACAGATTTTACCCGTAAACGACACAGTTGCCAGGCATACCTGGATGGATTCATACCCGTATGCTGCAATTTCGGTGTATGCACTGCATCCTATCTACATCAACCTTTTGGAAATCGGGAAATTAGAATCAGATATCAACCAGCAGATTATCGAAGCCCAGGGGAAATATCTTAATTCTCTTGCTAAAATTGATTATGAAGCTGTAATGGCCCTGAAGTCAAGGTTTTTCAAACTTATATACGACCAGAAGAAGCATGAATTTCTGAATGATCCTGAATTTATTTCGTTTTTTGATGCCAACGAATACTGGCTAAGGCCGTATGCGGCGTTTTCCTTTTTGCGCGACCTTTTTAACACTCCCGACTTTAGCCGCTGGGGCGAATACAGTAAGCCATCGGCTGAATTATTGGCGCAACTTACCGACAAAAATTTGCATCATTACGATGACATAGCAGTTCATTATTTTATTCAATATCATGCGCATATCCAGTTACTCGGAGCAGCAGAATATGCCCGGTCGAAAGGTGTCGTACTGAAAGGCGATATACCGATAGGCGTTTATCGCAACAGTGTTGATGCATGGCTTAATTCACATTTATTTCACATGGATTGCCAGGCAGGAGCACCGCCTGATGATTTTTCGGTTAAGGGACAGAACTGGCGTTTCCCAACTTACAATTGGGACGAAATGGCAAAAGACAATTATGCCTGGTGGCAACAACGTCTGTGCCAGTTATCGACCTATTTCGATGCCTTTCGTATCGACCATATTCTTGGATTTTTCCGCATCTGGGAAATTCCTGCCGGTCAGGTCGAAGGGTTATTGGGGTATTTCAATCCCAGCATTCCGTATTATCGCGACGAATTGCAAAACCGCGGTATCTGGTTTGACGAACAAAGGCTGTGCCAGCCTTATATCCGTGAACATTTTCTTTATGAACGGTTTGGTGATCTAACAGAATTTGTAAAAGCTAATTATCTGGCTGAGTTTGCCCCCGGTTGCTACGACCTGCTTCCTGATTTTGATACACAACGTAAGGTAGAAGAAAAACTACCCTTAGAACCTGATACCAGTCCTGAAATGAGGAACCGCCTCGAACGGATAACCCAGGGATTATTTTCACTCATTTCGGAGGTTGTATTTTTACGGGCTCCCGGCACAGGGGGAGAGGCATTTTACCCACGTCATACACTCCAGTTTACACGTTCGTACCAGGAACTTGACAATCATGCAAAGCATGTAATCAACGAAGTCTATCTTGATTATTTCTATCACCGGAACGAAGAATACTGGCATGGGAAAGCCATGGCCAAGCTTCCCGTACTGAAAAAAGCTACCAATATGTTGCTTTGCGGCGAAGATTTGGGAATGGTTCCAGCCTGCGTGCCAACAGTTATGAATGAATTGGGAATTCTGAGCCTTGAAGTACAGCGAATGCCAAAAAATCCGAAAATTGCTTTTGGACACCCTGCCAGTTATCCCTACTTATCGGTAGCAACACCATCGTCGCACGATACATCTACAATACGTGGCTGGTGGGAAGAAAACACCACGCAGTCTCAAAGGTATTTTAATGAAATTCTTGGGAATTCTTTCCAGGCGCCTTTTTTCTGCGAAGCCTCAATCGTTAAACAGATTGTTATTCAGCATTTATATTCGCCGAGTATGTGGACCATTTTCGCTATACAGGATCTACTTGGGATGGATGAAAACCTTCGCCTGCAAGATGCCGGTGCTGAGCGTATAAATAATCCCGGGAATCCTAACCACTACTGGCGGTACAGAATGCACTTAAACCTTGAAGACCTTCTGAATCAAACCGGATTCAATCAATTTATCCGGAATCAAATCCAATCTGCGGGGAGATTAGATGCATATTAAATAAGATTAAGCTTAGCGAATTCATCTTCATATATTTGCATGAAGATTTTACTATAAATACAGTATTTCTTATTTCAATCACATATATAACCTTTTTTATGGCCAGAATAAGCAGGATATTAGTTACAGGCGATTTTATTATCGACAATCATATTTTTAAAGGGAATCGTTTCGATCCTTCCTCATCCGGTAAAAAAGAAATATCCATTATCAAGAAGAAAGGTGGAGCGTATCTTACTCATGATTTAATCAAACAGGCTACCAACAAAGAAGATATTCAAGTTTCTTTTGATCTGGATAGCACTGAATTAATGCAGTCAGAATCACTATATCCGGCATATCAGTCTTATTTAAACTGGGATATTGAAGATTTAAAAAAAGGAGACAAAAAGGTCATTTCTTGTGTTTTAAAGGAATACCTGGGATTTGGCGAAAGTTTACCAAATGCTTCTGGTTTGGAATACAAAAAAAGCAGGGCCATTAAAGGAGAGAGCGATATAATTATTATTGATGAAGCGAACCTGGGCTATAGAAATCAGGATAAACTGTGGCCCACAAAGACAAACGCCACTGTAATATATAAAACCAGCTATCCAATTTGTACGGGAAAGTTGTTTCAAACTCTCTTGTCTAATGCAGGAGATAGCCTTTTTACGGTCGTTACACTTGAAAATTTACGGAGATACGAAATTAAGGTAAGCCGAAATATTTCCTGGGAACAAACTGCTCTGGACCTGGTATATGAAGTAACTCAGAATATGCAGCTAAAACCGCTGCTTCAAAGTCCCAATTTAATTATTACGATTGGTACAGCTGGGGCTATTCACATCATGAAAGGCGACAATGCAGAGAAAGCTGAATTTCATTTGATTTTCGATCCCGAACACATGGAGGAGGAATGGGAAGAGACGGAAAAAAATAGTAATAAAACTAAATTCAATGGAAGCACCGTTGGGTTGGGTTCCAGTTTTATTGCTGGTTTTGTAGCTGGTTATTACCTGAGTTCAAAAAAATATTACAATGAAAATCCCGGGGAAGATGAATTTTACTCCACATGGAGCAATTATATTATCACCGGTTTAAATTTTATAAGAAATACGCTTTCCAAAGGATTGATTGCCGGTTTCAACGCGGAAAATTCTTTTGATTATAATGTTTTTACGATAGAGGATATGGGGAATTCTCTTTCTCATCGGTTTATTAAAGCATTTATACCATCTCCTTATTGGATTAGTGGAACTGCTTATCTAAAGAGCAACTATTGGACTATTCTTGAAAATAATTACGATGAAGCCAAACCCGGGTTTAAGAAAAAAGGGTTAGGGCAGTTTTACAGTCTGGCCCGGAATCTTGCCTATAAAGGTATTGGCGCTATAAAATATGCTCCTGTAATTAAGTTTGGAAAGTTAATTACGCTCGACCGCAAGGAGATAGAGGGATTTCGGAATATTAAGAAACAAATTCTACATTATCACAAATACGATAGTGGTAACAGACCATTAAATATTGCGGTGTTTGGGTCGCCAGGGTCAGGGAAATCGTTTGCTGTAAAAGAAGTTGCCAAAAGTATATTCGAATCCAATAAAGATTTACTTAATTTCCAGGTTTACAACTTGTCGCAGTTTAAAGATGCGGATGAGTTAGCCGGGGCATTTCATACGATAAGAGATGCTGTACTGGAAGGGAAATTACCTTTTGTGTTTTGGGATGAATTTGATTCGGATAATCTGAAATGGCTTCAGTATATGCTGGCTCCTATGCAGGATGGGAGGTTCCAGGACGGGAAAGATACGCATCCGTTGGGAAAAGCCATATTTGTTTTTGCCGGGGGTACATGTCATAATATGCAACAATTTAAAGGCCAGGAGAATGAGCCTGATTTTATAAAAAGGAAAGGTCCGGATTTTCTTAGCAGAATAAACTGTTATATAGATATTTTTGGTCCTAACCAGCGTAAAATGTATAATGCTGAAACAAAAAAATGTGACCAGGACGATTCATCGGATATTTGTTTCCCTATACGCAGGGCTTTGTTCTTACGTTCAAATTTGGGAACCAGGGAAAACGAACCGTTGAAAATGGATTGGGGATTAATGAGTGCATTTCTCGAAGTGAAACAATTTAACAATGGATCCAGGAGTCTTGAGAGACTTTTAAATCCATTAAAAAACAATAGAACAGGGACAATCGTGAGGTCTGATCTGCCATCTGAAGAAATTATGGAGATGAATGTGGACTATACCGCCTTCATTGATTTAATGTATAAACCGACACGAAACGAAGAAGGGCTGTTTGAAAAAATTGCTGAACAAATCCATAAAGTATGGGCGGAGAAGAATGTAAAAGAATCTATTTATAACGTTGCTTATGATGAATTACCTTTCGACGCCCGCCTCGATAATTTAGATGCAGCAATGCGCATGAGGGATATTATTAATGGCACGAAGGAGTTTGAATTAATTCAGGATGTAAATATACTGGCGGATGATTCTGCTGCATTTAATGAAAGAATTAACAGTGATTATTTCTTTATGGAGGAACTGGCAGAAAAAGAACATGATGGTTGGTGCAGTGCCCGGTTAAAATCTGGTTGGATCAAGGGAAAGAGAAGCGATTATTTTAAAACCCACCCTTGCCTGGTGCCCTATATGGATTTGGATAAGGACGAAAAGGATATAAAGAAGCAATTCCAAAAAAATAAAGACCGCGATACGATACTTAAATATGCCGATTTTCTGAAAGGGTCTGGCTTCTATATTGTTAAAAAACAGGGATATTAATTTTTGGGAAAGAGGTGAAATTGGAATAAATTGAAGAGAAACAGGTTATTTATTACTGTTAATAAGCTTCATATAAAGAGTTAAGCTGCCTATAACCATAACTGCGAGTATCGGTTATAATGCTAACCTGATTAATTCATAAACCTCAATAAAGACAAAAGATAAAAGGTTAAAGATAAAAGTTTCAAAACATTATGAAAAAAATCATCAAAATCAACTTTACAAAAACAAATATTGAAAGTGGTTTGCAAATGCCTGACTTTTATCTTTTTACTTTTGTCTTTTATCTTCTGCATGAATAATGCAGGCTAAATAGGCTATTCTCCATAGTCATGCATACGTTTCAAAATATTTATACCCTGTATAGATAGTGAATTTTATCACTATTACATTTGGGACATTTGTCTGGAGAGTTCCCGTATGGCATTATTAATAGCGTAAGCATACTTTTACTGAAGGCTACGCCACACGTTCCGCAAAATATTTTAGCTTCCGTTATGGCATGCAATTCTTTAGAATCTGTTCCAAACCATTTTGCCATGAATTTGAAGAGCTCAGGAATTTGATTTTTTATGCTATCAAAGTTCGTTTTCAAAATAGCTTTTTTGGATTGTTTGATTTCTTCGGAGAAGTTTTGGTAGTTATCAAATAGAAAATACTTAATTCCTTCATAATCCACTTCCCGAATGGCTCCATTTCCACTCATTTCAGAAGTTTCAATAAGTTCTTCATTTGACATTGCTTTTGTCAATCCGTCCCAATGCTTCTCGAAGGTCTTTAGAACATCAAATGATAAATCAGCAAAGTCATGAGTGTCACTAACTTTCAATGTAAATGAGACAGAAGGAGGTGCCAATGTGATGGACGCTTGAATTTCTGAGCACCAGTCCTCACCCCCATATTTTCTATCCAATTCACTAAGACTTAGTTTCTTTACAATGGTCTTAAGTTCTGCTAAGACAATCTTTACATCTCCTTTAACCGGTGCAGTTAATTCCGGTAAGTTAACTATAATTAATGCCATATTTTGTAATTTTATTAGTTAATTATTTAGGTATTGCTTTCAAATTCGAGTGCACTCAAACCCGGGACTCCCCTTGTAAATACTAAAGTAACACATTTTTCAGTAGTGATACCATCATTTAGCGATTTATATTTATTACCCAAAAGGATAAAACTCTGATTTAGGTCCGACTGAGAAAGAGAAGGCTTCATATTATTAATAATCTTTCTCAATTCTTTTTTAAAAAGGACAGACAGACCAGCTCCTTCATAAGTAAACTCATAGTAACGTGAGTCAAGAATAAGTATAAGCGTGATATACTCACTTTGCATAACAGCATGGCAGAATTCCTGCACTTCACCATTTCTGATATCCAACGGTGCTTCAAAAATAAGAGGATCCTTAGGATTATCTAAACATATTAAATTGGTACGCAATAGAGGGTATGATCCCTCCAGAAATGAAGCAATATGTAATATAAATGGACAATGATTCTGAACGACAGACCTTATACTATTTAAATCGCTGAAAAAATCTTTTGAAAGGCAAATGGCTATACAAGCTCTATCATTAATTGCAGTGTATAAAGGTATGCCCAATGGTCTCTCTTTCAAGCCACTATACCAGCGTTGAAACCAATTATGTTTCCCAAGACTACCAGACTCTTTCATTTGTTGCATGAGAATGTCTGAACTTGAAAAATTGGATTTTGGAGGAAAGGCAATAATATTTTTCTTGAATGAGCAGATAGTTTTTATTTTACCTGTAATATTTAATGATTTTATATAGAATAAAAATATTTGAAGACTTATTAAGTGATCCTGAATATGATGAAAAGAGAATTTTATATTGACTTTTTTTGCTTGTTTCTTTCCAAAGCCAGATGAACCGTAAGTATTTATCTTTTCATCCTCTAATGTCTTTTCATGCAATTTGTATACGAACACTTCTCCATAAGATGTTCCTTCGATCAACTGGTTGTGATTTGAAATAGATACAATGGGACGAGTTGCAGACAGGTACAAAACAGCAATACAACTAAGTGTGTCAATGTCCCAAATCCTGACTGTTTTATCGTCACTAGCCGAGATTGCCCGATTACCATCCGAAATAATATTAACAGAAAATACCCAGGATGTATGTCCTCTCAATATGCCAAGGCATTTCCCAGTTTCAATATCCCAGATTCTTATGGTTTTGTCCTTGCTGGAAGTAATCACACATTTATTATCCGGGGATATACTTGCACTCAAAATTAGATCCTCATGCCCTACTAACTCCCTAATGCGTGAGCCATTGATTATATCCCACACAGTAACTGATATTCTGCCAGGACCAGTAATCGCATGGCGACTATCCGGAGCTAAACTTATATTTCTGATATCATCTTTGGATGCTCCAAGAACTCTAAGGCACACACCCCGTTTTAGATTCCAAATGCGTACTGACCTGTCATAACTTAATGAAACTGCAAATTTGCTGTCCGATGTTACCCGAATACTATCTATTCCCTCCAAATGACCGGTTAATACATTCAGACATACCCCTGTTTTCAAGTCCCACACCCGCAAGGTTTTATCCTGGCTACCAGAGACTACATATTGATCGTTCGGGGAAATGCATACAGCATTCACGTGTTTAGTATGTCCTTTTAATACATGCATACATGATCCAGTTGTAAGATTCCAGATCCGCAAAGTTTTATCCCAACTTGCTGAGACTGCAATTTGACTATCAGACGAAATACTCACGCTAACTATTCTTTCTGTATGCCCTTTGAATATACGCAAATAAGATCCAGTTTCCATGTCCCATGCACACATATTCGAACCCACGGAGAGTCCCATTCGTCCATCTGGTGTTATCACCATGTCAGATATCTTCCCGGTATGTCGTTGGGGAATCGACTGACTTACTCCCTTTTCAAGGTCACATACCCGCACTGTATCATCATAACTGCATGATACAGCCAATCGGCCATCGGCTGAAATGTTTACATTGAATATCAGTTCTGTATGCTCTTGCAGTTCCCGAAGACATTTACCAGTCTGGAAGTCCCACACGAATACTTTATTGTTCATCGTGGCAAACACCATGCGGCGGAAATCAGGAGTAATACTAAAACAGGAAACCGCAAAGCCATTTTCTTCAAATGGCTTTATACAGCTGCCATCTGAAAGATCCCACACAAGTAGCTCTTGTCTACTATCAGCAGCGACAGCATGTAAACCATCCAATGTAATACTCACACTTGTCACTGGACGCTTGTGTTTCAATACTCTTACACAAATCTTCTTCTCAAGGTCCCAGACCCGCATGGTTTCATCCTTACTGGCAGAAACTGCACGCCTGCCATCAGGTGCAATACTCACGCATAGTATTTCATCATCATGTCCTTCCAAAACCTGCAAGCAATTCCCATTCTGAACATCCCAAATTCTTGATGTCCAATCTTTGCTGCCAGAAATAGCAAGTCGAAAATCAGGTGTTATATTTACACTTAATACTTCATCATCATGTCCTTTCAATATCCTTAAACAAATGCCATTTTCCAGATCCCATACACGTAATGTTTTATCCTTACTGGCAGAGACTGCACATCGGCCATCTGGTGAAATACCCGCACATAAAACTTCATCATCATGCCCTTCCAAAACCTTCAAACAAGTACCCTTCCCGAGATCCCATAATCGTAATGTTCTATCCTTGTTGGCAGAGACTGCACGTCGGCCATCCGGCGTAATGCATACATTTCTAACAGTTTGAGTATGAAGCGTTTTTATGAGTGCCGGATATGGATTATAATAATCATCATCACTCCAGACACGTAATAATAGTGATACATTCATTGATGGTAGAATTCGTTCTGCCATCACATGTATTTGACCTTGGGGTGCATAATTATAAGCATGTTGAATTACAAATCCCTTTTGATTATTGAATTCATATAGAGAATATGACTCTTGCCCCACAAATATTGCGAAGGCATTCAACTTATCAAGGACAGAGGGGTTATCAAGGACCCTTTTGCATTCTTCATTGATTTCTTTTTGTGTCCACATCCGGCACGACGGGGGGGATTCCGGAAGTTGAGGTTCATTATCGCTTATAGCTATACTTTGTGCAAGCATGTCGCGGCGTTCGCTCCATTCTCTCGAATATTCTATGATTTCCCGCGTCCAGCGGTCAACCCTTTCCCTTTTTTGTTTCTCTACTTTCAATTTTGATTGATTCTCAGGAATGTGATTTAGTGCATGACTGTAATCATCAATCAATTCAAACACCATCCCGTTCCTTGTCTTTGCTTCAACAAACCACAAATCGCATAATGTTTCTTCAACTCTGTCCCAATCCTCAGCCATCGTCATGTGAAATGGAAGTTCGGATACCTTGCGTTTATTAGGATCATCGTTGTAATCAGCTTTGATCTTCTTATCCTGCTTCTGGTTTTGTCTACCTTCATCTGAATTTTTCTTCACCCACAAAGGAAGCTCGTAGAAATACTCTGCTAAAATTTTGTGCCAGTCTTTGGTTATTAAAGTAATGTCTTTTAAAATTAAATTTCGTTGAATGTTCTCTTTCTGGAAATCATTTATTTGAAAAATAGAATTTTTATTTATATATCTGTTTTGAGCAGCAATTTTGAAACTCTCATAGAAAAAATCATATCTTTCTTCTTTTTTCGCAAGATATGGTCTTACCTGGCGGAGATAGAGATATACAGCCTGTTTTATTTGATCGAGGTTAACTTCATTCAGCTCATAACCGAGAGTTGTGAGAATCATATAAGCTAGTTCCTCTGCTGATAGCCCATAGCGGGAATTTGCAATAAGACCAAAGATTAATGGCACTGATATCTTTGAATGAAGAGATGAATATGCCGGATCATTCTCGATCCTTTTCAGAACTCCATCAAACGCAGAAAGCGGCCCATTTCCAAAATCATTTTGGATCTTGTCTTTGATATTTAAAAATGCTCCAAATATTCGAAGCTCATTGAGTACAATTTTCAAGAAAAGCGGATTTTTAGAGGCTTCTAATTCCAGTAATGCATTAATATGCTTTTGATCCAATTCTTTAAGATATTGTCTAAGATATTCATCGATGAGTTCTGTTCTGTATTCGGTACTTTCAAATGGTTTAATTTCAGAAAGCTCTGCAGAATCTTTCAATCTTTTATATAAATTTTCCGCGTCCAGGTCTTCACTGCTGCGTTTGAAGCTCACAATCATTTTGATCCCTTCAGGTAAGTTGCTCTGAAGCCAATCTAAATCGGTAAGTCCTTTTTCAAGCTGGTTGAGGGCATCAAGAACTATGATGGTTTTTCCTTTTTCACCAATATTGTGAAGCATATCAGGAAGTGAATCCCGGAGTCTATCAGGATTAGCTGGGATTACTTCAATAGTTGTTATTGACCCATCATCATTCTCAATTATCTTATCTTTAATTTTTCCTGTGTGCTCTTTTATTTCCTCGAGTATCGTGTGCCATAAATTAAACAACGAGGTTGATTTATCGCTTTGTCCGATGAACCGAAAATGTATGCTTTCATTATTTCCAGGATGACCTTCCTTTCTGTACCTATCGACCCACTTTGCCAGGAACATGGATTTTCCCATACCTGCCGGTGCAGTTATCACAAAGAGCTTTTGAATGTTACCAGCTATATATGCATCTAGCTGGTCGAAGTCACCTGTACGTTGAATGAAACCAACACTGTTCATGGCTACGAATTGCTCTTGCTGGTCGATTTCTTTCTGTAAATCAGTTTCATGTGAAGATTCAGCTTCTACAACAGCTATGTGCTCATGAAACCGCTTTCGAATGGCTTCAGTAAGATCAGAAAAAATAATATCACTAAGCTCATTGTTTTCAACTTTAAATCCTCCAAGTCTTCCTTTTGTGAAGTTTGTATTAAAATTTTTCGCTTCCTCCCGCAAGTGTTCAGGTATCTCATTGTCTCTTTCATTCAAGCTAAATCCTGCCAGTTCCCATAGCCTTCTCCATTGTTGTATGATTTGTGGTTCGGTTGAGGGGCAGGCCAGTGGGATACGAAGATCAGGTGTTTCAGATTCAGCATTCCATTGGGCAGAATAATTCCTTACGGGTCGGTTTGTGGCTGGTATTTTGATTTCCCTCCAGATTTTTAGCTCATCGTCTGCTGACTTACGTTCTTCTTCATTCTCAATTAACTCATTTGTATATGTTTTACGAAGCAGTCGCGGGAGGGAAGGTAAAGAACCGATGTATGAAGAATCGCGAAGATAAAAAAATGCATGTTTTACCGGACTATAATACTCATCAGATTTGTCCCTGATATGCAACCCTGTTTTATGCAGAGGATCTATTAAAGCATGTAGAATTTCCATTTCCGTCACCGATGTATTACCTATATATCTGCTGATATCAGGATATTGAACAAATGTATCGGACGAAACATCGTCTTTTTTGGGCACCCATCCACGCCTTTGACCTAAAAGGCAAATAAAAAATGGTCTGCATTCATCTATGTTCTTTAAGCAGGTGCTTATTACTTTCTTATTCATGGTATCAGTTTCCGGTACACCCCATCTGAGATCAATATCAACCATATGCATTTTGCGTTTTTCGCACCAATCGGCAAGGCGGGGAAATACTTTTTTTACCAGATAGTCTCTCTCAGCGTGCATATCGTTGAAGGTCGAAGAAATGAAAATGTGCACATTCTGCCATTCGACTGATTTTATTGTCTTTCCCATTCTCTAAAATGTTTTACTACTTACTGATATGATCGTTAAATTTACTTTTAAATTCATTATATTTTGATTTATTGCAGCATGGGAATGATAAATAAGTGAAACCATACTGGTCTTTATACGATTAAATGTACTAATAAATTCATACCCTCTATAAAAATTAAGCGGCGTTCACCAGCGGCTGCACATCATGGCCGCGTTTCTTAAAAGTAGCCCTTAACCTTAAAAATTAATACAAAAACCCCAACAACCAAAATGGGATCCTGTTATGGGCCGATTTCAATGTCATCCATGAATACAAAGGACTTGTCAAAATCGCTGATTTGCCTTTTATCTTTGTTTTTACCTCTGATTTCGATAACGAATTTGTTATCCACCTGGAAGTCTGCCTTTTCGTGCAGAAACACCTCATGATTTGCAGAAAACTGTTGTAACGCGAAGGCTTCCCTCAAGTTTCCGATCAAAATGCTGTTTTGACCTTGTTGTGGTTGAACTGGATAAATGCTCTGAGATAAATCCACCATGCACATTTTGCGTTTTATTTAATAGTTTCAACTTTAAGCACTCCAAACTTTAGCTCACTTTAAATACTGATTAATTATTTTTATACTTTTAAATACTTCAAATTAATTGTTATGAGTCTGTTACCATCTGAAGAAATTATTAAATTCAGCTTCAATCTCCCTCCCCAGGCATTTGACAGCATGAAGATAGATATGAGGCTATTCGGCAGCAGGACAAGAAGAGCCCTTAAAACAGATTTAAGAAGCCGGTTGGATGAAAAACGCAAAAATCATCAGGTTGAAATAGTGCTTAATCGTTTGCTTGATGGATTGGATGAATATAAATCTGTTATTTATAGTAATTTTATTGAATACAAATTGGATTCCGGCCAGTTTAATACTGAAAAGAATATTCAGGCTTTCTGGCACTTAATGAATTCATTTTTGCTTGATCTGGTCGAACGCCCTGAGGATGTTGATTCGGTTGTTCTGGAAAAACCAGTTCAGGATATTCTGTCGCCTTACTTTGAAGAAATCGGGTATCTGGTTGAATTCTATATTCATTCCCTGTTTTCACGATGGTTTCCCTATTATACAGTGACCTTGGCAAAATTACTTTCAAGGCAGCAAATCGATGAAACTTTTTTTGGTTATCCGCTCAATTATTCACTGGAACATATCCAATCTTTGAGACAATCCATAATTTTCGGCGTATCCAGTTTTTTCGATCCGAAAAAAACAAAAATAAGGATAGACCATAGTATGACAGACGGAAGTGTTGATGATTCTTTTCGTTCTTTAATGAAAGAAGAGAAAGAATTTGTAGAAACTGCATCGCAGAAACCCTATAAAGAATTAGTACTGGAGCATATATTGTTCCATGAAAAGGTACACTATTTATTCCATCTGGTTAAACACGAAAACAATTCCGGGCGATACGATGATCCTGCTAATACTTTTAATTATCTGGTATTATCTGAAGTATGGGCGCGGCTGGTAACCTTATACCTGTCAAACGGAGCGATAATATATGACTTGAACAGTCTCAGGGAGTTGAAAGATACCGGAGACCCGGTATATTATGCAACCTACGTATTTTTAAACAAATACACTTCAATTTTTGAGATATTCAATAAGATAAATTTACCTCTTAACGTCATGATATTAAAGTGCAGGACTCTTGCATTAGAAAGTATTCAAAGTACAGCCGGCTGGATGAATAATTATTTCCATCAGGAGCACGAAAAAAAATGGAACAATATTGTTGAACTATTGAAACAGGATTATAATATTGGTGAATCTGCTTATCCGCTTCTTGACAAAAAATACAGACCCAAACCCGGTATAGTGCATTGACGCTTGCAGGGTAGCAGGGCTGTTCCATCGGTTTTCGGGTTTATCGTTTCGTAGTTCAGCATTTTCAAGTCCTTCAGTATATAAAAATGCATTTTATTGTCGTAAATTGAAACAGTTAAAATAATTATCATGGGAAACAGTCCTGTCGAAATCAAATTTTATTTAAAAAATGCCCCGTACGGGTGTTTCTCCAATTTTGCCAGTCATCCGGTCGAGATAGGTGGAAGGTTATGGAAGACGACTGAACATTATTACCAGGCGCAGAAATTTGCAGGAACAGAATATGAAGAAATCATTGCGAATCTGGAAGCACCTTTCCGGGCTAAAATGATCGCAAAAAAGGAAGGGTTACCTAAGAGGAAAGACTGGTACGATGTGAAGTTTGATGTGATGATGGTGGCTGTGACAGCAAAATTTGAACAGCATAATATTCTGCGCAACATACTGGTTTCCACAGGAAATGCAGTTTTAAAAGAACATACTGAACTGGATCATTACTGGGGCGACGGGGGAGACGGGACCGGCAGGAGCCGCCTGGGGGAGGCTTTGATGAAAGTCAGGAGCAGTTTCCCGGAATATGACGGTGTATTTTTTGAACCACCCTGGCTTTCTTTTCCTGGTCATCTGCCTGATGATGGATTCTGGATCGAAGGAGTCGGGAAAGATTACCTGGATAAATTCCGTGACTGGCATGGAAAATTATTGATTAATGCAGTAAAAGAATACTTTCGTTATTTCGCCCCACCCGGGAAGTGGTTGCCTTATTTCAATGGATTAAATCAATGAATCATGTAAAAAACGGTCCATCCACTGAAATTCTATTCTGGCATTGCCCATATGTTTACATTACTAATGTCACTCGAAATAGCAAAGCGACCATCCTTTGAGAATCCAACTGAGCCAGTCCATGATCCTGATAATATGTAACCCCGAATCTGGTGCCCATTATTAAGATCCCAGGCGCGTAAAATATTATCAGTACCACCTGAGATAGCCCGATTTCCATCAGGAGAAAAGGCAATGCTGAGCGTATAGCCATTATGCCCCGTAAACCTTCGCATTTCATTTCCGGTATTCAGATCAAGCAAACGAATTATTTTGTCACCACCAGCTAAAATTTGCGTTCCATCTGATGATATTGCTATGCTTTGGAAATTTACTTTAAATCCCTCTCTGCACCATATCTCATTCTTTTTCTGTAAATCCCATAGTCGGATTGTAGCATCCTGCCCACCAGTGACAGCCTTCTTTCCATCGGGTGTGACTGCAAGACTCTGAATCCTCCCTTCATGTCCTTTGAAATGATAAATGACACTCCCTGATTCAAAATCCCATAAAAGTAATTCATTACCTCCCGTGATTGCCTTATTTCCTTCGGGGAGAAACGAAACACATTGTATCCAACCCGCCTGATAATCGGCAATTATGTTCTTATTTTTTATACTGATAAGATAGATACTAAATAAATCTCCAATTAAAAAAGTCTGTTCATCCGGTGAGAGAGTCATGCATGTCGGCCTTGAGGGTTTGTGAAATGAGAACTCAAAAAGTTTCTGTTCAGAGTCGACATCCCAAATAAAAACAGCCGGTGGTTTGGCAGAAGAAGATTTTCCTGCAATGCCTCCAAATCCTGCAATAATTTTATGTCCGTCTGCGGAATAAAACGCATCTATACCCACTCCCGGGCCAGTGAAGCTCTTAATTTTGCCAAAGCTATGTTGTCTGTCAATAATAGCCTGGGCATTTAAGGCATCTGTATTGTCTCTGTCAATTGCCAGAATTTTTGAAATTGTAGAACATGCTTTATCAAAGGAATGTTGTTCCAGCTGATCGGAAAGTATCACATAGAGTTCATCCAATCCTTTTAGAGATTCAGAGGATATCTTTTTCTCGACAGGAAGACGTGAAGGATCTGTTTCAGGAATGGGAACGGGAACAGGAACGGGAACGGGAATGGGAATGGGAATGGGAATGGGAACAGGAACAGGAACAGGCTGGCCCGGCAATGCCTTTATAACGGCTGATAATTCTATAATTTTCTGTTCCAAAGGAGGGGTCCATGCTTCAACCCATTGTGAAGTTGAAATGTAATAAACCAATGCTTTTGATGGTTTTACATTTCTGATAAGCACAGGGAAAATTACTTTGCCGCGGGATACTCCTAACTCTACTTCGTTTCTTACATGCAGTGATTCGTTAGCATTCTCTGTAAGAACCAGTAATACTGACAGGGATGATTCTATGGCATTCACTATTTCTTCACCGTAATGACTCCCCGGTCTTATATTTCTGGGAGCTATCCAGCAGGTGACCCCGTTTCCTTCAAGCAAATTGCAAATGGCGTTTGCTATTGTTTTATCCTTTGAGGAATGACAGATGAAAACATCATACTTCATTTTAACTTTCCCCCTTTTTTTTAGTAAAGATAAAATTTCTGATGTATTGATCGCTAATTATTCCCCTTATTCAGAATTTACCTGTTGCCAGACCTACTCTGGTAGTTTCCAGTTTTTTGGTTTATTTCAAGCCAGTTCATCCTGGCAAAGTGATTTCTGAGAGAAGTATTCAGCCAGAATCAGGTAATATTTTATTTTTTCCAGAACATCCATTTTGATTTGGAATTTTCATTTCCGGCAATAAACGGGTTGAATTTAAGCTTTTCACCACATTTGGGACAATTACCCAGTAAGCCGGGATCTTCCCAGGCTTCATCGGGTAATTCCAGGCAAGGGGATTGTTCGGGTTTAAGACCCGCTTTCTTAGTTATTTTTCGAATTGTGCCCATTATTGAAGCCGATGGCTTATACCGGTGACCACATAAAGGGCAATCAGCCGATGGCTTCAGGTATTTTTGCAATTCAAAATTCCAAATTCTCATTATAGTGACAATACTAACTAGTGGGTCTAATAATTCTTTGTTTAGGTCAAGGATCAAAACTTTACCAGAAAATTCACCTCCAAAGATACCATCTGGGAAATAGGAGACTGCGTCTATCGTTGAAGTTGTAACAAACATGCCAATTTTTTCCCCATTCTCAAGATCCCAAACGACACAAGTGTTGTCTTTAGCAACGGTGATAATTCTTTTGCCATCAGACGTAATAACAATGGAAGTAATCCCTTTAGAATGCCCCATGAGTGTATTAATCATCTGTCCGGTTTTCATTTCCCAAATAATACACCTGCCGTCCGTTGACCCGGAAATAGCCCTTTTACCGTCAGGGGTAATAGAGACGGAAGTAACAGCATCAATATGCCCCTGCAGAGTATAAATTGCCAATCCAGTACTTAGATCCCAAACGAAGCAGAATTTGTCATCTGAACAAGAGATTGCCCATTGACCATCCGGAGAGATAGAAACAGCATTTACAAAGTGATCATGACCTTTCAGAGTCTGGAGTGGTTCTCCTGAAGAAAGATCCCAAAGAATGCAATTTTCGTCAAAAGAACCGGATACAGACCTTTTACCATCTTTAGTGATTGCTAATGTATTAACAGAACCAGTATGTCCTTTAAGTATATGGATTTTTTGTCCCGTGTTAAAATCCCAAACGATACATGTACTGTCATGGGAACAGGAGATTGCCCTATTACCATCAGGTGTTATGGCAATTGCACTAATAAATTCAGTATGCCCGCTAAGGGTTCTAATAGGCTGGCCAGTGTTTATGTTCCAAATAATGCAAGTGCCGTCCCCACAACCAGAGATTGACTTTTTACCGTCGGGACTAAAAGAAACTACTAATACGGAGGAAGTATGTCCCATAAGTTTATGCATTATCTTTCCTGTATCAATATCCCAGATTATAACAGTAGAATCATGAGAACCTGTAATAGCTTTTTTTTCGATTGGAGAGTATGCAACACAAGTCACTGTGTTAGAATGTCCTTTTCTATTATTAATCGCTTCACTAACAGTCAGATCCCAAATAATGCATCTTTTGTCTGCGGAACCAGACATAGCTATTTTACCGTCAGGCGTAATTGCAACATCATATATCACGTCAGTATGCCCCTCCAATAAATGTATTGATTTGCCAGCTTTCACGTCCCATAGGATGCAAGTATCATTATATGAACCGGAGATAGCTCTTTTACCATTGGTAGTTATAGAAACGGCCATAATAATCCGAGAATGTCCCTTGAGGGTTTGGAGCTCTTCGCCTGTTGTAAGATTCCATAGTCTGCAACAGTCGTCTGAACAAGTGATAGCCATTCTACCATCAGGAGTGATTGCAAGGGCATTAACAGAACTAATCGTCTCTATTGTATTAATCGCCTGACCGGTTTCCAGGTCCCAAATTATGCATGTACGGTAATCGCAGCCGGAAATGGCCCTTTTGCCGTCGGGAGTTATCGCAACAGAATTGATTTTACCAGTATGTCCCTTGAGTATTTTAATTATCTGTCCTGTATGCAAGTCCCATATGATGCATGTTTCGTCTAATGAACCGGAGATCGCCTTTTGACCATCAGGGGTAATGGCAACTGACAAGACACTATCAGAATGTCCTTTCAATGTACTGATTGACTGCCCTGATTTCAGGTCCCAAACGATACAAGTTTCGTCCCCTGAACCGGAGATAGCCTTTTTGCCGTCGGGGGTAATGTCTATTGCATTGACATATCTTAAATGACCCTTCAGAGTATTGATTGGTTGACCTGTAATCAGATCCCAAACAATGCAGGTCTTGTCTCGGGAACCAGAAATAGCCCGCTTGCCATTGGGGGTGATTGCAACAGAAGAAACAGCCTCAGTATGGCCCTTCAGAGTATTTATCTCCTGAGGAAGGGGATTCCAAGGCGGACGAGTGGCTTGATTGTATAGCAGTAAGAATTTGTAACTATCCGGCTTTAGTTTTTCTGCTGTATTGCCAACTGGTCCACTATCCGCCCAATTCCAGGCTTGTTGTGCTGCAAAATGAGGAAATTCAAAAGCATAGTTTTGCAGGTTACCTGTTTCCTGCCCAAGAAAATTCTTGAAATCTTTCAAACGATCCAACCTGGTTGGGTTATTTTTTATCCTTTCGATTTCTGTATTGAATTGTTCCTCGCTCCAAAGAGGTACTGTTTCAGGTATTTCTAATTCAGTAATTTCTCCTTTGGCATAGGCAATTAAGTCCTGGGTATATTTATCCATCCTGGCCTGTCGTTCGTTTTCTTCACGGATGTTTTCGGCATTATCTGGTATTTCCTGTAAGACAGTATTAAAATCCTTTACAAGGTCGTAGGTCATTTTTGCACAGGCTTTGGCCTGGATGAATTCAAGGTTAAAGAGGGTATCGGTTACTTCATCCCATAGTTCACCCTTAGTTTGCTGCCATGGTTGCTCAACAAGTTTGCGGGTGTTGGGTCTTTTCCGGGTGGGTTCGTCCAGGTATAACGGTTTGCTTGCGAAGTATCCTGAAAGTACCGTGTAGTATTTGTGATTCATAGGGTATATTTTTTTAAACACAGTCGGGTACTACGTTCACCGACGGGTTTGTTGTTTTTAAACCCGGTGGAGTCTGAAAGACCCGCCGGTGTTTGATAGACCTGCGGTTTTTTCAATAATAAATTTATATCCCATATCTCGCCCCCAACACTTCATTAAACTGCCTGTGGAAAAAGGTAATGATCGGCACGCCATCGGCATCGCGCTCAGTGAGGTAGGGCTCCAGGTCGAGGAACAGGCGAGACCAGTATACAATGGGTATCCTGGTCATACCTTCCAATTCCTTGCGATATTCTTTATGGGTTCTTTTGATAAATGCCTTTCTATCATGTTTATCAAAAATCAACACTTCCAGGATTTCAATTTCGGTTAACCCCTGGTATCGTCCGCAAAGCATAAAACAAATCACATCCTGAACAAATGCTTTAGCATGTTCTTCTTCAAGCAAATCAATGAAATTGTTAATGATTCCTTTAACATCTTCATTAAGATTGTACTTTTCAGTATAAGAATTCCACTTTTTTGCCCGCTCAAAGGCAAGCTTCAGATATATGGGAAGGCCTGTCAGACTGA
>Ga0315283_10001143_pt1 | contig 20918 bp, 29 predicted proteins | sample YL17G09_0_MG_FD_204541 | JGI IMG/M metagenome (GOLD analysis project Ga0315283, IMG submission 204541) | Sediment microbial communities from Yellowstone Lake, YNP, Wyoming, USA - YL17G09_0 | ecosystem: Environmental > Aquatic > Freshwater > Lake > Sediment | place: USA: Wyoming | collected...
ATATTAGCCTAAACGATCTAATTAAATAATGAAACTAAAATATAAGACGTTGCCCGATAGTGAGGGTGGCGCAGCCGTGCCCGGGTGCGGTACAATCCATAATTCCGAAATAAAAGCAACTCTTACTAAGTTATCTGATGACTTAGAATTCCCCTTTGATCTTAACGATTATACCATGGGATCGACAGGAAAAAGCGAATATTCCGGGGACATCGATGTAGTGTTAGATGACAGATGGTGGGGTCACGGTCCGGTAGCACTTAGGGAAAATTTGGCAGAGCTGTATGGTGCAGAAAATACCGCTCGCAATGGTTCCATGGTTCACCTAAAATATCCTATTGTTGGATACGATCCATCGCTCAATAAACGTAAACCTCGGACAGGGTTTGTGCAAGTTGACTTCAATTTTGGAAATTATGAATGGGAAAAGTTTTACCATCACAGCCCTGGCGACGAATCCGAGTATAAAGGTGCGCATAGAAATTTAATGCTCGCTGCAATTTGCGCAGTAATAGATGTTCATCCGTTTATTGATTTTAATGATCCCTGCCCGTGCATTTGGGAAGGTGACCGACCAGCCAATATTATTAGATGGAAATGGGGAGAGAATGGTCTCATTCGTGTAAATAGACGAAGTGTTAAAGATAAACACGGTCATTGGAAGCGTAAACAGGAAGATACCATTATGGCTGGACCTTATATAGATCCGAAAACTATAATTGATATCTTATTTCCAGGATATCATAATATTCATGCATTAGATAGTATGGAAACTATAATGGCCGCGGTAAAGGCAACCTATGGTATGGTAGAGCAAGAACGGGTCTGGCAGCGTTCTGCATCCAATTTTTATGACTGGAAAGACGGTAGAAACTTCCTATATCCTGAGGAAATTAGCAAATATTTTCCTGCAGATGATAAATAAGTTTATGAATAGGATTACCCTATCACAAATTTAAGGAGTTATTCAAAATGACACAAAAAGTACATGGTGCCGCATATGCAGGCATTTGGGTTGAAAAGCAAGTAACATTTGTTAAGCTTACATTCAACAAAGACATTCGCGTTCTTCCAGCAGCCGATTTAGTAGTTCTTGGCACAGTAACACCAGCTGGTGTAGGTACAGTTGCAAATTCAGAATTTGCAGTTGTTGAAAGCGCAATGGTTAGCGCACTAAAGACACTTGCAACACGTTCGACAATCCTTGCAATTAGCACAACAGTAGACGGCATTCATTATGACGTTATGCTCGGACACGCAGCTTCATGGTTCTCGGCAGGTAATGCTGCAGGTGCAGGCGATGCAGCTACTGGTCTTATTACTCCAGCACCAGTTCCAGTTATTGGAGCTCAAGCTAAGGTAACAACACCGGGCGCAGCACCAACAGACGTTCTTGGCGCAACAGTTGGCGTTCTTGATACAGCAGTTACAGTTTCGTTCTCGTTCTCACACATGGACGGAACAATGCCAGCGGCAACATCTGGAAACGGCGGACTAGTATTTGGCCCAGGTTCGACACCAGGCAACGCACCATCCCCAGGAAATACCCCAACAGGTACTCCAGGCTGGTACCCAATCAATCTTCCTTACTAATCAAAGTAGGATTGTATCAGAAAGGCAGCTTCGGCTGCTTTTTTGTTGGCGAAAATTTCTGTAATGTGATAAATAATGCAACATTGTAGGAGATTACAAATATGACATTTCAAGTCAACGGTGGCATCATTAATGATCAAACATTAACTGGTGGCATGAGATTTTTCAAAATTACAGGTCCATTTGCCTGGACAGTTTCCGATGGTACAGTTAATTTACCAGTCAAGGTACACGGTGGGCCTGGCGCTGGAACAACATCGTATTTTGTTGTCGGTAACAATAGACCAGTTCCAAATAGTGCAGCGGCTGTTGCTCTTAAAGAAATTAGTAAGCAGGCAGATATTGTTGTGATTGGTTTAGTTCCTGCATTGTATGCAGCAACAAACGAAATTCACATTGGTGTTTCAGCCTCAGCATTTGGTTGGGGTTCGGACGATCCACCGTATGGTGTTCCTCCGGCAAATGCTGATGAAAAGCAACTTCCTACAGTACCAACAGGTGCCCAGGTTCAAATGCAGGCAGCTCTTGTAGCACTTACGGCTGCAGGCCCAATAACAGTCTATGTTACTGTGCCCGGCTGGACACAGGCCCTTCCACCAGTGACAGCAGCAGTCAGCTTTGCAGCAGTTACGGTTACAGAAGTTTCATTCTCGCTAGGTGCCCTAACATATTACACATTGGCATAATTTATACCAAGTCTAGAGAGGCGCCCACGAGGCGCTTTTCTTTTGGTTGCAGATATGAAATTCTTGATAAATACAAGAATATTCGAGGAATAGTAATATGCAAGTAGGTGGAATATATTCTATTAAAAATAAGATAAATCATAAACTATATATTGGTAGTAGTATTAGTATTTTGAAAAGATTCGGAAAACATCGTCTTTGCCTGAGAAAAGGAATTCACCATAATATCCATTTGCAATCTTCCTGGGAAAAATACGGCGAAGACAATTTTGATTTTGAGATCTTAGAATCGAATATTCCGAAAAATTTATTGGAAAAAAGAGAAAATTTTTATATGGCTAAATTTGGAATAGGAAATGCGGAAACAGATTTTTTTAATCCATCTAAGGGATATAATATGTTTTGGGCAGGAAGAACCGGGTGTTTAGATCCTAAAAAAATAAAAAGAGGAAAAGATCATCCTAATTTTGGAAAACCCTCTTATTTTAAGAATCACACAATCAAATCAAAAAATCAAATTTCCAAAAATTGCGCAAGAATTAAAACCTTCATTTTAATTGATAATCTCGGAAATGAAATTATTGTCAAAAATCTTAGAAAATTTTGTAGAGAAAATGATTTAAACGATTCGTCGTTGGCACACTTTAAGGTGGGCAAGGTAAAAAAATGGTATAATTTTATTGCCATAAGAAGATTGGAGGTAAACTAAAATGCCCGTTCGTAACTCAGGTGGCGTTTTTGACGAGCAGGTTCTAACCGGGTCACTTGCACACTATGTCATCTGCGGCGCAGACTTTAGCGGTGCAATCAATAGTTTCGGACAACCGGTGCCATACTCAGCCGCCGAAATTATCTTCACGAAGATTTCAGAAGGCGCATACATCAACATAATGAACCCAAATGATTGTAATCTATCATTTGCATTAGAGGCTGGTAGATCTATCTGGGATGAAATTTCATTAACAGCAATGGTGCAGGCATTAGGTCCTGATGTCGGCGTCGACCACATTGATTGTACTCTTTGCACGGTGAAACAGGTTCCTTATGTATGGGGATGCGGCACAGGTGGTGTTGATACATTCCTAGAATTACTCGATACTCCTGATAGTTATGCAGGCGCCGCAGGATTTGTGGTTGCAGTTAACCCAGGACAGACAGGACTAATCTTCGTTCCTGCTACAGCATCAAATGCGTTTTCATTCGTAGCGGTACCATTACAGCCAACACTTACATCAGTAGGAAGCGATACATTAACTATTATTCCTGGTAATAATATTGTTATTACCACTAATGCCCTTGCCAGAAGTCTTACTATTAATTCAACAGCAGGTGTTGACTATATTCCGATTCCGCCCGGAACAGCAATGTCAATTAGCACAAAATATTATGTTACGGGTTCTGGTATCGTTACATTACCACCATTGACTGGATCGGGTTATACAGCAGGCCGCTCTGTTGCAGTAACAAAGGCCATTGGAACAACAGTATTCATTAATGTTGGTAATGTTTTAGATATCATATCCACGGACCTTGGTAATACAAATTCGATCGAATTTGATGCAACCCAGGAATGTATTTTTGTAAACAATGCTGCTGGTGCATGGGAACTCCAGATTGGTTCTGTTAACTAATAAAACCCAGGTAAATAGAGAAGATAAGGATTAATAATGCCAATACGAATTCACGGTGCAGCATCATCGATGCAGAACTTAACAGCAGACCTGCAATATTATGTCTGCTATGCATCTTCGCCGGGGGCATTTACAGATCCTAATCCTAATCCTCCTCCAGTACAGGAAATTCCACGCTTAGTAAACATACAAGTAACAGGCGAGACACTAGACAAAAGTCAAAAGAATTTTGAAGTATTTCTAATGAGCATTGGTCTACGCGCCATGCCTGTTGTATTGTCAGATCCTGTCGCAGTCCTTCAGCTCTCTGATTACACATTAGAACTTACAGGTGAAGGTTTTATTTGGAAATTTGCGGTTGAACGAGGCGTGCAGTTTTTTAATTTTACACCAATTGGTACACCAGGCCCAGTAGGCTTGCTTACAGATGACTTAGATGGAGTTATTATTCCTAGTGGTGTTCGAATCACCACTGTTAATGGAAGTCCTAGCGGTTGGGCTAAGAACGTGGTATTCACAAGGATGGAGACAATATGATTAAAGGTGATAGAATTATTAATGCATTGGCATATGGCGATGCAGTAGAAAAATTAGCCAAAGAAAGAAATATAGAGTTGACTGAAGCTCGAACGATTCTATCACAGATGTCATTTATTGAATATCGAAATCTTGAAGAAGCTATTATTACTCCGCCTTCGGGTCAGACAATAGCACCTACAGCAGCACCGCAGAAAGCAGGCGCCGCCGCAGCGAATCCGCAGAAGATGAAAGCCATATGGCCCGGAAAAGGTGCACCTGTGGAAGTAGGAATGACAGTTGGACTTAAAGGGCCAAATGGATTACCTGTCCCTGGTGAAATTTCACAAGTTGACATGGCAGCCAAGGGTGTAAAGGTTAAGAATCCTACAACAGGACAAGATGAATGGGCAAATATGGATGCTTTAGAGCCATTTATGACTGGCGCAGAACAAGGGCAAAATATTCAACCAGGGCAACAACCCACTCAGCCGACAGCAGAGGATGTTAACGACCTTGCTAGAATGCGCAAATTAGCCGGTATTAGGGAAGAATGCAGCGGTGGCGCAACAGGCGCAGGCGCTATTGCTGTGGCTCCAGCAGCAATGGGCAAGGTAAAGCGTCGCCAACCTACAGAAGAACAAATTAAGAAAGAATATACACCCAAAGAAGCAGCCAAGACAATTGTAGGCGATACAAAGCCAAATCAAGCATCAGGCGAACTATCTGCAAATTTAGCAGTTCGTGGAAAGAAGACAGCGAGTAGGACAAATAACGGATTCAAAAGATAAAGAATGGATAGACCAAAACTTATTGATAAGCTTGACAAAGCAACAGAAAGGGCTGCATCGATAGCAATAAGTCGGGGCAATCCAATCCGTATGTCTAAAAAATCAACACTTGTCGGTAATACCTTTGTTGAAAAGAATAATGATGGATTTTACGATGTTATACTGCCAAATAAAGATAAACTTTACGAAGATATATCTGTATTTGATGTTGCGGTAATTATCGCTCAACGGCACAATTCTGGTGACACCTCTACAATTAAGAAGGTATTATCGCTCGAAGGGCGTTATGCAAAGTATCATAACGATATGCTTCATTATTTAAATTGTCTAAAAGGTGCTAAGAAGAAGCACGATATTGAGCGTATGGCAATTTTAGAAGATAAATTTCAAGTAGCAGAAACTCTAGCAAAGGGTGCAAGGGATAGTATTTCAATTTTCAAAAGAATAAAATAGCTAGTAGAATGATAAATACTAGAAATAAAACTTAACAGGAACGGTTTATATGCTTTTAAACGATATTGGTAAATCACCAGATTCCACATTCAGAAGGATAAATCAGCACCTCGAAACTAATTACGGTTTTAAGATCTCTGAAAGTGTGAGCGATAAAGACTTGGTCTCTATCATGGAACAAATTCAAGAAGAAATTACAGACCTTAAGATTAAGGGTGATGATTCAAAAGGTTCTTCTGAAATCTCAAAGAGATTGCTGGTTCTCGAAGGAATCAAGAGCCTAAGGGAATTTGCTCTTATGAGCTTTCAATCACCGAAATTGAACTCTGTTGTGGGTAATCTTGTTGACTATGTAGTTGACACATTTGAAATTACAGGTATGCAGCAGGCCGATTTCGAACGTGCAGTTGAAAGAGCAATGGATGAATACCGTTCGAGTAGGTATCGTTTCCCAGATGAAATTATTGAACAACGTGTTAGGCAAGACGCTATGGCAAGAATTCAATCTAGCGCAGCTCTTGATAACCCACAAACTCCGGCAATTGCTCCAGAAATGCCAATGATGGAAAAGGAAGAAGATATGAAAGAAGCACAATTTGACCAATTTGGTGCAGTAGGAAAAAGAGCATCTGCCCTCGGCGGACATGCAGCCCAGGCACCGGATACTCCGCAGGCAAGACATGCAGCAAAGGTGTTGGATAATCCCAGCCTTTCATTGAAGCCGGAAGCCGATGATGAACAAATCCCTATGATCCGTGACAAGAACGGCCGTATGGTACCAGACCCATTTGCAGCCCATGCCGCTGCTAGACGTAAAGGAATTTCAATGAAAGAACATACAAATCTAGTGAAAAATCTTCGCAGGCTTCTAGAAACAGAAGTTAGCCAAGCTGAAGTAATGATGGCAGCTAAGGGCTTTGCTCAAGAGCTGCAAGAAATGGTTGAAAAGATTGGTCGTTTGCAAAACGAAGATCTTCCACCTGTTACAGACCAAATGCGCGAGACATACGGTATGGAATCAGCTTCGGCCTTCCAGACTCAAATCTATGGCGCACTTCAGAGTGTTATGGATTCTCTATACACTGCTAAGGGTCAGGTCGATGACGCTGTAGGTAACATGGCTGCAACCGGTCAAGTCAGTGCATCAACAGATATGGATATGCCTATTGACGGTATGGATGATATGGGTGCAGTTGATGACACAGCAGCTATGGATGCAGATCTCGATAACATCGATGCAGATCTTGCAGTCGACGACGAATTCGGTGCCGAGGATGGTGAAGAGCCACTAGGCCGCGCAATGAAGACAGAATCACTACAGCGTAAGGTTGTAGAGATGAAGAAGCTTGTCGAGAAGGCAAAGAAACTACGCGAAGCAAGGGGCTAAGATAGCCCATGAGAGCAAGAGAAATTCTTGATGAGAATTATAACCAGAGTCTGGAGACGGACCTGGGTAATCTCATTATAGGTGCAAAGGGCTCTGGAGCAGAAGAAATTAATACCCAGGACCTAGTAGTTCAACTGCAAGGTATGGGTTATTCCGTTGATGTAAACAGTATTATGGGCTTACTCAGCAGAAATCCGTCAGTTTTAAATGCTACCCCGACGATGATTAGGTTTACTCCACCAGAGGGTGTTAGCGCAGCTGGCGGCAAGCCAACAAAAGACTCGGCCGCCCAGGTTAGCGATATGGCTCAGTCGGCAACTAATATAGGATAATAGAATGTCAGATTGCTGCACACCTGGTACAGGTTTTCCGAATGCCACATTACAGGGGCAACTTGCCACTAATCATTCCGTAATCTGGGAAGAAATCTGCATGATTCAGCAGGCTATTTTAGCAGCCTCGAGTCAATGCCAACCGGGCGGCGGTCAAATGTGTACCATTGTCGGCGGTACAACGCCAATGACATTTATCTCTGGTGTCTTAGAAGTTCTTGTTACTAACGGTGGTATAAGTTCAATACCAAATTACGAAGGAATACTTGCAACAGCCGGTCAAACAGTTGTAAACACCACTGTAAATACATTACCTATTGTAAACAATACCTCATATCTATTGGTATTTGTTAACGGTGTAATGCAGATGGAAGGTGCATTACTGAATTATACAGTCACAGGTGCTAACCAGATTACGTTTACCTATGCACTGGCATTAAATGATATTATTGCAATTTATTCATACGCTACTGGAGTTTCATTTGGTGGCGGCAGCGGTTACTATGAAGATTCTCCAGCAGTGAAATTTATTCCACCGGTAGGTGTCATACCCGGTAGCATTGCAACAGCTACATTAACTACAAACGGTGGAAACATTCTATCAATTAATATGACAGCGGCCGGAAGTGGTTATCAACCCGTACCGTCGACATTGACAGTAAGTTCTGTTTTGGGACTTGGTGCAATACTAACACCGTTGGTAAATGCAGCCGGGCAGATCGTTAACGTCAATATTGTAAACGGCGGTGCAAATTACACCACAGGTGACACAATAACTGCTACCAGAGCGATACTACCAAATATTGCCTATGTTAATGCTGTATTTCTAATTACAGCAGTTAGCATTACCGGTGCAATTGTTTCGATTGCTATTCTAAATCCTGGCTCGGGATATGAAGACAGTGTCACAACTGTTGAAATTGTGTCCACACTAAATCCTCTTTTACCATATCCGGCCGGCGGTGGTTTTATTGGGGCAGTATTTACAGACATATTGGGCGCAATTACAGGTGTGTCTGTTAGCAATACAGGTGCCGGATACGTCAATATTCTGCCATATTTGGTTATAACTGACCCAGGCACAGGCGCAGTAACCCAAGTGACACTGAGTGGCACTTCTGTTGCATCTATTGCGGTTCTTTCGCCAGGTTCGAACTATACACAGTCTGCTATAGGAGTTGTATTTAATCCGCCTACAGCAGCATTGCCAAATCCTCCTGCAAATCCTGCAGTGGTCGATATTATTGTTGCTGAAAATACATGGGGAACAGATCCTCACCTATATTGGCAGGTGTGGTCTGGTGCCGCAACAAATAAGCCTATTCAGCTTCAAATGAATGCTGTGCTCTCTTACTTCAAGGGTTTAAATTATACAATTATAATCCAAACAAACCCTGCAACCGGCTCTACCATTCAGTGGAAAATTTGCTGGTGATGCTTTGACATTGTGATACTCTTTGTGTTACAATTCGTCAATGCTTATACGAAAACCATTTAATTATCAACCGTTACAAAGAGTAGACACCGGAAACGGCAGACGCTACATAGTGGGAGAAGGTCGCCCACTTCCATCAGTAACAACAATCCTCGGCAAGACAAAAGATATGACCCACATCAATGAGTGGAGGAAAAATATCGGCGAGGATAAAGCTCAGAAAATTCTAACAGAAGCCAGCGGACTGGGCAATGGCATGCACAAGAATTTAGAAAACTATATTCTCGGTAGCGAGATGAGTGGAACACTGATGGCAAAGACACTTGCCAAGGTTATTATTAAGAAGGGGTTGGTAAATGTTAGCGAAGTATGGGGAACAGAAGTTTCTTTATATTCGAAAGAACTATACGCAGGGACAACCGACCTAATAGGTCTACATGAAAATAAGCCGTCAATCATGGACTTTAAGAATAGTCTAAAGGACAAGAGACGTGAGTGGATTGAGGATTATTTCATGCAATTGGCGGCCTATGCCTTATCACACAACGAAATGTACGGCACTGATATCTCCCGCGGTGTTGTAATGATTGCTACTCGTGAAGCTAAATATCAGGAGTTCGTTATCGAGGGTGATGAATTCAAACACTACGAAACTATGTGGGCCAACAAAGTGTGCGCCTATTATGATCAGTATGGAATGGAATAAATACATCACACGAGAGGTATAAAGAATGGCATCACCAGTAACAGTTTCAAGAATTCAAAATAGACGAGGCACACAGGCTCAATTTAATGCTCTATATCCGCCGGGATATACAGGTGTTGGTCCCGTTGATATAAATATTTGGCCAAATATTTTAATGCCGGGAGAACTTGCCCTTGCAACAGATACTCGTAGAATATTTTTAGGTAATTTAACTGGCGAATATGTGGAACTTGCCGCTGCAACAGGTGGCGGAATTTTGTTAGGGCCGTTAGTTCTACAATTACCACCAATTGGCATATTCACCCCGATACCACAACTAAACTACCCGGCAACACCATTCTTTACATTATTGTATGATGTGACAGATGCGCTAAGTCCTGACCAGAATGTAGTTGGAACAACTTTTTCTAGAAACGGCGAAATGAAGATTACGGCTGTAGTTGATTTTGGCCCAGGCTCAGTTGCCCTAACTGACACAAGCATTGACGTAAATACTACTTTGTTTGATATTAGTTTCACCGCAGATTACAATGGACCCGACATTGAAATTTCTTATATGCACGATTTTCCAGGTAATTTGACATTTAGCTCAAGTACAATTCTCTGGCTTCCTTTCTAAGCACAAATTATGAGTTGGAATAAACTTTCTAACGAAGAGCGCCTTCACCTGTGGAGACAGTTAAGAATTGATATTAGGTCACTTCACCCTGCGGAACAATTAGATAGAATCGTCGAGTTCTGTTCCACAATGCCCAAAGGTAGGCGCACTTTAGATTATTATAGTCCGGCCAATTGGCCTACACCCTGGGAAATTTTATTTCACGGGGAATTCTGCAAAAGTTCCGTTAGTCTTATGATTTTTTACACCCTTGCTCTTCTAAATAAAGAACAAGATATTGAATTATGGGTGGTAAAAGACAACGACGGTGACTATCTTTTATCTGTCATAGATAGTCAGATTATTTTAAATTATGAGGCTGGCAAGGTAAGTAAATATTCAGATATTTGCGATTACTTTATTGTCATGCAGAAATTTTCAAAAGAACAAATAAAAACAATAACATAGAGAGAACATTAGTATGGCACAAGTTAAAGAAATTATGGTTGAGAAGCGCGACGGTACAAAAGAACCATACGATGTTTCAAAGATCAAGAAGTCAATTCAAATGGCTACAGAAGGGCAGGATGTAAATCCTCTTGCTCTTGAATCAAAATTTGACCAATTTCTGAAACCCGGTATTAAGACTCGTGATATTCAATTAAATGTTATACAACATGCTATTCAATTGGCTACCCCTTCTGAGCCCGATTGGGTTAATGTAGCTGGTAGAGCACTTGCAGCCGATGAATGGGCAAACTTTCCCTTACGTGGAAAATCCTTCAGGGAAGTAGTCCAATATAACATTGAGAAAGGTTTCTATACAAAGGATCTGTTAGAATTTTATACAGACGACAATTTAGACGATTTAGGTGCAGCGGTAAAGCAAGTTCGCGATTTGGATTATAGTTATGCCAGCCTAATCACTGCGAAGAAGAAATACTTAGGGAAGTTTGAATTGAATCAGCACATGCATATGGTAAATGCAATGCGATTTGGGCAACTCGATCCAGCAGAAACAAGAATTAAGTTTGTTAAGGAAGTTTACAATGCACTCTCTCAGCGTAAGATTTCTTTAGCCACTCCGTTCCTCGCCAATCTTCGTAAGGGTGGCAATATTGCATCATGTTTCATTATCGCCGTCGAAGATGATATTGACAGTATCTTTGATAACATCAAACGTGTTGCCCTAATTTCAAAGAATGGTGGTGGCCTCGGTGTATTCCTGGGATATCTGCGTGCCAAGGGATCAGATGTCAATGGATATGCTAATTCTGCAGGAACAATTGTGCAATGGATTAAGATTCTAAATGATACGCTTGTTGCTGTAAATCAGGGAGGTAAGCGTGCCGGTGCTGGAACAATTGCATTACCTATATGGCACAATGATATATTAGATTTTCTAGACATGCAGACAGAACATGGCGACCCGAGAATGAAGGCATATGATGTATTCCCGCAGGTATGCATGCCCGATATCTTCCTGGAGAGAGACAAGAATAAGGAATCATGGACAACATTTTGCCCATTTGAGGTGAAGAAGAAGTTAGGTATCGATGTGCGTGGATTACACGGTACTAAATTCACAGAAGCATATTTAAAGATCGAAAAGGCCGTTGAATCTGGAACATTAGGTATTTTCCGTAAGTTCGATAATGCACGAGATCTAATGAAGATTATTATGCGTACTCAATTCGAAACAGGATTACCATATATTTCATTTACAGACACAATCAATGAATATAATCCGAACAAAGATGACAATAATGGTCATGTAGGAATTCCGTGCGTTAATTTATGTACTGAGTCATTCTCCAATGTAAAGCCCGACGAGCTAGGACATGTATGTAATCTAGCCTCTATTGTGCTCGGCAATATCAAGGACTTTAAGGAATTAGGTAAAATTGCAGCCTTGTCAACAAAGATATTAGACTACGGAATTAGTTTAACAAATGCACCTGATAAAATTACCGGTGCTCATAATGCTCGCTATAGAACAATTGGAATTGGTATGCAAGGGTTGCATGACCATCTAGCCAGAGAGTTCATGAATTTTCGAGACCTTGATTACATTCGCGAACTTGCCGAATGTGTTGAATACAATGCAGCATTATCAAGCGTTGAGTTGGCAAAGAGGTTCGGGTCTTTTGAAGCATTTGAACACTCTGAGTGGAAGAACGGAAACCGCGTTGCAAAATTTGCCGAACATGGATCGGGAAAGTATGATTGGAAGTTTCTACAAGATCAGATTGACCAATTCGGCATGCGTAATAGTCAACTTACCAGCCCGGCCCCTAATACAAGTACCTCCATTTACATGGACTCAAGTGCAAGCATTCTTCCTATATACGATGCATTCTTTTCTGAAGACAACAAAAACGGTAAGCTAGTTGTCGCAGCAAAATTTCTTAAGGAAAATCCACTCGCTTATGGTAAAACCTTTCCTAAACATACTGCGACTGAAATTATCGACGTAGTGGCTGAATTGCAAAAGTTCATTGACACCGGCTGCTCTATGGAGTTAATATTTGATCAACGCAAAGAGAGCTTTAATGCTAAAGAATTATATGATGCCATCCACTATGCTCACAGCAAGGGATTGAAGGCAATTTATTATATTAGAGCCATTAAGAAGAATGCTACAGAAGATGCACTCGTAAAGGCAGAAGAAGACTGCGTCGCTTGTGCCGGATAAGGAAATTTAATGTCAGAACTCACACAGAAGAAAATATTTGACGAGCTGGGAGATGATTCCCAGACCGCACGTCAAATGATCAATGGCAAGGCTACGGGAATTCTTAACCTAAACAGCGTTAAGTACCAATGGGCACCTAAATTGTATAAGATTATGGTTAACAATTTTTGGATTCCCGAAAAGATTTCACTTGTTGACGATAAGGTGACAATTAGGGAACTCACAAAAGATGAAATGAGTGCTTTTAAGAACACACTCTCTTTTCTTATTGCACTTGATAGTATGCAGGTATCTAATCTGCCAAACATTGCCGATTACATTACTGCCCCCGAGGTAGGCGGCCTGTTTACAATCCAGGCATTCCAGGAATTAATCCATTCTCAAGCATATCAATATATGCTCCAGGAATTGTTCCCCAATATTGAACGCGAAGAGATTTATGACTATTGGAGAAATAATTCTTTGCTATTGCAACGCAATAAGTTCATCGCTGGACAATATCAGAAGTTCATCGACGACAAGTCACTAGTTAACTTCAAAATTGCACTTGCCGCTAACTTTGCCTTAGAGGGAATTTATTTTTATAACGGATTTCAGTTCTTCTATCAATTGGCGGCTCGCAATAAGGTCGCAAACGTCGCTAAAATGATCAAATACATTGAGAACGATGAAGTAACTCATATAAACATGTTTGCTAATATCATTCGCGAAATATTCGATCTCAATAATCCCGATGATAGAAAGATTTTGCTTGACAATATTACACAAGCTGCCGAGCAAGAAATTGAATGGGGCAAGGAAATTTACGGAGATAGAATTTTGGGCATCTCTCAGGAGAGCACGGAAGGATATGTAAAATATCTTGTTAACCAGAGAACTAAACTATTAGGGTTGGGAGTTGTATATAAGGGGTTTACTAAGAATCCTTACGAATATCTGAATGCAGAAAAACGTGAGAATTTCTTTGAGACAAAGGTAACTGAATACAGCCGCAGCGAAGCGGTTGACGGATGGGATGAATTTTAATGTTATTAACAAAACCAAAAGAGACGCCGTACATTGGTGTATTTAAGTCGAGCACTGGTGAGGAATTTATTGCCCGTGTTACAGAAGAAACAGATAGTCACTACATGGTTGAGAAGCCACTGTGTATGGTAGGGACAGAACAGGGTCTACGATTCGCTCCTTTCCTTATGATGGCTGATCCTGATAGGTCGGTAATGGTTCCGAAGCCAGTAATTACGGCACAACCAGCGACTACCTTACAAAGACAGTATGAGCAGGCAACATCGACTATTGTTCTTGCAAGGTAATAGATTTTCTAACAAATAACACACAGGGCCACAATGAAACCAACCAGCAAAACGCCATACGAAATCCGTCTCGAACTTCTGCAACTTGCCCAAGTAATCCTTAATGAAAAACACAAGGCAGCGGGTGTGCAAAATGGGAATAATCAAAATACATTTCCAACTACAGAAGATATAATTGTCGAAGCTGAAAAGATGAACGGATTCATCTCTAAGGCTAATCAGCATTAATCCAGTTGACAATAATGTATTGGTGTAATATACTTCGCCGATATGAAACAACTTAAAAGAGTAATTAGGAGATTCAGGTCCTGGATGCGTTACGATCCACCTGGATCCATGACTTCAAAGGGATGGAGGCTCTTCAATAAGGAGTATGAGGAACAAGCACCAATTCGGTACTGGTTTGCGCATACTTTTAAGTATGCAGTTCTCATGCCTGTCAAATGGAAGTATGAGAAGATCCATGACTGGGTGCGTTATCGCACCTATGATAAGTATCATATTATTGATACCGGACTGACACCATCATATTACGATGCCTGCACGACAATGCTGCATGTTAACTTCAATATACTGAAAGAATTTGTTGAAGTTGAACAGGCGTGGAGTGCATATTGCTGGTCAGACGATAGGAAAGAGGCATCTTGGTGTGAAAAGCACATGCCCTTCTACCGTCGAGTATATCCATTCCGACGACCAGACCTTGGTGTCAAACACTTTGAGTGGGCAGCAACACTAGATGATCCAGCCCTCCCGCCACACGAACGATGTGATCATCAGGCTGTAGCTGCTAGAGAAATCTTAGCCTTGTATAAGTGGTGGGTTACGGATCGCCCTGCACGTAAAGAGATTGAGCATGTTTCCTATGACCATCAGGGCCTGGATATGATGGCTTCGTTGGATGATGACTTTGACAGAGAAGCTCCAGACTTTAAGGCACACGTTGCATCAATGGATGCAGCAACAAAGCAGGAAGAAGAATGGAATCAGGAGGACGAGGACATGCTTATTCGCCTTATGAAGGTTAGAAGAAGTTTATGGACTTAATTCCCGCCAATCTTGAAGTAGAAATGGCCAAGGACGCCGTTGTTATTTCCTTTCTAGAAGATAGAGATATTGCTGTTGAATTCTACAGTGCATTATGCAATATGCGCTGGAAGAAGATTGATATGCTTCCAGATGATGAGCGTATAATAGAAAGATTGAAGGGCATTGATAGCGATATTTGGAGTTGTTCATGGAGACACTCTGGTGGAATCATTGCGGATATCCGCAATGCCGCTTATAATACAAAAGAAGATTACATGGATTTTTATTGTTCAGGCAATGAAGGCAATGTATCTGATTTAGTGGAAGACTGCTTTTATAGAATGGGCTGGGAGCCATGCCCCTGGAATAATGATGACGAACTTTAGTTTAGCAAATCATGTTAAGGACTTTGATGGAATGTTGGTCTTCGGCGACGTGCATGGAGACTACGATTCCTTCAAGCGTGCCTACGATTATGCAAGAAGTGAAAATTTCTTCTTTATGTCCATGGGTGACTTAGTTGATCGTGCCCGCAAGCCATTTGAAGTAGTTAAGGCCATGTACGAATGCATGTACGATGGGTTAGGTGGATTTGTTGTGGGAAATCACGACGAAAAGCATCACCGCGGTTCTATGGGTAACAAGGTAAGCTTTTCTAGAGATGCAAAGCAAACATTAGATGATGTTGGTGCTGCACGGAAGGAAGAATTCAGCCGTATGTACTCTGCAATCGTCGAGGATAAGATGTTATCCGGATTGTTTCATACATTTGATGACTTAACATTAGTTCATGCCGCAAGCCACCCCTGTATCTGGGAAGGTGTCAAAGTGGTTGGGAAGACTGCTAGGTCAAGATTTTTAGTCGGCGAAACAAACGGCGAAAGATATGAAGATGGATATCCTGTTAGATTGTACAACTGGATAGAAGAGGTGCCGATGGGCAAGACAGTTATGGTAGGGCACGATAAGCAGCCTATCCATAATGTGCCTATCACTGAGCCCATGGTTGTTACCAATAAAAACGGTGGCAAGGTAATATTCTTAGATACTGGTTGTGGTAAGGGTGGATTCTTAACTGGTGCTGTGGTATTACACGGCAAGAAAGGATTTAAGTTAGAAAACTTTGTGGAGTTCAAATGACAACAATAAAAGGCAAGTGCGACCCATTTTTCGAGACAGGGACCGAAGGTGTAATTTGGTCCCTGTACGAGGATGGTAAAGAGGGATATGATGCCCTTCAGGTTATTGATCAGGGTGATTATCTTACAATTTTTGATCCCGAGAATCCAACCAAAGTGGTTTGGGAAGGTAATATCGATCTCGAATGGGAAAGAAATTACCATCCCTATCCTATGAATCCGCAATACGGACAACAGGCCATATTCGGATATTGGGTCCACGGAATTCAACGTAATGTAGAGCCCGATGATTGGGGGACATGGTTCTTCAAGGCATATCCGGCCGAACTCATTAAGAGTGAAATTGGCAGGTTGTATCGCTGCAAAAGTTCGACCATCGAGGGTCATAGATGGGCCGGAAAAGGCTCTCAGTGGAGCAAAGAACCGAAAGTACCCGGCGATCTAATTCTTAAGTTTAAGAATTCCGGATATTACAAATACAAGGATGTTGATCACGATACCTACTGGGGTTTCGAGGAGGCTGAATCCAAGGGCAAATATTTTGCTAAGAACATTAAGAATAAGTTTGTTACGGAAAAACTTGACCTGCCACGCCCTGCCAAGTATAGTCTAAACAAGCCAAGGCCGTGGACGAAGTATCCAGACGATCACGGTTCGGATGTGCCAGGCGCGTGGCCCTTTCCGACTTACAACAAACCATAGGAGTTTATATGCCGACACCTACAATACCTGATCCCGATCCTGACGATTTTGATGAGTTTTTGGAATGGACAGAAGAAGAGGAAGAAGCATTCCTGGATATCCTCGACAAGCAAGCGGACAAGAATTTACCGAAAGAAGAATAATGGAAATTTTAGGATTTATCAAGTGGTGGTGGGCTAAATTAGATATACATCAACGTATTCTGTTTCTGCTTATATTCTGGATTGTGTCCATGGTTATTAGCACGTATTTCACAACCTTTGGTGCCGCAATAGTAGTATTTTTTGCAGGCCTAGGCATTTTTGGATTATGTTTCATCCTTTATCGAATCTATAAGGTTGTATCAGCACAGTGGGCAAATTATAAAGAACATAAGGAAATGGAAGCTCTGCGTATTGTAAATAGACTCAGGGGTGCAAGATGAGATTTTTTAAATTCGTCAAATGGTGGTGGGATAAGAATGATGAATTTGCGCGAACATTAATGTGTTATGGATTATTTTGGGCAATTCCCTGTCTTATAGCCACAATTTGGTTTGGAAAGCACGCTGTATTGGCAGTATTCGTTGGTATATTTGCTGTGGCTGGCGGTTGGGCATTATACGGAATTTTCTATCTTCTTAGACAAATGTGGGAAAAATTTAATGATGAAATGCCTACTGAAGAAGTAGCCATTGTTCGTAGATTGAAGGGTATTCCCACACCATCGAAAGAAGAAGTCTATTACGACTGATAGCTTGACCTAAAACACGCCTTTATGTTACAGTAAAGGCTAAATACAACGTAGAGACAGACTCTACAATTCAACTTATTTGGGAGCCAAATATGACAAAACGATACAAACGTGTCGTCCTGATTGGACGATTTCAACCGGTCCACAAGGGCCACCTCGCAAACTTCCTACAAGCACTCGATATTGCCGACAAGGTAATTATCTTTGTTGGTAGTTCCTTCCAACCGCAGACTCCGAAAAATCCATTTACGTATGGTGAACGTAGGGATATGATTGAGGAATCTATCTTCGAAGCTATTGGGCCATATAATAGCATGGGCAACGGCGTTTCAATATATCCACTGCGCGATTTCAAATACAGCAACAACAGCTGGATCAGTGAAGTTCAGCGTATGGTTAAGGAAGACAGTCCCGATGTTGACGATTCCGATATCGCAATTATGGGTTACGACAAGGATGAAACCAGTTGGTACAATCATGCTTTCCCCGAATGGCATTTTGTTCCGCTAAATGGTTTTGTTGAATATGGCACCAACCCCATTGATGCAACAAAAATTCGTGAACTTTATTTCGAAGGCCACTTGGATTACCTCCGTGGTGCAGTTCCTCCACATGTCTTTGAAGTTTTGCAGGAGTGGAAGAAATACGACGCCTACGATATGGTGTCCGAGGAATACAGGTTCTATAAGAGCTACGATGCTTCGGAATTTCCGCGCATTGAACAGACCACTGATGCTGTAGTCATTCAAGGCGGCCATATCCTGCTAATTCAACGCGGTCACTCACCGGGTAAAGGTCTATGGGCGCTGCCCGGAGGATTCCTTAATCCCAGGGAACGGCTGTTCGATGGCATGATTCGGGAATTGGTTGAGGAAACTAAAATCAAGGTTCCGGAAATTGTTCTTCGTAAGGGTATGACTTACCAAGAACGGTTTGATCACCCCGATCGTGACTTACGCGGCCGCGTAATTACTGAGGCATTTCTGATTGAGCTCGATGGCGGTGACGGTAAGTTGCCGCGTGTCAAGCCCGCCAGCGACGCCAGAAAGGCAAAGTGGTTTAAGCTTGCCGAAATTAAGCAAATGGGCGAAATCATGTATGGTGATCACCAGCACGTCATCGACACAATGGTTGCACGAGCAAAGAAATGATTTATGTCAGGATCAAGAAAATAAATGGTCGACGTGACCACTTTGATCTTGGATTCTGGCTGAATCAAAGTGGTGTGGGTGAAGTGGATTACAATGAAGGTGGATGGGATGATAGGCATCTTGGCAACATTGCCCCTCATTTGAAATTTGAATTGGAAGAAGACGCCGTGGCCTATGTATTGGCAAACGGTGGAGAAATTAGTAAAACAATTCCAGAAATGAGACCCAAATGGGGTGTCACAAGCGAAGAAGAAAACGAAGGCTAATTTAAGGAGATTAATATGCCCTGCAGAGATTATATGGATGACCACGGACCTGATCCACGAGTTGAGGTTCTAAAAGACAGGCTCGATAAGCTTTCACGTATTGCGTGTAAAGCATTGGAGCACATTGAAGAATCCGGCGACGGTCTTGAGATTCTTGTATTGAAGGATCCGGAAATTCACGAATGGTGGACTGCTCATAAGGAAGCTGATCGGAAGGCACAAGAAGAAGCGGCTGAAAAACGCAGAAAGGCCGCTGAGAAAGCTGCCATAACTCGAAGGAAAAACGAAATTAAGGCAAGGTTGACGCCAGAAGAATTGAAAATTCTCGGAGTGAAATGATTTATTTTGAATTCTCTAAATCTGTGGTGGACGCAAATCGTGCACCGGCAGCTCTTTGCAGCATTAACGGGCATCTACATACATTAAGGGTGTCGAAGTATATACCATTTGCAGAAAGAGTATTTTCAATTAAAGGTAACACAATTACCGAATATAAAAACCGGAACGGTGCACCTGGCACAATGCACATTTCTGATGAGGACAAGGTTGTTCTCAAACTAAAGGCTGTGCTAATATAACCACAAGTCCTAACAAAGAGTTAGGCATTAAACTGATAAGGAGTTTATCATGAAATTTGCAAAGAACATCATTCTCAATAGCGATAGCTATAAGTACAGTCAATGGGTGCAATACCCTGAAGGCACTGAATACGTTTATTCGTATATCGAATCACGTGGAGGCAGATACGACAAGCTCGTATTCTTCGGCCTACAAGCATTCCTGCGTGAATACATGACCACCCCGGTAACTCGCGCAATGGTCGATCAAGCTGCCAAGATTATGGAGCTTCACGGCGAACCCTTCAATTACGAAGGTTGGATGTATATTGTCAATACACACGGCGGTGTTCTGCCTGTTGAGATCAAATCCATCGATGAAGGTAGCGTTATGTACCTGAAGAACGTGTTGGTGTCGATTGTTAACACCGATCCGAAGTGTTTCTGGCTTACCAGCTTTCTAGAAACTGCATTGCTTCGCGCAATTTGGTATCCAACCACTGTTGCGAGCAATAGCTACCACAGCAGGGAAATCATTATGGAATTCCTTGAGAAGAATGGTGATCCATCACTAATCGACTTCAAGTTGCATGACTTTGGTGCCCGCGGTGTCTCGAGTATGGAAAGTGCCGCCCTAGGCGGCATGGCTCACCTGATTAACTTCATGGGTACTGATACGGTGTCAGGTATTATGGCCGCAATGGAGTATTACGATGCAGAAGTTAGCGGGTTCAGTATTCCAGCAATGGAACACAGCACCGTTACCAGCTGGGGTCGTGAAAATGAAGTCGAATCGTATCGCAATATGCTGAGGCACTACGGTAAGGAAGGTAAGATCCTTGCATGCGTTAGTGACAGCTACGATATTTTCGAGGCATGTAAGAAGTGGGGCACCGAACTCAAGCAAGAAGTTATCGACAGCAAGGCTGTGGTTGTTATTCGTCCCGACAGTGGAGATCCAGTTGATGTCGTAAGCAAGTGTGCTGAGATTCTGGACAAGTATTTCGGGCATACCATTAACGCAAAGGGATTCCGCGTACTGAACAATGTTCGCATTATTCAGGGTGACGGCATAGATCACCAGATGATTCGAGCAATCCTTACCGTGCTCCATATGAAGGGCTATAGCTCGGATAACATTGCATTTGGTCAGGGCGGCGCATTGCTGCAAATGGTCAATCGCGACACATTGGAATTTGCAATGAA
>Ga0315283_10001144_pt1 | contig 20918 bp, 18 predicted proteins | sample YL17G09_0_MG_FD_204541 | JGI IMG/M metagenome (GOLD analysis project Ga0315283, IMG submission 204541) | Sediment microbial communities from Yellowstone Lake, YNP, Wyoming, USA - YL17G09_0 | ecosystem: Environmental > Aquatic > Freshwater > Lake > Sediment | place: USA: Wyoming | collected...
AGGTCGAGAGAGGTTGGGAGTGCGAAATAACCGACGCGCTCGCGCATCGCTTTCCTTTTACCCTCACCGCTCACCCTTTCTCACACACACGTACCATGGTTGCCCAGGAACTCTGCGCTGTGCGTGTGTGCGCAGATCAGTGGCTCGTTCTCACCAGCTCAAAGAGAGAGGGCGTGCGTGCGAAAGAAAGGAGAAACAAAAGAATGGTCAACGCGTGCGGTTCTCTCACCCAAGTCTCTCATCAACCCGATCAATCTTTTCCTCTTGGTCACACACATCACCGCGGCTTCTGCTCCAGCCGCTCGTTCCAGCCGAAGCACCGGTTCAGCGTGTCAAACCAGTCGTTGGTGGAGTCAGCCTTGGAAATGGTGGGCACGGGGTGGGTGGACATGCGCACCCTCACCGCGTCCCCACGCGCCAGTTCCTGGCGCCCCTTGCCATCAAAGCACACAAACGCGGTCGACCGCATGTCGCCCGCCACCCGCAGCTCCAGCTCCGCGTAATCCGGGAGCACGACCGGCCGGAACGACAGGCTGTGCGGGCAGATGGGCGTGAACAGGATGGCCGGCACGTTGGGGTGGACCATGGACCCGCCCGCGGCGACCGAGTAGGCCGTCGACCCGGTCGTTGTCGCCAGCATCACCCCGTCCGCCTGCACCTTGGTGACCAGGCGGCCGCGCTCCCAGCACTCGAGCTTGGTCAAGAAAGGGCTGGACCCCCGGTCCAGGACGACCTCGTTCAAGACCTCATACGTCTTCGCCTCCGGCTGGCCCGCCCGCACAACCTGGCATTCCAGGCGCATGCGCAGCGTGATGTGGACGCCCGCCCGCCCTGCCCCGCCGTCCACGCTGGTCAGCGAGGCCGCCGCCGTCGGCGCGCACGCACCCAGGGGCTCCCGGCCCGCAATCACGTCGGCCAGGTCCGACCGGAAGTCGGAGATGAGGTGGTTGGTGAGGAAACCCAGGCTGCCCAGGTTGAAGGAGATGACGGGCGGGATGGTGCGCTGGAAGAGGGAGGAGGCGTGCAGGACGAGGCCGTCCCCGCCCAGGCAGACCACAAAGTCGACCGCGTCCGCCAGGGAGGCGGCTTCCGCGTCCGTGTACGTGTCGACGGAGCCGTCCAGATCGGGGCGGCGGGCGAGCAGGCCCCCTAGCTCGTGCGGTTCCACCAGGACGAGCAAGCCCTCCTCGGCCGCCAGGTAGGAGACGACCTCGGTGAACGCCTCCTCCGTGTCATGGCCCAGCTTTTTCAGGACCATGACCGCCTGGGGGCGGGTCCGCCACACCAGAAGCTGCTGCTGGGTGGACGGGTGGGCGAGGGTCAGGGTGCCGCCGGCTGTGGGTCGAGGGAAAGAGAGAGAGAGCAGGATGGGTGAGGTACGGAGATGGGAAGAAAGATCAGGCGCAGGCAACCCTTTGACCCCCCACCCATCATCATTTGTCCTGGTCCTCACGTTTCACCAGTTCCCGGCTGCAGGATAGGCCGTCCGTCCGGTACAGGAACAGCTCGGCCTTTTCCGGCCGGGCCAGCCGGCCCCCGGATGGCCGGGGAAATGCCTCCTCATCCCCGGACCGCCCGTCAGCGTGGCGGTCTTTGGCCGCTGCACCCCGATTCTTGGTCGGCGGGGGTGGGGACGGGGACGGAGTGGGCGGCGACGTCACGACAGAGGACGCCGTGGTCCCGCCATCCTCACTGGCGGGCGAGGCAGCCGGTGCTGCCAAGCTCCGGGCCGGTTCCCGGGTGCCGGCGGGCGAGGGCGACCGGTCGGAGGGCGGGGAGGGCGGGCGCTCGCGCCGGGCGGCGCCACCACCCCCGCCCCCGAATCCGCGGCGGGTGCGCCCCGCGCGGGCGATGAGGGCGGCCGCCCGCTGGGAGGATGGCCCCGCGCAGGGGAGGGTGAGGGATCGGCCAGCGATAGGAGGCCGGAGAAACATGGCAGAGAGGGCAGGCGCGCGGGGTGTGGGCGCGGGCGCGGAGAGAGCAGGGGACAAAAACCGCAGAGTGCCTTGCTCGTGCCGACGTCGGCCAAGCGCTGTTCCTTCACATCTCTCATCTCCTGTATGTTTGGGGAGGAGGGCGCCGCCTCGAGAGCCAGCTGCACCAGAGACGCACGCACCAGGGCCCTCTCAAGACGCACTCTTCCACACCACAATCATGCGCCCCGCCGGTGCGCCCTGCTGCTCGGTGGCCGCCTCGTCATCGGGTTTGCCCGCCGTCGCCGCTCGTGCCCGCCGCCGGCCACCTCCTCCTGTCCTCCAACCTTGCCCTCGCCACTACCTCGTTTCCCGGGCGACAACAGTGGCCGCGGGCGACGCCGACGACAACCTCCGCCCCCGCCGCCCCTCCCCCGCCGACTGGCCCCAGCTGGAGGCGGCAGAGCGTGGGATGGTGTGGCCGGAGGAGGAGATGGACCGTGTGCCCCCTCCCCCTCGCACCCCTCGCACCCCACCACCCCTTCCTCCACCCTCGCTGGACCGCCCCACCGCGGAAGCCATGGCCTCGGCCCTGCTCGTCCAGTCGGACGCCCTGGCTGACCGGGCCCGAGAGCTGGCTTCTTTGCAAGCCGACACCCTGGCGGCGGCGCGGGCGCTGCTGGCCGCGGCGGGCGTGGATGAGGGTGAGGCCGCGCCGCGGGCGGCCGCCGGTGTGCGCCGGCCTCTGCTCCCACCCCCTCCTCCGCCCGACGCCCGCGCCGCCGGCGCCTTTGACGCCCGCTTCCACTCCACGTCCTCCACCGCGACCCCCCTGGACCTGCGCGTCCTGCCCAAGCGCATCATCCTGGTGCGCCACGCCGAGTCGGAGGGCAACGTGGAGGAGTCCAAGTACACGGTCGTCCCCGACCCGTCCATCGGTATCACGCCCCGCGGCGCGGACCAGGCCCACGCGGCGGGCACCGCCATCCGCCAGCTGTTTGAAGCAGACGGCGAGCCGTACAGGCTCCACTTCTTCATGTCGCCCTACAAGCGGTCCCGGCAGACGGCGGACGCCATCATCTCTCGCCTCGACCCGGCCACCCTGGCCGGCATCCAGGAAGAGGTCCAACTGCGGGAACAGGATTTCGGCAACTTCCAGGACTTGCGGGGCAAGGCCCGGGAGAAGGCGGAGCGCCTGCGGTATGGCCGCTTCTTCTACCGGTTCCCCAATGGCGAGTCGGGCGCGGACGTGTACGACCGCATCACTCAGCTCCTGGACCACCTGGTGCGGGACATCAACGCGGGCGCCTTCCCGCCCGGGACCTCGCTCGTCCTGGTCACCCATGGTCTGGCCCTGCGCATCTTTATGATGCGGTTCATGCGGTGGACGGTGGACGAGTTCCTCGAGGTCTTCAACCCGCGCAACTGCGAGCCCATCATCCTGGAACGCATTATCTCCCCGATCAGCGGGCGGGGGCCCGCGCCGGCGGCGGATGGCAGGGAGCCGGCCGAGGACCCGGCCGCCCTGCGCGTCCACACGCGCGCCCTGTACCGCCTCGCCCCGGAATCCATGCGGGCCTTGCAGGGGCTGACGCCGGAGATGTGCTTCCTGAAGCGGCCCCGGGATGATGGAGAGCGCCGGCTGGGCGGCGGGGCGGGCGAGATCCGGGCGGCCTGGGGTGGGGGAGAGTGCTTGTGATGATGATTTTGGGGGGTAAAGGGGGGGATGGGGGGGGGGGGGAGGGGGTTGTGTATGTGTGTGTGTGTGTGTGTGTGTGTGTGTGTGTGTGTGTGTGTGTGTGTGTGTGTGTGTGTGTGTGTGTGTGTGTGTGTGTGTGTGTGTCTCGTGTGACATTTATTGGCGAGTTCGTTACAATCGATGCGCGCGTACACAACGCGTGCGGGTCTGTGTGCGCGTGCGTGGTGTGAGAGGGATGGATGCAGAAGAAGAGCAGTGCGCGCAGCAGTGTTCTGTCAATTGCCATATGCCTTCCGCCGTCCCGCCCCGCCTGGCCCTGGCCGCTTGCCTGGGCGTGATTGTGGCGCTAGTGCTTGCGCTTGCCCAGGCCATGCACATGCGCCATTTCTTTTATCGCCGCCGCCCTGCCTTGTCCGCCCGGCGAAGAGAAGCGCTGCTAGTGGTGTCATCAAGCTCACCCTGCCGCCGTTTGCTTGCGTCCGACCTCCACACCGCCTCCCTGCCCAACACGCGCGACCTGGCCGCCTACCTGCCGATCAGGCGGGGCCTCGTCTACCGCACCGCATCTCCTCTGGGCGACCCGGCCAGGGTGGCCGCCCTGGTGGAAGCCCTCGGGGTCGGCGTCCTCGTCGACCTGAGGTCGCGCGCCGAGTGGGGCGCGGCCGACGACGCGGCCGCCGCCGCCTTGGACGCGACCGTGCACCGCCTCCCTGCCCGTCCCGACAGGCGTGGCCGGGACGCGCTGGTGTCCCTGGCCACCCACTGGCACCGGTGGTGGAGGAGGGGAAGTGAGTGCGAGAGGGGGTGGCACCCGCCGCCGGCGGACCCGCCGTTGGAGGCTGCGCCCTTCACGGCTTCCACCTCCCCACGCCCGCGCCTGGCCATCCTGCACGCGCCCGTCCAGGCCTGGGCGCCCTATCTCCGCGCCTTTGTCTTGGCGCACGTGCTCCCGCTGGACGGTCTCGCCGTCCTGGCAGCCTACGCCGGGGCGCGCCTGGCCGGCCGTCGCCCGCCCGTGCCGGCAGTGAGGGCTCGGCTCGAGGCCGCCACGGCGGCGGCGGGCTTGCCCGCCATGTACTGTACACTCCTCGATGCCTTTGCCCCTGAAATCGTTGGCGCGGTGCGTGCGGTGGGCGCGGCTTTGGCAGCGACCACGACGGCGACCGCCTCCCCACCAAGCGCCGTCGCGGTCGCGTGCAAGCTGGGCAAGGACAGGACCGGCCTTGCGGTCGCGCTTGTCGGCCTGGCAGCGGGCGCGCCCGAGACCGCCGTCCTGGCCGACTACGCGGCGTCCGCGGCGCGGGAAGGGGACAGCAGCGGCCACGGCCCGTCCTCGCTGGCCCCACTGTCCTCCGGCTTCAGCGCGCTTGCGGGCGCCCCGCCGGCCGCCCTCGCCGCCGCCCTCGACCACCTGGACGCCACCCACGGCGGGTGGGCGCGCTACCTGGAGGTGCACGGCTTCTCAGTGGCCGACCAGGCCGCCCTGGCGGCCGTGCTGAGGGAATGAGAAAATGGATAGAGGGAGAGAGAGAGGGAGCAAGGCCTGTAGCTTTATTTTTTAGTTTCTTCCGTCACACACACTCCCCCCCCTCTTTTCACCCGAAAGTGATCTGGGACCCCCCACCCGGCGGCGCCAGCACCCTGGAGCTGGGGCGGTCCGTCAAGAAGTTGCCCACATTTTGGCCGGCGGGGCGGGCATAGTTGTTGCCCGCGGGTGGGGAGCCCTCCCCCGCCTGGGCGGCTTGTTGGGTGGTCTGAGGGGCAGCGACATGCGCGTGCGCGTGCTTGGCAGGGGACGCCATGCCGCCCTCCAGCGTGACGGTCGCTATCGCGGCGGCGACGGGCGGCGGGGCGGTGCCGGCGGGCTTGTTGGTGTCGCTTGGGAGAGAAGAAAGGGAGGAGAGGTTGAGCGCGCCAACGGCCGCGCGCGCAAGCCGAAAAAGAATAGGGATGTGGCCGCCGCTTTTTCCACTCTTTCCCGGCCTTTTGACACGCCCACCACCCATAAACCAGGGGTGGATAGGCGACATCATAGGTGCATGCACCGGACGTGTGTGCCTGTGCCGCCCCAAACTCTTTTCCTGCACTCACCGGTCGCCCGTTTCAAGCATGTGTTCCGCCAGCCGGTCAGCCAGCGTGTCCCGGCCGCCGCCCGGGTTCAGGCCGCGGGCCCGGCACTGAATGCGCAGGTCGATCAGGAGCAGGGGGCGGACCAGGTCCCGGACGGCGGCGGTGGCAGCGGCGTCGTGCATGGCTAAGAGAGAGAGGGGGGTGAGCGAGGGAGAGCGCGCACGCGGCCGCATTCCGTGTTGGCTCTCCCTTAAAAAGCGCCCTTCTCCTGCGCGACCCCCCGCTCCGACACTGCCCATGGGTAAAGTGGGGTCTGACTTTGGCATGCGCGGGCAAAGAGAGGTGGAGGACGGGCAAACGCACCTTTTTTTTGTTTGAGCGAAAAGGAGTTAAATGGAGTGCGTCTCCGAATGGGGGGGGGGGGGGGGGGGGGGGGGGGGGGGCGGCGGGGGGGCCGGGCGGCGCGGGGGCTGCCGGGGCAAATCTTGGGGGTTGCCGGGCCAACGCCCCTTTTTTTTTTTTTTGGTCAAATTTTTTTAATGGGTGGGGTATCCCCATGGCCCCCCCCCCCCCCCCCCCCCCTCGTTCATCATCATGCCTTCCTCCGCTTCAGTTTCACCGCCCACAACCAGCTACTGCTCTCGTATTCGACCTCAAAGCCGGCCAGTTCGCTCTCCAGCAAGCCCAGTGCGACCGCGTTGGCGCCCGCCAGGCGGGCCAGGGCGGTCGCCTCGCCGGCCTCCAGCCCGCACGCCGCGCGGCCGCCGGCGCTCGTCAGGGCTGACCGCACCCAGGCGAAGCCGTCTTTGCCGCCCCGCACCAGGTCGGCCGCCCGGGCCGGGTCTGCCGACGCGGCGTCCAGCTGGGCCAGGACATGGGCCTCAAAGTCGGCGTAAGTCAGCGGCGGCGGGGCGGTCAGGGTGGCCAGGCAGCCAAAGCGCGCGCGGAAGCGGTCGGCCGGCCCGTTGAAGGGTTGGTATGCTGGGGGGGTCATGCCCGCCGCGGCCAGGCCGGCGGACGCGCGGAGGGCGGCCTGGAGACAGGTCGCCCTCGTCCCTGCAGCAGCCGCGTCGGCCGCCGCGGACGCCGCCGCGACCGGGTCGGCCTTTGTGGGCGGCGGGCCGAGGAGGGGGTCATGGGCTGCGCTGGGGGGCTGGCTCCGAGTCCCTTTCTTCCCTCCTCCTTTCTTCTTCGCCGGCGCCGTCGTCGTCGCCCCCGCCCTCCGCACCGGCCACCGCACGGCCAGCGCGTCCGCCGCCGCCGCCTCCCGCCGCGCCAGGTAGTCGGCATACCACAGCACGCCCACGTGCTCGTACGGCGCGTACAGGTGCAGGCCAAAGCCAGCCAGCAGGTGGGCACCAGCGCACCGGGCGCCCGCCTCCTCCACCCAGGCCGAGAGCGGGGAGGCGTGGCCGCCCGCGCCCGCGCCTGGCGCGTCGGGCGGGGGTGGAGGGGGCGGGGCTCCCCCGACCTGCGCCGGCCAGGGCCAGGCCCACCCCGACTCTCCGACCATCCATTCCATAAACTCGGGGTCGGCCTCCGCGACGGCTGCGTGCTGGTGGACGTGCACCCAGTCCTCCAGGGCCCGCCGCATGCGGCGCCGGGACCGGGCCCGGTTGAGCAGGCAGGCAACGCCCCAGCCCTGCAGGCCCAGGGCTGCCTGGGCGACAAAGGTGGAGGCGGACGGGGTGGGCAGGGCGTGCGGTGGGGGGAGGGCGAGCGACACGCACACGGCCGCCTCGCTCAGCGCGGCCGGCCCCGGTGGTGTGGGGCGCGCGGCAGGCGGAGCAGCCTCGCCACCATCGCCATCACCCGGCACCACGCTGGCTGCCGCCAGTGGCTCCACCCCCAAGCCCATCGCCAAGGACGCAACCGACCGGGGCAGCGCCCCCGCGCCCAAGCCGACCAGGTCGCCCAGCGCGCGCAGCATGCACCGCAGGCCGCCGCCGCGGGCGGTGGCGGCTTCCGGTAAAGCCGCGGCCGCGGACAGGTGGATGAGGGTGAGGGTGTAGGCGTTGAGGCCTTCCTTGACACTGGCAAACGCCCGGTCAGGCCTGGGCGGGACGGGCGCGACGGTCGCCCGGGCGGCAGCCGGGTCGAACGACGGCGGGGGCCATTTTGTTGATGCGGGCGTCAAGCAGTCCGCCGGCCGCCCGGCCGTGAGAACCTGCAGAGCGGTCGTCGCCCCGGCAAACCCTTGCGCCGCGCCCTCAAAATCCAGGGCAATCGACGCGCGGACGCCGGCGAGGAGGGAGGCGCGGAGGGCGAGGTGGGCGGACAGGAGAGGGAGGATGGAGGAGGAGGTCGCCCCGCCTCCTCCTCCTGTCAACCCCAGCGCGGCCAGCGGGTCTGCCGCCTTGCACGCCGCGCGTGCTTCCGCCATCAGCGCGTCCTCGTCTTCAGGGCTCGACGGGCGGGGCACCTCTTGAGGGTGCAGCTGGAAGTCCTCGTCCTGCGTGAAAGATGGAGAGAAGAGAGTGCGCACGTGTTTTGAATGTCTGGGTTCGCCCGCCACCCATCTCCATCCCTCTTTCCTTTTTTTTTTTTTTTTTTTTTTACCTCTGACACGCCGCCTCGCACGATCAGGTCGCGGACCGCGTCACAGCAGGCCCGCAAGGACGCACAGCCGGCGCGCAAGAAAAGGCAGGGCGCCGCGCTGGGAGAGAGTTTGAGAAGGTGTGAGCACGGAGGAGGTTGCCTGGTAAAAGAGAGCGCGACCGCGCTTTTTCCTTCTCTCACCTGTCTGGCCGCAGCAGGTACACGCACGGCAGCAGGGTGGTACCCATCGACCCGCCCGCATGCCATGCCGCTTCAGCTGCTACTAGACCGTCCGCCACCGCGAGGGCGGCGGTGGCGGGCGGGTTGGCCGGGAGGGGCGGCGCCTCAACCAGGCTCGCATCGGCCGCCGCCGTCACGACGCACCCCGCGTCCAGTTTGGCGTCGCCCACCTCCACGGCCGTCATCACATCGTGCAGTGAAAACAGGGGCCCGTGCAGGAGGTCATTGGTGCCTAAGGCCGTGGCGGCGGCGGCTAGGAGTGGGGCGATGTCCAGGAGGACGGGCGGCGGAGGGGAGGTCATCCTCTCTGTTCGGCTACCCTGTTCGGCTTTGCTTCCAATGCAAAAAAAAAAAAAAGCACACCCCTAAAAAACACACGGCCCGTCTCTTTGCAGTTGTGCGTCCCCTGCGACACACCCCGCCCTCTAGTTCAGACCCGCCCCCACCCACCCAAGGCTCTCCTCCATGCTCCGCCCCACCGTGCCCCCGGCACCGCCGGTACTAGGCCGGAGTCCGGCTAGCCGTCGCGCCGCGCCGCACCGCTCTCGCCCCACAGCCCTGCCCGGCTCGGACCCGTCCGGCGTGGACGGCGGGGGCGATCTGGATGTGGGCCTGTGGAAGAGTGGAGGTGGTGGTGGCAGCAGCGCACCGTCGCCTGCTGCACCGCCGCCACCTGCGCCCGCTGCTCCCCTCCCACAAGAGCTCGTCAACGCGGGCGTGACCGCCATCCACACCAACCTGCCCATCCCGGGCGCCACCCGGGCCGGCGGCGGCGGCGGCGGCGGCGGCGGCGGCGGCGGCTTGGGCATCACCACCTCCACAACGGCCGCGTCGGCCTACGCCCACTCTGCCATGGTCGAAGGCGGGGCTGGCTTTTGGTACCGGGCGACCAACAACGCGGCGACCGCGCCCCGCATGTTTTGGGACCGTTTGGGTGATGGCTTTGCCTGGCGCAACAAGCCGACCCGGGCGAGTGGGGATGGGAGCAAACCGGCGTTTATGTCGTCGCCGCCCAGGATCAAAGCGGTGGCGACGACGAAAGGGTTTGGGGCTGCGGACGCGGCACCGCCTGCCCTCGCCCCGACGTCCGCGCCGGCCTGGTTCCCAGGCGGCACGACCTCGCTCGCCTGGAACGCGGTCGACCGCCACGTGGAGGCTGGCCAGGGCGACCGGGTGGCGCTGATTGGTGCTGAGGACAGCCTCACCTTTGACGCGGCCGCCAGGGCGGCGTCCACCCTCGCGGGCTGGATGAGAGGGGCGGGCGGGGTGGGGGCGGGGGGCACGGTCGCGGTGCTCCTCCCTGCGTGCCCCACCGCCGGCGTCGCCGCGCTAGCTGTCTCCCGGGCAGGCTGCGGTGTGCTGACTCTGGACCCCGCGGCGCCGGCCGCCTCCCTGGCGGCCTCGCTGAGCGCAGCCGCCCCGCGGGTCATCATCACCTCCTCACCCGCCAAAGCGTCCGTCGATGCCGCCATCGCCGCCGCCGCCGCCTCCACGTTCTGGGCGCCCGACACGGTGCTGGTGTACGAGGTGGGAGATGTGCCCATCGCCGCCACGCCCTGGTCCTGTGGGCGGGACGTCTGGGCGCACGCTGCGTTGCCAATGGATGGAGCGGGAGGCGATGCTCCGCCAACCACCACCCCCGCGCCTGCCTGGGTGGATGCCGGCTCTGCCGGCGTGCTCCTGCCCTCCGCCTCCACCCCGTCCACGGTCTTCGTTCATCCGGCCGCGGGATACTGCGTCGGCGCGGGCGCCACCGCCCGCCTGGCCTGGGACGTGCGGGTGGGCGACGTGGTGGCGGTGGCGGCGGCGCCAGGTAGCCCGACCGCGGCGCTCGCCTTTTGGGGCGCGCTGCTAAACTGTGGGGCGGTCGCCAGCCTGCCGCCGCTGCTGCTGGACGACCCCTCGCCTGGCGCGGTCGCTGCCTCCGCCTCTGCCTGGTTGCGCGCCGCCGCCTCAGCGGGGGCCACCCACATTATCGCGGGCAGCGCGGCAGCCGCGCACGCGCTTGCCTGCGCCGACCCGGCCGCGGTCACGGCCGCGGTCGCGGGCGGCCTCCGCCTGGCAAGCCTGGCCGGGCCTGACCCGGACCCGCGTGCCGTGGGCGCGCTGGCGGGCGCCCTGCCCCCCACCCTCCCCCTCACCGCGGCCTGGCTCCCCGACGGCGCGGGCACCCCGCCCCTGGCCGGCATCCCCGGCCCTGCCGCGCCGACCACCCCGGCCAGCCTGCGCCCCTTTCTGAGGTCGGCGGGCGACTGGACGACCGCCTGGCCCGCGGTGGCGGGGCGGACGGTGCCTGCTGGGGCGTGGCGGGACGCGCTCCTGGATGTGGACGGCACGTTCGCGCACCAGGGCGCGGCCTGGGCGGCCGTGGAGGGCGGGGACGGGGAGGTGTGGTGGGCGGAAAAATGAAACATATAAAAGCGCGACTACCCCCCCTACACAAGCTACACAAGAAAAAAATCTCTATCTCTCTACTCTCCATTCCACTCGTCCTCGCCGCCCGGGCAGTCCACAACGCCATCATCCACCAGGGCCCGGGAAATGCGGCGGGGCGGGGTGGTGGTGGTAGCCGGACAGATAAACCAGAGCGTGCCCGGGCGGGCGCCTGCACAGGCCGACGTCCCGAGCTCGTCGGAGCCATCGCCGCAGTCACAGTGTCCATCGTTGAAGCTGGAGGCAGGGAGGGCCTCAAGAGAGCCGTCGTCGCAGCTGAAAGTCGGGGAGGAGCAGAAGCGGGGGATGGACGCGGGCGGGACGCCCCGGTCGCAAGGGCGGCGGCCGCTGGAGGAAAGGGGTGGTTGCGCGGCGGAGCGTGCGGCCGCGCCGCCGCCCTCCTGCCTCCTCCTCCGCCCCATGAGCGCCAGCACGCAGACCAGCAGCACGCATGCCACCAGTGACCGGGCCCGCTCCCGGCGCCGCTTGCGTTGGCGGGCGTGGCGAGGGAGGAGGAGCGGCATTGGGAAGTGAAGCGTCTGTGGGCGTTTTGTTCATACATTTTGAATTCCCCCGCCGCACCTCCTCTCTCCTTTGTTCAACGATCTTTGTTCAATGCCGCCTGGGCGGTGCTTTGGGCGGTGCGTGGCGAGTGAGGAGAGGCATCGGACTTTTGGCCGCACATACTGTTTGTTCGTTTCAATCCACCCCCGTCCTCTCTCTACGACTCTCAACTCCGCCGCCGCCCCGCCACGAGCCGCCCGGCTGCGGCGGCCACCCCGGCCGCCGCCGCCCCGGCGATGGTGTCAACAGCGAGCGCGGCCATGCCTGCCGCGTCCAGCGCGGCAGCTAGGAGGGCATTCCCCGCCGCGGCGGCCGCGGCCGCCGCCGCGCGCGCCGCGGGCGGCCGCCCCGGCCCAGGGACGAGGGCCACGCCCCGCAGGTCCAGCCGGGCTAGGCGCGGGGAGGCGGCCAGGAAAGCGGCCAGCTCGCCTTCTGCCAGGCGGGCCGCCCGCCCGGGCGGCCCCACCGCCCGGGCGGCCGCCCCGCCCGGGTCGGCCAGGCCCAGCGACGCCAGGCGGGGCGCGACGGTCGGGGTGAGGGCGGCCAGGACGGACGCCGGGTCGGCCAGGCCCTCCCCGCCCGGCAGGCTGACGTGGGCCAGGCGGGGCAGGCCGGCGAGGCCCTTGGCCAGCCCGCGCGGCGTCAGCCGCGCGCCCGGGCTGGCAATGGACAGGGACGCCAGGGACGCCGCGGCGCGGGGGAGCAGGGCCAGGGACGCGTCCGACAGGCCGTCGCCCGCGCCGGGCGGCACGGGCCCGCCCGCCGCCAGGGCGGCCAGGCGGGGCACGCCCGCCAGCGCGGCCACGTCTGCCGGGTCGCCCCCCCAGGGGCAGCCGGTCAGGTCCAGGGAGGTCAGGGCGGGGCCCAACGCGGTCAGCAGGCCGGCCAGCTCCCGCCCGCCCGCGTCCGTGTGTGCGAGGTCGAGGCGGGCGAGGGCGGGGGGTGGGCCGCCCGCCCTGGCGCGCGCGCTGAAGCCGTCGGCAAGCACGCCGGCGGGGCCGGGCGGGCAGGCCGACCCCGTCGCGGCCGGGCACCCGGCCGCGGCCAGGCTGGCCAGGGCCGGCATGGCCCCGACCGCGACGCCGGCGGCCGGGGTGAGCGGCACGCCGGCGAGGGTCAGGTGGGCCAGGCGGGGCAGGGCGGCCGCCGCGGCGAGCGCGGCTTCCGCGCCCCTGTCCCCGCCGTCGGGGGTGGTCGACGACCCGCCGCCGCCGCCGCCGCCGGTGCTGCCGTCACTGTCCGCCCCGGCTGCCCACGGGTCGCCCCCGCCAGCAAACCAGGCGGGGCCGGCCGGGATGGCGGCGGGGCCGAGGGCGAGGGACGTCAACCAGGCGCAGGCGGCAAGCGGGGCCCAGTGCGAGCGCGTGGCCCCGGCCAGGCCCTCACACCCGCGCACGTCCAGCAGCGCCATGTGCGCGGCCGCCCCGCCCAGGGCGGCCGCCAGGTGGCCGGGCTTCAGGCCGTGGCACCGTGCGGCGCGCAGGGTAGCCAGGCGGTGGGCGCGGGCGCCCACCGCCGCCGCCGCCCCGCCCGCCAGCCCCGACCCGCTCACGTCGAGGTGGGCGAGCCTGCCCAGGTCGAGCACGTCCAGCGGCGGCGACGTGCGGGGCGTGGCGCGGGCGTCGTCGTCACCGCCCTCACCCCCCGCGTCGGCGGGGCGGGCGGCCAGGGCCGACCGGGGCGGGCCGGAGAAGTCCAGCGCCGTCAGGTGGAGCAGGTGGAAGGCGGCGGCGGGGGCGGCCACGCCCAACCGCTCGCCCGCGGCCCACTCCACGCCGACGAGGGCGAGCGACGTCAACTGTGGGAGGCGGGCCGCCACCGTGACGAGGGCCGTGCCTGTCAGGGCGACGGAGGACGGGCCACTCTCATGCCGCCGCGCAAAGGGCGACAGGGACGAGGGCGAGGAGGCGGCGACCGCCGCGGCCGCCAGGGCCGCCGCGCGCGCGAGGGGGGACGACCCCCCACCACTTCCGTGTGCCTGGTTGGGTGTGGGCGGCAGCGCCGCGAAGGCGGCCGCCAGCAGGTCCGCCGCGTCCATGTGGCCGCCCGCCGCCCGCCACGCCCGGCCCGCGGCCTCCACACGCAGGTGGCGGAGGGTGGACGACGCGAGCGCGGCGGCCGCGACGCCCGCGTCGGTCGCGGCGGGGCCGCCCGCCAGGGAGAGCGAAACCAGCGGGCACGCCGCCGCGACGGCCGCCACGCCCGCCGTGGTGACCCCTGAATGGCCGCGCAAGTCCAGGACGGCCAGGCGGGGCGCGTTGGCGGCCAGGGCCAGGCAGCCCGCGTCGGACAGCTTGGTCGCCGGCCAGGCAGCGCGGTGCGGGTGCGCGCGCGCGGTGGTGGTGGTGGCCGGGCCCGCCCCCCCGTGCGGCGCTGCCGCGGACGCCATCCGCAGTTCCGTGAGGCGGGCGCCCAGGCCGGCGGCCGCGGCGGCCAGGCCCGCGTCCGTCAGGGAGGTGCACCCGTCCAGGCACAGGGACGCCAGGCGGGGCAGGGGCAGGGATGCTAGGCGGGCCAGGCCCGCGTCGCCCAGCCCGGCTGACCCGGCAAAGTCCAGGCGCCGCGCCGAGGGCGCCCCCCGCCCCACCGCCGCCGCCACGTCGTCCGCGGGCGGCGGGGGCGGGGAGGTCGGCTCCCGGGGGCGGGTGGCGATGCGGGCCAGGGTGCGCGGGGGTGGGAGGACGGCAGGGCCGGCGGCGGCACGCGGGGAGGCGGGGGGTGCGGCCTCTGCTGCTGGCAGGCGCCCCTCGTCATCCAGCGCGGCCGATGCAGCCACTCCCCGCTCTCCCTGCCGCTCCTCAAACGCGGACGCCCCCGTCGGAAGGCAGATTTTGACGGCCTCCAGGCCGTGCAGGTCCGCCAGCAACTCCTGGATGGCGTCCGGGCCGGCGGGGCGGGCCCGGGTGATGTCCAGGGAGCGGAGGGCGGGGAAGGTGGCGTGCAGTTTCGGGCCTGTAGGGAGCGGCGTCGAAGGCGACAGGAATGCCAGGCGGGCGGAGGTCGCGTTGCGCCAGTCCCTATGTTTTTGGTGAGAGTGAGATTAGGGTGAGCCGACCGGTGGTCGTGGGCTCGACGGCGGGGCGGTGGGCGGGGGCTGGGGAGGCTGACGTGTGGGACACAATCGCGTTTGTTTTTTCCCCAGACGAAGAGTGCGCGCACAGGGGCGGCCCGCAGGCGGGTCTCTTCGTCGACTCTCGGGCGGCCGTCAGGCAACCTCAAACGCCCAGGCCACCCCCCAGGGCTGAGCCCAGTCGATGTCCAGTCCACGCAAGGTGGGCAGGTCGGGCATTCACCCAGCTGCACGCCCGTCAGGTGCACGCGGAACGGAGGGGGCATGGGGCAGGGTCAAAAAGCGCTCCGCTTTTAGTCCGCCCACAATCGGCGGGAGAAACGCAGGCGTTCAGCCCCCGCCCCGCCCCGCCGGCCGGCAGCGTACCGCCCTGCCAACCAAGCCGACTAGTGTGACTGGCACACCAGTTTCACAGCAGCCTGCCGCGTCGTGGGCCAGGCTGGCACGTGCCACCCTATCTCCCACGCGGCCGACGGCCCGCGACCGAACCAAAAAAAAAACGCCGCCGCCTTGTGCCTTCCCTTCAACTTCTTCTGCTCCATCTTTAACACTCACCGGCACACCAGCCGCATCGCCGCCACGTCGGACGGATGGCCCGTCAGCGCATCAGCCAACACGCCGACGAGGTCGGGCGGGAGATCGGCCCACTGGACGGCCATGGTGGTGTGTATGGACGAGACTCGGGAGATGTGTGTGACTTGGGTCGATGATAAGCCGTTCCAGCTGTTGCCCTTTCTCTCTCTCCATATCTCTCTCTCTCTCTCTCCATATCACCCCCCCCCCCACCCTTTTCTCAAGCCGCCGCCATCTCGACCTCACCCGCCCCACCGCCCAGCCCCGTCCCGCCCGCCCCGCCCGCCGGCACGGGGCGAATGGTTTTCACGGTCCGAATCCCACTCGCGTCCACGACCTTGATCACGTAGGCGGGCGGGGCGACGACCAGGCGGGTGAGCACCTCCGCGACAGCGGCCTCCATCAGTTTGAGTGCCTCGCCCTCCGTCAGGTCGGGCTTCCAGTGGCGGTCCATCATGGACAGGCAGAAGTAGGAGCCGTAGCCCGTCCCCGCCACGTTCATGGGGTGCATGGTGGCCAGGTGGTCCAGCCAGAAGAGGCGGGGGGTGCCGACGGCGGGAGTGGCGGGCGGGGTGGTGCCTTCAGCGGCCGCCTGGGCGGGCTCCGGGTCGTCCACGCCCGCGACCAGCAGGTTGCACTGGTAAGGGCGCTGTGTGGTTGTGAGCAAAAGGAGGGAGTGCGTGCGTGCGTGAGTGCGTGCGTGCGTGCGTGAGTGCGTGCGTGCGTGCGGAGAGAGCAAAAGCGCACGCCCACCATCTCTTCTTTAAATAATCGTTTCTTTCTCACCTTGCGCAGCGCGGTCGCCAGCTCGCCCCGGGTGTAGTGGGCCACCGCGGACGTGGACAGGCGGGTCTCCGTGCGCAGGGCGTGCAGGCGCACGTTGGCGGCGATGAACTCGGAGAATTGGACCCGGTCGCCGGGCTCGCCTGGGTGAGGAGAAAAGAGGGGAGAGGGCGGGGTTCAGGAGGCGCGCGCTAAAGTTTTCGATCGGCCTTTGCTGTTGCTTGCGCCCCACCGCGCGCCCTCCCTACCTCTGCCGGCCGAGGCCCGGCCCCCGCGACCGATCCTCCCTGCATCACTCTCTCTCTCTCTCTCTCTCTCTCTCTCCTTCTCCATCTCTCACCGGACAGCGCCATGACGGTCCGCCCATCCAGGGCGACCAGCTTGTCCTCATCGTGCTTGATGGTAATGATCTGTTGCGTTGCGGCCGTGTCGGAGCACAGCATGACGAAGCCGTGCTTGGGGCCCCGGATGCCGAGGAAGAAGTCCATGGCTGGCGAGGGTACGGGGCGGGCGAGAGCGTTGACAGGGAGAGAGCAGCGGGGGATGAATGGAGCAAAGGAGAGAGCGCGCCTGCTTTCTCGGCGGTGGGGCCGGCGCGCCCGTGTGTATGAGTGCGTGTGCGTGTGTTGCGTGCGTGGAGGTTGGCAGGCAGAGGGCCTGGGCACACACAGGCAGGCGTGTGCGTGAGAAGGGTGTCGCTCCGGTGTAGAAAATGAGAAGAGTGTGGCGATCGACTCGCGCTCCACTTCATGTGCCCGCCCGACCTTCTCGCTTTTCACAAATCAATAGCTCTTCGCAAACACAGCCACCTCCCCGCCCTCCTTGCCCGTCATGAAGCACGCTCCACTCCCCTGCTGCTCAAAGGGAAAGCACCGCAGCGTCGCCCCCGTCTCCTCCTTCACTTTCGCCTCATCCGCGTCGCTGCCCGCCCAAGAACCCCGCGCCCAGAAACCCTCGCCCACTGCCGCTTTCAGTTCCTCGTACGAGCTCACGTCCCGGATGCGGCTGTCCCGGAAGGCGGTCGCCTGGGCGAGCAGGGATGCCTGGACCTGGTCAAGCAGGTCCGCGGCGCCCGACGCGAAGGCGGCCGGGTCCAGCGGCAGGCCGCCCTCGACCCTGCCCTCCCCGCGCGGCAGGTCGCGCCTGGACACAGCACACCGCCCGGCCTCCACGTCCCGGGGCCCCACCTCCGCCCGCAGGGGCACGCCCTTCACCTCCCAGTGCGCGTACTTCCAGCCGGGCGTCTTGTCGGCCTCCGCGTCCACCTTGGCGCGCACGCCGATGGACGCGCAGGCGGCCGCGAGGGCGTTTGCCGCCCCGACGACGGCCTCGCTGTCCGCCCCCTTTTTGAAGATGGGGATGATGATGACCTGGACGGGCGCCAGGGCGGGCGGCAGCCGGGCCCCGCCGTCGTCGCCGTGAGCCATGATGACCCCGCCCACCATGCGCGTGGACACGCCCCAGGAGGATTGGTGGACGAAGGACAGGCCGGACTCGTCGGCCGTCCCGTCCTCCCCACCCGCAAAGCGCGTGCCAAAGGCTTTGGCGAAGTTGGACCCCAGGTCGTGGCTCGTCCCCGCCTGCAGGGCCCGCCCGTCGCCCATCATGGCCTCGATGGTGAAGGTCGTGTCCGCGCCCGCAAATGATTCGGCCCGGGACTTGCGGCCGGCAATGACGGGGATGGCCGCCACCTCGCGCGCAAAGCGGGCGTACAGCTCCACAAAGTCGACGGCCGTGCGCGTCGCCTCGCCCGCGCTCGCGTGGGCCGTGTGCCCCTCCTGCCACAGGAATTCGGTCGTCCGCACAAAGGGCCGGGTCCGCATCTCCCACCGCACCACGTTGCACCACTGGTTGAGCATCAACGGCAGGTCCCGCCGGCTTTTGATCCACTGCGCAAACATGTGGTTGACCACCGTCTCCGAGGTCGGGCGCACGGCCAGGGGCTCCTCGAGCTCCTTGCCCCCGCCAGACGTCACCACCGCCAGTTCGGGCGCAAAGCCCTCCACGTGCGCAGCCTCCCGGGCCAGGAAGGACATGGGGATGAGGGATGGGAAGTACGCGTTCTGCACGCCCTTGGCCTTGAATTCCCGGTCCAGCCAGGCCTGGATGCGCTCCCAGATGGCATATCTTTGTGCGTGTCAGGTAGGGATGGAGGCGGGGGAGAGGGAGGCGAGAGAGTGAGATGGGAACGGGCGACAGTGGCGCGCGGGCCCTTGGCAAGAGAGAGAGCGAGAGGAGCCGGGACCCACCCCCCCATCACATCCCACATCCCATCCATCCCGTCTCTCCACTCACCCGTACGGCCGGATGACCATCGTCCCGCGCACGGGCCCGTAGTCCGCCAGCTCCGCATCCCGGACCACGTCCAGGTACCAGCGCGAGAAGTCGACCGACTTGGGGGTGACAGCCAGCTCGGAGGCGGCGCCGCCCTTTTTGGAAGGGGTGCCGCCGCCTCCCTTGTTGCCGCCCCCGCCGCCGCCGCCTTTCTTGCCTCCTTTCGGGGCGGCCGCGTCAGTGGTGGTGACGCCCGAAGAGGCGGCGGCCAGGTTGTGGGTCAACGGCGTGCGGGGCAGGCCGACCAGGGGCCGGGCAAGGGCGGACGCGGCACGCCTGTGGAAAGAAAGAGGGTGATAAGAGGAGAGGTTGCGAGAGCCGACTAGGCCGGTGGCGGCGTCTTGCTCCTCCTCTCCATCGCTGCCGCAACCACACTTTCTCTGTCTCTCTCTCTCTCTCGCATCCACACTCTCACCTTAAGCTACCGGTCAGCATCGTGCGCGATGGCGTCCGGGCGTGGGCCGGCGGCGCGGCGGCGCGCATTGATGAGAGAGCAAGGAGCGAGAGCGACGTGTGGAGGCGTCGCAAGAAAAGAAAGAGCACGTCGTCCCCTCTCACGCGATCCGCACGGCAAGGTTGCAAGGTCTGACAGGGGTTGTGAAACCCAGGTTCAACTCTGTTGGGACGTGTTTGTTTGTTCGTGAGTGTGTATTATGCTCACGCCGCGTGAAAAATTGGAAGAGTGGCAAACACCTAACTTGAGGGGGACAGCCGTCGTCGACGCTCACCTCTGACCTCGTTTCCTGTCGGCGTGTGTGCGCGTGGCCCTGCCCTTCCACGCTGCACCTCAAGCCGCTGCTCACATCAAGGCATGGAATCGGTCAATGAGGCCAAGGCCGTCTGGCCGGGCGTGACCGACCTGTACGTCGTCCAGGAGCTGCTGGACCAGAACAAGTGCGAGACGGGGGGAGGCGAGAGTAGGAATGCGCGAAGCGGGGGGGGCGCGAGGTGGACCTAGAACCGCTGAGGAGCCCTCGGGAGTGTGGCCAGGCGGGCGTTCTCTATGTATATGCACGCACAGAAAGTGCGTGGGCGCAGTGGCCACACCCAAAAAAAGCGTCACCCCACGCACTCCCCCCTCCAAAAAAACACTCGCGGCCCTCAACCTCGCCCTCATCACACACAGAATCCTCGTCAACGAGATCGACCGCAACCACGAGGCCCGCACGCCCGCCGCCCTGGCCCGCAACTGTGCCCTGATCCGGGAGCTACACGCCAACGTTACCCGCGTCGCCGCCCTGTACGCGAACGTGTCGGCGTCCTTTGCGAGCGAGGTCGCAGCAGCGCCGGCCGGCCGCCTGGCGGCCGCGGCCGCTGCCGCCGCGGCGGGCGGCGGCGACGGGGAGGCCCCCTCCTCGGTCGCACCCGCCGCCGCGGCCGATGCCGCCATCGAGGAAGGCGGCGGCTCGGGTGGGGGCGGGGCCAGTGGCGGGGTGATGGGCGGCGGGGCGAGCGGGGCCGACGCGAGCGCGGGCGGGGCAAGCGGGGCGGGCGCGCGCGCGCGGGCTCGGCCGGCCGTGGCGGAATGATTGACAGCGATTGACAGTGAGAGTTGTAGTTGGCAAGGCAAAAGGCAACAAAGGGCAAACACACAGACACATGCAATCGCACACAACGCTCCGAAGGAAGACACGCAAAACCCAAGCAAAACGCAGGGTATGGGGATGCGTCTCTCTCCCACATTTTTTTTTTTCATCTTTTGTTCAGCAGCGTGAGTAAGGGCGGCCCTTCCATAATATCAGGCCGGCAGCCGGTAGGCGGCCGTCCCGCTGGCCGCCGCGACGGCCGCCCAAGTCGCCGCCGCTACTGCCGTCCCCACGCCTCCCCCCCCCTCCGCCCCCAGCACCAGGGGCAGCAGGCAGGCGGCGTGAGCGGCCGCCCCGCCCGCCAGCCCCGACGCGAGCAGGCGGCCTGGAGAGGTGGACGCGCCCGGGCCGCGGCCCTCGACCGCGTCCTTCACCCCGCCCGTCGCGGCAGGGACCGCCCCCGCCAGGCCCGCCCCGGCCGCCCGCCACAGCGCCAGGGAGGCGGGCGCCAAGGCGGCGGGCGCGGTGCCCGGGGCGGCCGCGGGCGCGCCCACCGCGGCGGCCGGCACCATCCAACCTAGCGTGGTTGCGGGGGCCAGCCAGTAGACCGCTCCGCCGGCCAGGGCGGCGGCCGTCAGGGCCGCGAACAGCGCGGGCGAGGAGGCCATGGAGGAGGTGAGCGGCTTGGAGGGCGCGCCCGCTGCAGCGGCCGCGGCCGCGCGCGTGGCGACGTCAGCGGTCGACGTCGGCCACCAGGCGATGACGGCGCCCAGGGTCCCGCCGGCCGCGGCGGCCACCGCCGCAAAGGCGGACGGCACCAGCGCGCCCGCCGCCGACAGGGCCGACACCAGCAGGCCGGCCGACATGGCGCCCACACCCAGCAGGGTGCGGCGGTGGGTCGGGAAGGCGAGCGCCCCGGACACCGCGCCATCGCGCAGGGAGAGCAGGGCGGACGACGCAACCAGCGTGCCGGCGCCCAGGGCCTGGGCGACGGGGGCCAACGCCTCCACGCCGCCGGGCGGCAGGGCGGCGCTCACAAAGGCGGCAGACAGGACGGACGAGGGAAAGGCCAGCAGGGTGAGGGCGGACAGGCCGTGGATGGCGGCCAGGGCGGTGAAGGTGGAGGCCGCCAAGGGGTTGGGGGTAGGGGGAGGGTCTGCTGTGTGTGCGTGTAT
>Ga0315283_10001145_pt1 | contig 20915 bp, 21 predicted proteins | sample YL17G09_0_MG_FD_204541 | JGI IMG/M metagenome (GOLD analysis project Ga0315283, IMG submission 204541) | Sediment microbial communities from Yellowstone Lake, YNP, Wyoming, USA - YL17G09_0 | ecosystem: Environmental > Aquatic > Freshwater > Lake > Sediment | place: USA: Wyoming | collected...
GGCTCGATCAGGTAGACCCCTCCGACCCGCGTCCACTTATTGACCGTGGTGCCAACTGCCCACAAGGTGAAGCCTGAGCCGTCCGTGTTGCCACAGCCGAACAGCTTGCCAGCCGTGTCGGTGTAGGAGTAGCTCCCGCTGACCTGCATCTCCCTGGTCGGGACAGGTGCGCCGTCCCTCCAGGCGTGGGTGCTGGTGTTCCACCACTCCTCCAGGCTGGCGTTGTACCTGGTCGGGCACAGGAAGAAGCTCGGCCCGTTGTTCCACGTATTGCCGCTGCCGCTGCCCCACCGGTTCCTGACCTGCAGGAGGCAGGGGTGCGTGGCGTGCGGACTGCGGAGGACGAAGTAGTCCAGGAAGCCGGTAGGGCCGGCACCATCGTTGATGAGCCACCAGGTCAACCCTGTGCCCGCGCCCGGGTAGACGCCGCCCGGTGCATAGAAGTCCAGGTCCACGTTGTTGGCGTCAACGTAGCCGGTGATCTCATAGATGCCAGAATAGACATCATGGATGATGCAGATGAACTTGCCCACGTCCCCAGAGACGAAGGGGCTGCCCGTGACGGTGAAGCGCAGGGACGACCCGGTGAAGGAGCCTGTCGTTCCCGTGTGCTCATGGCACTCCCAAGAGCCCCCGCCGCTGGTGCTGACCTCGTCTATCTGAATCCAGCCCAGAATCTTGACGAGGAAGTACCGCCATAGCAGCGTGTTGGCCGAGCCGTTGGCCTGGCTCTGCCCACCGACTGGCTGGTTGTTGGCGCATCCTCGAAGCCATCGCAAAGCCACGGCAGCCTCCTAGTACATGAACCGGCGTTGGAAGGAACCGTTCCACGGCATGGACAGCGTCCCCAGCCGGAACCTCGTCTTGCCCGTACCATAGGGCGAGCAGACCCGAGGACCCCAGAGGTGGCCCAGGCGCAGGTCCTTCAGCTCGCCGCGCACTCCGCAAGCTCCAGCAGCCGTCGCCACCACGACCAGCGGCAAGCCCATGAACCTGCCCGAGTGCCACGACCGGTGCCTGATGCTGGAGTCCAGCGAGTGTTCATAGGCGTCCACGTTGATGGACGGGTGCATGAGGTACCCGCTGATCGGAACGAGGTAGTCCGGGCTGACCATCTTGGGGCACGCGGTGAACTCCGCTACCGTCCCTATCTCGTCCAGCCAGGTGGCCAACTTGGTGCAAGCCAGCACCACGGGTCGGGTGTCGTGGGTCGGGTCGTACGCCGAGAAGTCTCCAGCGTACATGAGGTAGGTATCCTGGATAGACCAGGTGAAGTTGTAGGTGCGCTGGAAGAGGAAGAGGTGGTTCTGGTCAGCGAAGGCGAAGGTGACAGCCAGGTCCGCACCAGGAAGGTGGGCGAGGGCCGTCTCCGAGGTGATGCGGTTGGGCGTCTTCCATGCCCCCGCCGTCCAGTCGTCAAACGGCGAGAGCTGCCACAGCTCGCCGTTGTAGCTGACCGCCGTATTGGAAATCCTGCACTTCAGGTGGAAGGTGCCACCGATGCCTGCCCCGCCCACCACGAAGTAGTCCCCGTCCGTCGGCACCTTGGACACGGAGGTCAGGTCCAGCACCTCGAAGCCCAGCCCCGTCTGGCTCAGCGGCAGACCGACGCTATCGTTGCCCCACAGCGGCTCGACCATGATCACGTGGTCGGAGACGTAGCGGTTGATCCTCCAGAAGCCGTGCTTGGTGGGGTCGGTGCATCCTGACTTGATCATCAGCCAGTACCCCTCCATCGCCTGCGTGAAGGTCTGCGCGGCACTGGTGAAGATGCGGTGGTCGGCCGCGTCGGTAACGCCGTCGCTGCCGATGAGCGTAGGGTTGTCCCACTTGGTGCCGGACTTCTGGACGTCGGTCCAGCCCACGACCTTGACCAGCCAGTTCCAGAGCATCCGTCGCGCAAGCCCAACCCCGAAGGCATAGGGCTGGGCGTTGCTGCTGACCAGCCCCGTCACCACCCCATTCAACCAGTACATGGTCATGGCTATATCTCCGTCGCCTGCACGTTGATGGTGATGTTGGCAGCGCTGGTCGTCGGAAGCTGGTTCGGACCCAGGCGCAGGCTGGCTGCCACTCCGTTGATGAGGAGGCTGGTGACATCGCTGATAGCTGGGTCCACGTCATGGATCTCGGAGTAGACCCTGGAGATGGCGACCCACCCGTTGAAGGCCCAGATGGACGTGACCCCATCGTCCTCCAGGGCCAGCGGCGTGAACAGGGCGAGGAGGGCGTTGCGGATGCTCTCCGCGTTGCCGCCAGGCCAGACCACGGTGGCGTCGATGGTGATGACCTTGGGCTCGAAGTTGAACACGGTCACCTGGTGGTTGGTCAGCAGCACGCCCTTGGTCGGGGGTGCGGTGTAGCGGCTGCCGTTGAAGTAGACCTCCAGCTCCTGCTTCTGGTCTGGGGTGAGGGTCGCCCCGCCGTTGCCCACGACCAGGAGCTTGACGGTCTTTGGACCGAGCCCTTCCTCAACTCCCACAGCCCGCGCCACGCAGAGGACGCCATTCGAGTCCTTGAACTTCTTGACCGCCAGCAGCTCCACGTCCTTGATGGTACTGGCCGTGTCCCTGGTTCGCAGACCGGCGGGGGCGTCCCGCTTGATCCGCTCCACGTCCTGGTCGGTGCCCCCGTCCTTCATCCTCCAGCCGTAGGCCGACCTGGGGTTGGTCACCTCGGAGATGCCGTTCACCCCGTCGGCGTTGGACGTGATCTCATCGGCACCGACGTTGCCGTCCACGTCCCCTCCCACACGGTAGGAGGCTCGGACGTTGTTGGTCCCCGTGGTTGGCACCTTGCCGTTGATGCCGTCACCGAAGAGGATGGACGCCTTGTCCCTGGCGTCGGTGTCCAGCATGTAGTGGCGGCTATTGGACATGGAGTTGAGGAAGTTCTCCACGCGGGTCCACGTGACCCAGCCGCCCGCTCCGGTCTCATCCACCTCGACCACATCGCTCCCGTCCAGGAACGGGGTCTCGGGGAAGGACATCTCCTGGCTGGTCGTGCCGTCGCTGGAGCCGATGATCTGCGGCCCCATGGACTCGCCCTGCACAACCTGGAAGACCATGTACTGGTCACCCTGGTCAATCCTGATGCTCTCCAGCACGGGGTTGGTGCCGAGGGTGACGGCCACGATGCGGTACCGCAGCCACCAGCCCGCCAGCATGTTCACCTCGGTCTCCCGCCAGTTGCGCTCCTGGTTCTGGGGGAGGTTCCACGTGGCAGCGCCGTCCTGGTGGAGGTTCTGCGAGCCGTCGTCCTGGCTCTCGAAGGGCACCCAGGTCGCGGTGACGAGGTAGTCCTCCACGTCCACGCTCGGACTGACCTGCCCCAGCAGGCTCGTGGTGACCACCCTGTTGTTGGCAGAGTAGGTAGAGACGAGGCGTTCCTTCGTCCCGGTCGGGACATACTCCACCACGATGTCCGCACCGCGCCTGTCAGGCGTGCCGAGGAGGGAGTTGACATTCAGGGTCAGCGTCCCGTCCCCATTGTTCACGACCGACGTGGGCGGGAACTTGGAGAGCTGGTCATCGTGGTACTCCCAGCAACCTGAGAAGCCCACGGAGGCGACCGACTTGGTCACGTCCACTTGCGTCGGCATCGCCTGCGGGTGGCCCAGGTAAAGGCAGTCCCCAGCGACCGGCGACGCCCACGGCTGGTAGGTGAGGCCGGGGGTATAGTTCTCCACGGCATAGTCGTCGGTGAACTCCATCATTTTCCAGGCCAGCCCGGTCTCATCCTGGAAGCCCGGGTTGCCGCTGCCCGGCACGCGGGACACCCGCACGTGGTCGGCGTCAATGTATTGGGTGATGCGGAACTCCCCTCCGTTGCTGCCGAGCCCCGCAGCTACCAGCAGATGGTTGCCCGGGTCGGTCGAAGCGAAGGCGGTGCCCGAGGCGCGGGTGAATACGTCGGGCGCGGTCATGCTTACCTCGCCCACGCCGGACTTGATCTGCTCGCAGCCGTAGACGTGGGCGGCCCTGTCCGTCCGCTGCAGGTCGATGCCACCGACGGTCAGCACCTCATACGGGATGGGCGGGATAGACCCCGTGGCGAACTCCGACAGCTCAGGGACGAACCCCGTCTGGTCGAGAGTGGTCACCTCGGAGAGCTTGGCCAGCAGCTCAGCCGTCCCCGGAGCAGCAGAGTTGAGGGAGACACCGATCAGCTTGAGGAGCCTCTTCAAGCTCTCCAGCAAGCGGAGGCTGTCTATCAACAGCTCCTGCGCGACCAGGTCGAGGCGGGTGTTGTTGAGGTGCCCCACGAGCCCGAAGGCTCGGACCAACTGGACGTGGACCTCATACTCGTTTTCGTCCGTCAGCCCCATCGCCGCTCGGTTGCGGCGCAGGTAGGACAGCAGCTCCCGGACGATCTCCGGGTAGTACATGCCCGCGAAGTCTACATCCGGGACGGTGATTACCTGGCTCATGGACTACTCTCCTGCCGGCGGAATCGGGACGGACAGCTCAACCCGCTCCTGCGTCTCCATGTTCACATAGGCGAGGTCCATCCACAGCTCCTCGTCCTTGTGGGTGAAGACCAAGTCCTTGTCCGGGTTCTTCAGCTCCGCAAGCTGGTCAGCCTTGAAGGACTCGAAGATGAGGACTATCCGTTCCTTGATCTCGCCCTCGGTCAGGGCATCGTTGATGCCGAAGATCATGAACTCGCCCAGGCCGAGGGTCTGGAAGGGGTTGTCGCTGTCCATCCCCGCCAGCGCTACCCTCACCAGCTGGTCGATGTAGTCATCCCCGGTCAGCTTGCGGAGCCGACCGTTCCTGACCTGCAGCGGAACCTGGATGCCCTGTGCCATGGCTAGCTGGTCCTTGTCGTGAGGCTGACCCACCCTGCGGCTGCCGAGATCAGGGCGTTGACCGCAGGGGTCATGGCCGCCTTGTACGCTATCCAGTTGGGGTCGAGGGGCGGCGGGACGACAAGCTCCAGGGCTTGCTTCCACGTTTGCAGGAAGGTGGTGACGAAGGAGGCGAAGAAGGTCGTGCCCTTCAGCAGGAAGTCCGTAGGCACCGCGTTGAGGTCGGTCATCGGAGAGGCCAGGACGTTCTTGACCATCGCGGTCGTGGTGACCGTGCCGCTGGGGGACATCACGATGGAGTCGCCGCTCTGTCCGTTCTTGATGGTGACCGTCCCGTCGGCCTCCAGCTTGATCTCGTGTTCGCCCTTGTAGGTCTTGATCAGCCAGTCCCCGGTCTTGTCGTCCAGGATGAGGACGTGCCCCTTCTTGGTCTTGAAGCCGCGCCTGTGCGGGTAGTTCTCCTTGAACTCATCCGGGTAGGCTTCTGCCTCTGCCGTGTGCTTGCCCGCGTAGCGGACTTCCTCGGAGAACTCCGTGAGGTCGTCGCCTTCAGGCATGTCGAGGTGCACGGTGTCGCCGACCTCGGGATGGAAGAAGACCCCGGCCGGGTGGATGGGCTCGACCCACTCGGGGAACTCCTCGCCGCCCATGGACGCGATGGCGACCTTGACGGCGCCGCCCTTGGCGGGGTCCTCGTTGTTGGTGACCGTGCCTAGGGACTGCTCTCGGTTCATGCTGCCTTCCCTATCACCTTGCCGCCAGCGACGACCACATCCTTCTTCGCCTTCACCTTCGCCTTGGTCGTCGGCTTGCGTCGGCTGATCTCTTGCGAGAGTACCTTATGGGCGATGAACTCCACAACGTAAGGACTGCCCGGGTTCATCACATGCTTGACCTGGGTGAGGCGGTAGAAGCCGTCCAGCCTGGTGCTCATGCCGACAAACTCGTGGACCTGGCGCGGACGCAGCGAGGTCTCCCCGATGACCTTGCCCTTGAGGACGATGAGGTCGCGCTCCTTCTCCTTGAGCCAGTCCTTGATGAAGTCCTCCGCGTCCTTCGCGCTGCGGAAGGGCTTGTCGGAGATCGCCTCCATGCTCTGGCCGAAGGCGGTGAACCTCACCCGTGCTCCAGCGCCCATCGTTTTCTTGGCGCTGTAGTTGCCCGTAGACGCGGTGCCGAAGCTGACATCCTCTTCCTTCGTCATGTCCTCCAGCGAGGTCAGCTCGATGGTCTTGGTCTTCTTGTCGAAGTACAGCACCTCCACGCTATTGGTCAGGTCCTTGACCGAGAAGTCTGGCTCGGCTTCGAGCAGGCTGCCGTCGCCACCGTTGTAGGAGAAGGTGAAGCCCGCATCATCCACGTCCAGCCTCTTCTTGAAGTGGACGCACCACTGGCGCTGCTCCAGGCTGAAGTCCACCCACAGGTCGAAGCGGTTGATGGCTGCCAGCTTCTGAAGGAACTGCCAGTCGGTCTGGTCTGCGGTCTGGACGCGGGTGGGAGTTGCCGCAGTCCTACGCTTGGACTTGGTGACCTGCCCGCCAGCGATGACCACGCCTCCGCCGCTGCCCCCAGCCTTCTTGCCCAGCCCCTTCTCCGGGGGATCGCAGTCAGCCAGGTAGCCGTACTTGGCCGCGACCTTCCTGACCACCAGGTCGTCGGTCATGTTGCGGTAGGTGTGGCGTTGCTTCTGGGCAGAGCCCTTCGCGCCCTTGGGCGGCTTGCCGGCCAGGCTCGGGGTCTTGCCCCCGCCCCCGCCCTTCGCAGCCAGCGGGTCCTTCGCGGTCTTGGCCTTGACCTGGTTGCCCTGCATCATCTTGTGGCGGCCGTCATAACCCTTGATGGTGAAGTCCGTTGGCCCGCCCACTCCAAACTTGGGCAGCCACTTCACGATGTCCGCGCGGCCCATGTAGACCTTCTCGCCCGCGTAGCCCATGAAGAGGTCGACGCCGTTGCCCTCGGCGAACGCCTTACAATCGAGTACCGCGTGCCAGTCGACCTTCGAGCCCGTCCCTAGTTTGATGTCCGGCTGGTTGATGACCTGCAGCTCAAACAGGGCTGCCATCTCCTCGTCTTCCTCGTAGGAGACGCCGGCGATCAGTGGACGCAGGGCCTCGAAGACCGGGTTGGCAGCGGTCGCGTCCTTGCCCTCTATGAAGAGGTCGAAGCTCGGGCCAAGCTCATCCCCCAGCCCAAACTGGGATGACGGAATCATTGGCATTTTAGGAGCCCTTCCCCAGACGTCCCAGAACGTCCACAGCGCGACCGGACCCGGGAGGACAGAAAAGGGTGCAGGGGCTCCCGGCGGACCCGTCTACGGCGGCCAGGGGCGCCCGCTCACCCATCAAAGCACCACCTTCCTCGCCGCTCTCCTGTCGAGCAGGTCCCGGTACGCTCGGGTAGCGTCGGGGTCCGTGGGGCTCAGGGCGTGGAACGCGGGCTGCACAACCTCGCGGAGGATGATGGAGCGGGAGGGGAGATGGACCTTCGAGCCGACCGTAGGCTGCATGGGCATGTCCGGGTGTCTCTTCCTGATGCGGTCGCCAGCGTAGGCCGAGCCGTAGAACCGCTTGGCGATCTGCTCGTAGGACGCCTCGGCCGCTGAGGTGACCAGGTAGTAGCTTTCCTTGGACGGCTTGGTCGGGTCTATCTGGGTCTGGGAGAACGGCTTGTACCGCTTCAGGTTGATGTCCAGGGTGATGAGGCGTGGCGAGCCGTCCTTGCGAGGAGGCTTGATCACCACGTCCACATTCTCGACCAGGACCATGGCCTCGGCGTTGCCGTAGGCGAACACGCAAATGGGTGGGCGGCCCAGAGCCTCATCAGGATCGGCCAGTGCCTTCAGGCTGGAGAACTTTCCTTCGATGTTGTCGGCCGTGGTCTCCGCGAAGAGGACGGTGGAGAATTGGTAGTTCCGCGCCTTGCCCGCAATCCAGTTGGAGACCGGGTCCATGCCGAAGCGCTGCTGGTCAGAGTAGGTGCCACCGAAGGCGGTCTTCACCCCCTCCTCACTGACAGGGTACGGGGGCTGCAGCAACTCCCCGGTGTCGAGGTTCTTGATCTCCCAATCGACCTTGATCTTCGGCTTGCTGGCCATGGCTAACTCTTAGCCCTTCTGCGGGCGCCAGGGGCCTGGGGCTCACCGCGCCGTTCCTTGTTCTCCTGCGTGGCACCAGCGACCCCCTTGGCGACGGGGCGGCCGTCCACGTTCACCGTGGTCTCCAGCTTCACCTTCTGCATGGCGTCGGCTAGCTTCGGAGCCATCTCGTCCATCATGGACTTGACCATCACCTTCGCCTCTTCCGGGGTCATGCCCTTGGACTTGACCATGCCCTCGGTGTAGCGGGTCAGGCGCTCCCGCATGAAGTCCTCGGTCACAGCCTGCTTCCCCGCGCCCACGTCCACGGCCGTGCCCTTCTGGGCGAAGCCGAGGAGCGCGTTGGCCTGGTCCTGCATGGTCCGCCAGTTGAGGTCCTTCTGGTAGCGCTCCCGCTTGACCTGGGCGTCTATTGCCCTGGCCCCCTCACCCGCGCTCCACAGGGACTTGCTGATCCAGTCGCTGGCTCCTGTCCACTCGTCTATCTTCGAGCCGAACGCCAGCGCTCCAGCAGCCATCCCACCCACAGCCATCCCGACCGGACCGAACATGGCAGAGATACCTAGGACAGTGTTGCCCAAGGTCTTGACCGGTTCGCGGGCCTCTCCCTTGATCAGGTTCAAGGCGATGCCCCCGCCCACCGCTGCAGCGATGCCCACGCCCATACCGATGGCTGGCCTGGCCCCGCCAGCCCCAGGAAGGGTGGGTGCTCCAGGCTTCGCCCCAGCCCCGCCCAGCCCCGCGCCCATGCCTGCCTCGTCCCAATTCACGATGCGGACAGGCTGAGCCGTGATCTTCTCCGCAGCGCCCAGCGCCTTGCCCAGAGCCCCAGCGCCCTTGGGCAGCATCCGAGCCACAGCGGGGAAGCGCTTGCTGACCATGCCTAGCAGCCCGGTCGCGCCGGAGCCCAGCGCCTGGAGCGAGCCGAGGAGCATCTTGGCCCCGCCAATGCCGACGTTCATCACCGACTTGACCGGGCCAGCCAAGAGCTTGTAAGCGCCAGCCACGACCCCGAGCTTGACCGCCCACTCCACGGCCGTCTTGACCCCAGAGCCCCCAGGACCGCCACCACCGAACAGACCGCCCACCATCTTGATGCCGCTGCCTAGCCAGCCGAAGGCGTCCTTCACCCCAGCGAACCCGGCCATGAGCCCCTGCGCCATCGCGGTGATCGTGGGGCTCACTCCAGCGATGGCCACGTTGGTCTGGTTGATAGCGGCGGGGGAGGCACTGAAGAATCGGAACGCCTCAGCGAACCCGCGAGCCATCGGGACGATGACCTTGACAGCCTTCTCCACGAAGGGGACGAAGGCTGCGCCGATCTCCATCGACACGTTGGACAGGGCGTGCTGGAGCTTCTTGAATTGCTGTCCCGGGCCTTCTGACCGCAGCTTCGCCATCGCCGCTGTGGCTCCGGTGGACTTGTTCTTGATGGCATCGAACATAGCGGGCAAGGCCGCGGGGTCCGCAGTCAGCTTCTCCAGCGCGTTGGCTGACTCCCTGCCGCGCATACCGAACAGGGACATGGCGAGGTTGACCCGCTGCATTGGGTCCTTAACGTACTTGAGGGCGACCGCGATGTTGGTCATGGTCGTCTGAAGGTCCATCGCCCCGTTCTTGGTGGCGACCTCGACCTTGCCCAGCCCGGCGATGTTGATGAACCCGTCCTTGCTTGCGCGGGATAGCTTGAGGAGGGCCATGTTGAAGTTCATGGCTGCCCCGCCAGCGTCCATCCCGCCCTTGGTGAACATGGCCACCCCAGCAGCCACGTCCTTGATGTCCAGCTTGAGGAGGCTGGCTGTGCCAGCGGTCATCTGGAGGGCCTGGGCGAAGGCGGGTATCTGCCCGCCCATGCCGCCACGCTGGGCGGCAGCCGTGATCACGTCCATCGCCCCGCCAGCCTGCCCTGCCTCCAGACCGAACTTGCGGTAGGTATCCACCATGGTCGCGGCAGCGGTGGCCGCGTCAGAACCCGATGCCTTCATCCCGTCCAGGGTCGAAGGCAGCACCGTCATGATCTCGTTTGCCGACAGGCCCTTCTCGGCAAGAGCCTTCATCGCCTCAGCTACGGTGACGGCGCTCTTGCCTGTCTTGGTGCCCATGTCCCGCGCCGCGGCGGACAGCATGGGGAAGTCCTTGCGAGCCCCCTCTCCAAGCTGCGCCCGCACGCCCGCCATAACCTCATCGAAGTGGATGAAGCCCTTGACCGAGGCTCCGATGCCAACACCGGCCAAGAGCCCCCCGATCTTCAGCCCCGCCAGCCCTGCCTTGACCTGGGTGAAGCCGCCTTTGGCTACGGCTATTTTCTGTTGCATCCCTGCGAAGGCAACCCCGGTCTTCTCCATCCCCTGGATGGCCTGGGAGCCGTCGAAGGTCAGCTTGGCGGTCAGTCCAATCTGGTCGGGCATCTTACTTCCTCTGCTTGGCTTCAGCCCTGAGCTGCCGAAGGAGCCGCTTCAAGAACCAGTCCCGCTCCTTCGAGGTCATCTCAAGGATATCCGAAAACGTGAAGCCGTGCCCGTAGTGCATCAGGGTGTGGATCTCCTCCCTCAGTCGGTCAGCAGGTCCGACGGAACTGAGGCATCGAAGAAAGGGTCGAAGTTCCAATCAAAGGCGCTGCGGATAGGCGTCCCACACTTCGGGCAGAGGATGGTGGTCCGCATGCTCAACCCCGCAGCGACAAGCCCCGCCTGCCGGTCGATGCGGAGCAGGTCAAACTTGGACAGGTCATCCAAGTCCTTGTCCAGCACCACGTAGCCCGCGGGTGCTCCTTCGATCTCCACGATGGCCTCGCGGAGCTGGGCGTAGGAGAGGCTGTTGACGTCCTGGTGGGCAGCGCCCGGCAGCAGCATGGCCCGGTAGCGGACAGCCTGCAGCTTGAGGCGCTTGGACACTCTGTCGCCTACCTTGATGCCGTCGCGCAGGTCGACCCAGGTGAACAGCTCCTCGGGCTTCTCCAGCACCGTGACCTCGGTGCTGGTGAGGTCTGCGCGGAGCGTCCCGGTGTAGGGGCAACCGGCAGCGGGACACACGGCTGGCACCTCAATCCACTCCGAGACGTTGGCGATCCTGGAGTAGACGTAGGCATAGAGGAAGTCAGCGAAGAACCATCCGTGGATGCGGGCCTCCTGGTCAGCCGAGGAGTCGCCCGTCTCGGTCAAGGGATACGCCGTGCCCGCGGCGGACTCCACGATCAGGCTCAGGTACTTGGCCGCGAGGTAGGCCACGCTCCTGCCCTGGTTGGCCTCGCGGTAGGTGTTGAGGAAGCGGTCGACCCTGCCCTTGTAGGGGCGGAGGGCGAAGTCCTTGACCAGCTTCCCGTCCTTCACCTCACCGATGGGAAGGTTCTGGCCCTGCTCCTTGATAGTGGTGTGCTTCACGAATGGTCCTCCCAATTACGCCAGAGGCGCTTGTGAAGGACGGAGGGGGCACCAGTCTCTCTAACTCCGAGAGACTGGACCGGCCGCTACATCGGGACGATCTGGTCTGCCTTGAGCGTCCAGGTGATGGTGGCCATCTCTCCGTCGTTGTCCAGCTCCAGGTCGGAGTGCTTGCGCTTGCTGATCCAGATGTTCGGCAGGGTGTAGCGACGGCGGGGCACGCCCCATTCGTCGAAACACACCAGGATGCCGAGCTTGAGGTAGAGCGGGAGGGTGGCCTTGCACATCCGGTACCACGCCTCCATCGCCAGCACCTCAAGATCGTGGTGCATCGGCTGGACGGCTTCAAACTCGATGGGCTTCTCCCTGCCACCGCTCCGCGAGGTGCGGTCGGGGAGGTCCACCGCGTCCAGCTCCTCTTCCAGCCCGCCGAGGGAGGTGAACAGCACCGCTCCCACGCCAGGCTGCACGGTCAGCTGGTACTTGTTGACCTGGACCCGGTTCGGCTTCAGGACATTCTTGATCGCCATGGCTCAGCTCCTCTCCTCTACGCTGCGGTCGAGGACTCGAAGATGCCCATCTTGCCGACGGTGATGATGAAGCGCTCCACCGTGTCGGCCAGCCGCAGGCTGATCTCCATGTTCATGTCCCCGGCAGCTCGGGTCAGGTTGGTGTTGTTTTCGTCGTCCATCTTGATCCGGCAGGCGTCCTCGAAGGTGTCGCCCCGGATGGCCCGCTTCTTCCACTCGGGGAGGAAGAGGCTCTGGACTGCGGCGACGGCGTTGGGCTGCTCGACCGGATCGTTGATGGCGAAGATGATCCAATCGAAGCTCTCGGCCAGGACGTGTTCGTAGTAGGACATCAGCTCCCGTTGCTGGCAGAACTTCCAGGCGGGGTCGAGGCTCGGCAGCCGAGCGCCCCAGAGGACGAAGTTGCCGGACTTCCGCTCGACCCTCGGGATGCCGCTCGGGTTGAGGACCTCACCGTTGAGGCGGGTGTCCCCGGTCGGGATCTCCTTGACCAGGGACAGGCTGGTGTAGATACCAGCGGCCACCTTGTGGTAGCCGTCGTAGTCCTTCGCGGTCTTGGCTTCGAGGCCGTGGGCCATGCCCGTGATCGGGACCAGCTTGAGAAGGCCGGGCTTCACCGGGTCCGCCACCTTGGCGTAGCTCGGGAAAATGCACTTCTCATAGTCCGACCGACCGAGCGTGTTGTTGACGTACTCCTTCGCCACAAACTCGTCGGTGACCGTGGCCTGGAACTCGAAGCGGTACTGGTGGTTCTTGGCATCGCAGTAGGCGACGCCGGCCTTCTGCACCAGGGTCGGGTCCACGCTGCCACCGAGCTGGAAGATGCCCGGCGTGGCGTGCTTGATCAACCCGTACGCCTGCCCCTCGGTCTTGTTGAAGGGCGAGGTGTTCGGGTCATAGGCCGCGGTGAAGTCCGCGGTGTCCAGGTTGTGGATGCCGTCGTACCCGCCCCAGAGCCGCTGGCGGTACTGCAGACGGACGGACACCGTGCCCGGCAGCGAGGCCCCGCAGGTCAGGTCTCCGCTGGCGATGTTGAGCTGGACCTCCGTGTTGTCGGAGATTACCCAGCCCGCCTTCGGAGCAGCGCTCACCCCGGGGAAGAACACCCGGCCGTTGATGGCCTCGTCCTCCACCAGGGGCAGGACGTAGATGGTGAACTTCTCTCCGATGACCGGGGTGGTCCCGGTGGCGGTGAAGCCGATGGAGTAGGCGTTGTCCGCCACGTAGGGCGTGGCGTCCACGGGCGCGGTGAAGGTGTGCTTGGTCTGCTTGGAGAGGGACTTGAGCCTCCAGGTGCAGGGCGCGGTGCCCATCACCTCCAGCTCGTAGGTATCGGGGATGACCTTGGAGCCGAAGGTGAAGGCAGAGAGGACGTTGTCGCTGGCAAGCGAATTGTCCACGCGGACGCACACGGTCCCGAGGATGGCCTGGGTAGCGGTGATCGCGGTCGACACCACAGCGCCGAACCAGTTGGCAGGCCGCATGTCGGCGGTGACCGCCCCGGACCAGAGGTCGGTGACCACGACGTACTGGTTGCCCGAGTCCTTGTTGATGACCGGGACGAAGTAGTTGGAGGCGTTCGGGTCGGAGGAGAGGTCGGGGTACTCCCTGACCAGCTCATCGTTGACGAAGACCCGCAGACCCCACTCCGTGGACGGCTTGAGCTGCCCGTCCATCACCTCGAAGGACAGGTGCTTGTCGCGGCCCCAGGCGTCGGTGTAGGTCAGGACGAGGATGCACTCCGTGTCCGTGGCCGAACCAAACTCGGTTCGCGCCTTGCTGTCCGAGGCCAGGGTGATGACCGCAGCGGCGATGGCCGTGCCTTCGGTGTTGGAAACGATGTCGTAGGTCTTGGTCGACCCGGTGAGGGTGAGCTTGCCACCCTTCCACTTGTTCTTGGGCATGAGGAGCCCGACCGGCATGGTCACGGTCGTCTCGGTGATGTCCGTCGGCACGGCTGTCAGGTCCGCGACCACCGTGTCCGTGGCGCCCGCCCAGCGGCCGACGTTGTTGGCATCGACCCGGATGACCTTGTTGCGGGGCGTCTTGCGATCCCACAGTGTGGCAGAGGCCACCACGCCCGAGCCGTCGTCCACGCGGTAGAGGAAGAGGATGCCCGCGCCCTTGCTGTGGTCCCAGAAGTGCTGGCAGCAGTCGGGCAGTAGGCTGTCCGGGATGAGGCCGCCGGTCTTGGCCAGCAGGTCCTTCTTGCCCGAGGTGATGATCAGGTCTCCGACCTTCCCTCGCTCCAGGATGCCGGTGTAGGCCGTCGAGCCCAGGACGTGCGCCTGGATGGTCTTCTCCGCTTCCTTCTCGATGACCACAGTGCCTGCGTCCAGGGTGGGTCCGAAGCGCTTCTGCGGCATGGCTCATTCCTCCTTGCTATGGGGCCTGTAGTCGATGACCTTGGACCCCTTGCTTGAGTTACACCTTGCTATGCCCCGGCCCAGAGTGGACCGCTCTGGTGTCTGGAGCTGAGGGAAGTATTGAGCCGCTCGACAAGGTGCGGGGTTTCTTCGGGTGCGACCCAGAGGTAGAGGTTCTCCAGCGCGAAGTTGACCACCGCCTCATGCTTGTCACTGAGGTTGGGACGCAGGGACGTGGACGGACCTGAGCCCCGGAGGGATACCTCCTGGTCCAGGTCTCGCCACCTGATCACCGGGTGGCCAGCTAGAAACTTCAGCGCCTTTCCCATCATCGCCAACAGGGTCCGGGTTTTCTCTGCCAGCAATACTACCTCAAAGCGCACGGCAAGTCTAAGGGGCCTCCGGCGTACCAGGGCCGTCTTGGTGTGGATGTTCTTGGTGCTCTGCTCGGCCACGTTCTGGTAGATGGTCGTCTCGATCCCGTCCAGGACCAAGGCGGGTATCTTCTCCACCTCCACGTAGTCCTGGCTCCCCCAGTTGATGGCCACCTCGGGCTCGGCGATGAACACGATCCAGAGGTCGGCCCCGCGAGCCACAGGCGCGGTGAGCAGGATGCTCCGGGTCGCGGGGTCGTAGGCGCTCAGCAGGCTGGCCCGGTGGCTGGGGTCTGTTTGGTGATCGTAGACCGCCTCCACGGACAGGATGTTGAACGGGGTCTCCACGTCCAGCAACGAAACCCGCAGCCCACCAGGGGCGTCCACAGCGAAGTCCACGGGCACGCGGAGCTGCTCCCGCAGCTCAGGCACGATGGTCGCGGCCAGGATGCTGTAGAACCACTCCAGCTCCGCGTCCATCAGGATATCCACGTACTCGACCTGCGGCGTGACCGAGGCGTCGGTCGTGCCCAGCCCCAGCACCACGGCGAGCGACCCCGAGGTCGGGGGGAAGGTGGGGACGTGCTCCGCGATCTCCTCGTGGGTATTCCAGTCGTCCGCTCCAGCGATGACCCACGCGGGAGTTGGCAGAGAGCTGTCCCAGAAGTAGTTGGACGTGCCGTTGTTGAGCTTGAACAGAACGTCCGTCCCCGTGGGGAGCTGAGCCTCACACCAGAAGGACAGCCAGGACTTCATCGCCGCGGGCTGCACCAGGCGGGTCTTGACCCACGGCCGCGCGGGGAGCACGGGGTAGCGAGGCAGCCCGGTCACGAGGTCGTAGCCCTGGTTGCGAAGCTCCAGCCTGTTGGTGTCGGGGTTGAGCCGAACCAGCGCGGCATCGCTGAAGGCCAGCGTGGATCGGTTCGCCTCCTCGAACACCAGAGGGATGGTCAGTTTCTCACGGCTCATCAGCCCACTCCGCTCATGACCTTCTGGACGGCCGCGTCCCAATTCTTGCGGTAGGCGTCCAGCATGGATGAGGTCATCGCCGCGTCCATGTACTTGCGCGGCGGGACCACGATGACCCGGGTGCTTTTCTTCAGCGGCATGATCCTCGGGTCCTCACGGTGCAGGGCATAGAACAGCCGCCGCATGGGCTCGGTCACCCTGATGGTGGCGCCACGGTACAGGAGCAGGGCGATGTTGGTGGCCGGCTGCTTCCTCCGCCCTGTCTCCCTGGACGTTCGCTGCCGGTTTCTGTTGACGGTTATCACGCCCTCGTTCCACGTGGGAGCCTTGCCTGCCACGGACCCGGCCAGCGCTCCAGTGTCAACCAGGGGGCGGCTGCTACCCTTGAGGGCTACGGTCAGCGGGGAGTTGGCAGCGAAGCGGCCCTGGTAGATGGCCTTCACGATCTCACTGGCGCCGAGGAGGGCGTTCTTGAGCGTAGCCTGCTGGACGTGCCGGTGCATCCGAGCGCGGACCTTGGACGGGCTGAGGATGTCCCGCAGCTTCTTGAAACCGATCAGCTTCAGCCCCAGCCCCATGGCTACCGCGCCTCGCGGGAGGGGCGGCGGTCCTCGAAGTGCGCCTTGACCAGCGAGGCTCCATGCTGGTCGGGGTAGTGACCCATCCACGTCAAGGCCACCACGTAGAGGTCCATCGGTTGTGCCGCAGCACCGTCCCCGATCTGGGTGATGCGGTCACCTATCTCGACCGCCAGGTGCTTGGCTCTCAGGTCTGAGGTACGGAACAGCAGGTAGCCGTCGGACGAGCCACTGTTGCCCTCTTGAGCCTGGTCTTGTCGCTGGTCCTTGCCCCAAGACACCTGGGCGAGCAGGCGGGTGGGGGCCTGTGGTCTCCTGACCTGCCCAACAGGCTCGTGGAGGTTGTCGTCCTGAACCGCTGTCAACGTCCGCTCAGCCTTGCGAAGGAAGACAGGGATGGGATGGATGAGGGAGGGTCTCACGGGTCACCAGCCCGTGATGGCCGCAGCAGGATCAACAAACACGATGGGGTCAGGCATCGTGATCTTCCACGGCCGGCGGTACAGCTTGAGGACGTCCATGAGCTGCCCCGGGATGAGGGACCAGTCCCCGCCGGGGGTGGCCTGGTAGGTGACCGAGTGCCCGTCCGTCGTCTCTCCCGCGAGGATACGGCCGGCGTCGGACCCCCGGTCGAAGTAGCCGTCCAGGTCGAGGCAAACGAGCTGGATGACCGCGTCCTTGATGGGGCGGGGGCATCTGTACTTGGGGAAGCCCAACGGGTCCAAGCCGTCGTCGTCCACGTAGCCCCATTTGGCGGTGATGGCTTGGTCGTACCCCTTGAGGAAGACGTTGGGCTCCGTTCGGAAGATGGGGCTCACTTCTCCGGTCGGGGTCAGGTCTATCCGTGGGTTGTTGCGGTCGTCCCTCGGGGCCGTGCGAGAGCAGAAGGCGCGGTACTGGTCGGCCCCAAGGGCAACGGACTCGCTGTTGATCTTGATCGAGGTGACCTCGATGAGGGCGAGGCTGAAGTACAGCGTCCCCATGTTGTTGCCGTCGAAGACCAGCTCGCCGGGGTCGAGGACGCGGAAGTAGTTGCCCGTCACCTTCTCGACGATGGCCTCCCACTTCTCTATCCTGGCGTTGATGCGGTCGGTGGAGGCCGTAGCCCCTTCTGCCCGCACCTCGGCCTCGGTGACATAGTTGCCCACGGGCTAGCTCCTGCCCGTGCCGGCCTGGCCGCTCATGACCTCGGCCCCAGCGAGGAAGACCTCGACCTTGGTGGGAGCCCCGCCGATGGTGTTGAGGCGCAGGAAGAGGAAGGCGCCGTTGGCCGTCACCTCGAAGCCATCGCCGCTGGACAGCGCCCCGGTGTTGGCTGCAGCGACCGCCAAGAACTCGGTGGCGTCTGGCAGCTTCACCAGCTCCAAGGGCTGCAGCACCACGGTGCCCCCGCCTGTCAGCCGGACGAAGCCTTTGACCGTCTTGTACCCGGCCGCGTCCGCGGTGCTCCTGGGGTTCGCGGCGAGCAGCACGGCGAGGTCGGTGCTCTCGGCAGCCACGGGCGCTCCGTTCACCTCGCGGTGGCGGATGTAGAAAGGCTTGCTCCTCATCGCTGCATTGTTCATCGGGGGTCTCCTAGCTCGTGGCTCGGGTCAGGTTGGGCAAGAACTCGATCATCCCCTTGGCTACGGTCATCACCTTGAGGGCGCCGTTGACGAACGCCTTGACCTGCAGGTCGTAGCGCCACGTCCCCTCCAGGTCGTCCGTGCCCTTGCTTCCTCCGCACCGAAACTTGACCACGAACACACCGTTGGTTGCGTCGGTGATCTCTATCTCGGTGGACGCCCCGGACGAGAGCTGCAGCTTGGCGTCGGCATCAGACTTGAGGGACGCCTCCTTGATGGTGAACCAGACCTTGACGCCCACACCGGTCAGGGGCAGCGGGGCGCCGCTTCGGGTGAGGCTGAAGCGGTAGTCATAGTCGTCCCCAGCGTGGAGGGGTCGGAAGTTGCCAGCAGCCAAGGCGTCGGCTGTGATGTCGTAGTCGGTGCTCACCGGCAGCTCCTCAGTCGGCAGTACCTGGTGTTCAAGATGGCCACGGCCTCGTCCTTGATCTCCAGCACAGCGGCAGCGTCCTCATGAACCTCGACCGCAGCCCCAGCCTCATCTGGCACTTTCACGGTAGCTGTAGCTTCATCCATGACGAACAAGGATACCCCCGCGCAGTCCAGGACGTCAAAGGCTGCTGCCTGCTCGTCCAGCACAACGGACACAGGGGCGTCCGGGTCGTCCAGGAGCGCTAGTATCAGCTCCCCGGATTCGAGGACTACTAGCGGCGCTGCAGCGTCCCCAGAGATGCCTATCAGGGCTTCACCGTCGAGCTGGATCACTATCGTCTGGGACCCATCGGGGTCTATGCGGATGAGGGCGCAAGCGTCGGGCTTGAACTCAAACAGCCAGACGGGCTGCGGCCCCTTGTCTCCGAGGGAGAACAGGTGGAAGGCGTAGGGGTCGCCCAGGTGCAGCGCCTGCGATGCCCGGTCATCGTAGGTCACCAGCAGCAAGGATCACCCCACCGTGAAGATACCTTTGCCTCCCGACACCACTCCCACACCGGGGAGCGTCACCTGAGCGATGGCGTAGTAGGAGACGTTCAAGCTCAGGACCACGGCTGGTCTGGACACCTTGAAGAACCCCTGGGCGTCGGGCACAAGGTCGGTCATCGTGAACAGCGCCGTCCCGTCCGGCAGATACCAGGTCACGGACACGGAGGTGGGGGCCGACACAACCAGGTCGCGGTGCTCGACCCAGACCATGCCCGTCAGCACCTCAGCGGCCAGGTCGTAGCTGTAGGACTGGAGGACCGTGTAGGGGCCGCCAGCCGCACGGTCAACCCACTGGCCGACCCGAAGCTCTCCGACCTGGGGCAAGTTGGCTGCACCGTTCGGGGCGTCCTGCAACACCATCACCTGGTAGGAGTCATCCGGGGTCGGGTTGACGATGGTGGACGTGTCCAGGTCGAGCCGGTACTCCCCTGGCGAGTAGGCTTGGTTGACTTCCAGCAGCGGCTCCAGCAGCCGAGCCACAGCGGGGCCAGGGCGGAAGGTCATGTCCGACCAGTCCAGGTACTCTCCGTCGGAGATGCGCCAGACCTTCGCCTTGATGTTGGTGCGAGCGAGGAGGGGCTGACCGAGCTGGTCAACGACCACGGCCACGATGGGCTCTACCGCCCCGGTCTCAATCCGTTCGCTCACGGCTACTGATCCTCCTCGTCATCCTGCACCAGCGGGCACTTCATGCCCAGCTTTTCCATGCACCGCTTGTTGATGTCCTCGGTCACCTGGCCCTGTCGCTGGAGCGCGGACAGCAGGAGGGTCTGCTGGGTCTCGATGGCCGCCAGCCGCTCGTCCTGGCGCTCCAGCTTGGCCATCACCTGGCCGAACAGCTCTGCCGTTGGCTGTGGCTTGCGCCGGGGCTTGTCAACAGGCATGGGTCACTTGAAGGTGATGGCCTTGAGCAGGACCAGCACCACCGACGCGAGTGCCAGCCCGAGCCACATCCAGAGCTTGCCCCAGCCCGTCGGCTTCGGACAGAGATACACCACGACCATGACCAACAGGATCAACCACAGCACCAACACCATCGCCATCGACACCGACATGACCATCACAGCCTCCTTGGCTAGTAGGGAACCGCCACGAACCTCAAGGGCAAGCTGGCCCCGCCCGTCGGCATGAATTGCAGCCAGAAGGTGAAGGCCGAGCCGGGGTCATACTTGCCGCTCACCGCACCCTTGGTGTTGTCGCCAGTCGAGCCCGAGCCGTCAGGGATGAGGATCTTCCCGCCCGGCGTGATGCCCGTTACCGCCCACTGAGCCCCACCCCATTGACCGCCCCGCGGGTTGAAGAGGAGCCCGAGCTTCTTACTGTCGGTGGCCGAGGTATTGAGGTGAACCTTGTAGAGGACGCCGTAGTTTCCAGCCAGTGTTTGCTGAGAACCATCGGTCGCGTCGGTGCCCACGGCGTTGGGGTCGTTCGTAGTGTTCCCCGCCACCGGTAGCTGTTGGACGCCTGTCGCTGTATCGATCACCACACCGCTCGCGGAGTCGTAGGTCTTGTCCGCATTGGGGAAGGTGCCGCGCTGGTGGCTGTCCCTGGAGAGGACGCCCAACGTGGGGCACACGCTGACCGGGTCATCGCTCTGGTTGAGGGCGCAGACGGTGACCTGGTGGTTCTGGCTGAAGGAGTAGTCATAGATGCCGTGCATGAGGTTGTTCGGACTGGCCAGGGTTTCGATGGCTGTGGTCAGTCTCACCGTCTGCCCTGCTGTCACCGTAACCGGGGTGGTCGCTGTGGACTGCAACCAGCGCTGGAAAGCGAGCTTGCCGGCATAGAGGTAGCTGGTCGACGGTCCTGCTGTCCCTGATCTCTGCAAGGTCAGCGTCCCCGACGAGGCCGAGGTGTTCTTGAGCAGGATGGCGAACTTCATCTTGGTCGAGCCACCGTAGCCGTTGACGTGGTAGACGAAGAGGCGGTTGTAGACAGTGCCGCTGGTGTAGGACAGCGCCGTGTCCTCGTAGAGCCTGCCTCGGAGCGTTGGCTTCTCGGGGCTGTCGCTGAATACGAGCTTCCCGCCATCCCAGGTGTGCGCCATGCTCACCTCGGGGCAGTTGAGTGGGTTCACTCCCGAGAGGCTGATCACGGCTGCCTGGGCTGCGGCGTCGAGGTCCGTCGCAAGCTGCGCCGGGGTCGGGCAGGTCTGGGCAAAGATCGGGCTGGCAAGCAGAAGCACCAAGACAGCAAGGACGTACATCATCGGACTCTCCTATGGACCAGGGTGAACAGAAGGACGGCTAAGCCGGCTCCTCCCACAAA
>Ga0315283_10001147_pt1 | contig 20912 bp, 43 predicted proteins | sample YL17G09_0_MG_FD_204541 | JGI IMG/M metagenome (GOLD analysis project Ga0315283, IMG submission 204541) | Sediment microbial communities from Yellowstone Lake, YNP, Wyoming, USA - YL17G09_0 | ecosystem: Environmental > Aquatic > Freshwater > Lake > Sediment | place: USA: Wyoming | collected...
CGTGCGCGGTGAACGAGGCTACGCTTCTGCCCGGCACCTCGTGGACTCGCGCGGTATGTGGGCGTGACATTGTAGAGATTCCGTGCTCCGACTCGAAGCGCGGAGGGACGCGTGTGCAGCTTGATGGACCACCAAACGGAGACTTTCCCGTAATAGGTCCTATTCTCTGTCACGATTCGTACACTTACGGACTGCTTCTTTACAGTCGGAAAATAGGTGATCGCGAAGCGGAAAAATGCATGCTCACACTTTTGGAGATGGGGGATCAAAAATGGAGACGATTGGAAGGGCTCTAACTCGGTTGTGGGCGTGGTTGTCAGGGAAGAAGTCGGCCATAGCAGCAACGGCAAACGCGCTGCTCATGTGGGTGGTGATCAAGCACTACGTTGACGACGATACGGCAACGCTGCTCGCCTCGTTGCTGACCGTGTGGACCGGGGTCGCGGTTGGTCACATGGCGCAGAAAGTGGTGGCAAAATGAAGCCAGCCATTGAACGCCGGAAAAAGGATTGGGGCGCGTCGCTGCGCAATTGGTCGGCTATCATGGTGGTTGCTGGAGCACTTGCGACCGCTGCATGGGCAAAATTGGCAGAACCGCGAATCTCGTGCATGATCGAGGCCGCGATGACACCGATACGTGACGCCATGGAGTGGAGCGCGTCGTGCCAGATGGCGACCATGACCGATGAGCAACTGAAGACGGCGCAGAAATACTATGAGCAGAGCAAGCGCGGACGGGGTGTGCGGTGATCAACGCCATACTCATCGCCCTGCTCTACGGTGTCGGAATCCCCGACACGATCTACGACACTGCGCTCTCCGTGCCCGGGGGCCCATCGTGCTCGCTCGGCGTTGGCCGGGCGTTGGAGCATTTGCAGGAGCGGGGAAAGATCGTCGTTGTCCATGTGCCTGATACGGTGTACGTGATCGAGGTCGGCTACGAGCACCAGCTCTGGCTTGAGCGCGACACGGTTGAGGCGAAAGCGGTGCCGCGTCGCAGCGGAAATCTCTGGTACGTGCCTTTAGTTGATGGCAGAGACGTGTGGTGTGACAGGGTGAGAACACTCTCAAAAAGGGGTGAATGATGGCAGACATCAAGGGGCTCGGTGGCGCGTTACTGGTTGGGTTGGCCTTGGGCGCAGGCGGGGGCATTGCACTCGACCCGGGAAAAGCCGAACAGTTGGAATCGATCACCGTCGCGGAAATGGTGGCGAGCAAGCTGGACAGCACTGCCCAGCGCATCGAGGCCAGTGACGTGGTGCGCGAGGCCGGGCGAGAAACGGTCTACGACATCAAGCCTGCAGAGGTCGCCGAAGACGGCAAGATCCTCGCCCCTGCCGAGACATTGAGCGTCAAAGAAGTGGACATCCCGCGTGCAATCGTGCGGCCTGAGAACACGATCCGCATTCCCGAGATTCCCACCGGCGAGACGTTCCGGGTTGCCGCTTTTGTGGGCGAGAAGTGCGTTGCGGAATGGGCTGCGCCCGTGAGCGAAGCGCCCGACGCCGCGAAGATCACCCGTGCCAGTGTGCAGGTCACAATCATCGATCAGGTCCGTTGATACAAGGGGAACACATGCGAAGAATCCTACTCTTGATACTGGCGTTGGCGGGAATTGCTCACGGTGCGGACACAACCGGCACATGGTCCAGCGCTGCGGGTACGCGCATGGACTCCCTTGCTGCGTGGACGTGGGACCCTGCGCAGCCGTCAGGGTTCACCTCCGATGTGGTACTTGTCTATGACTCCACGAGTGGGACCAATACTAACAGCACTCTCGGTGGCGCGTTGTCTGTGAAATCGATTAGAGTCAATAAATATCGTGGGAATTTCACTCAGGGCGGCGCAAAGAAAATTACTGTTTCGGCATCAGACACCGGGTTTTATTGGGCTGGAACAGGAACATTGGCTTTGGCCGATTCAATGGTCTTTTCCTCCAGCGGAGCTTACGTAATCGAAAATACTGGCACAATGGCGCTTACTGGCCAAAAAATAGTACGAACCAGTGGTGGCCTCATGAGGATAAGTAAAGCAACAGGCGTTGGCCCGTCCTTTCTATCAGCAGGATTTTCTGGAAAATTTGACACCTGTGCACTCGCCATCCAACAACTGTACTCTCAATACATAAAAATCAATGGTGGGACAATTGTCAACAACAATACCGCAGGGATTACCATATATCAACCTACCTCTCGTATTGTTCTGTACGCTACGACAGGCTCGTCTATGATAGGAACAGGTAAATTAGTTATCCAACCTAGCGGAAATATTATTGACACAATTCAGTCGACTACGATCAACATTAATAATGTTAAAATCCAGGCGGCTAATGCGGCTGGAAAAACGCAGTTTGTTTTGCTTGGGGATACGTTGGCCATTGGTTCCTCGTTGGATATTTTATCTCTCAATTCATCAGATACCATGAGATTCGTATCTAACGGAGTTTCCATCTCCGTGCGTGATACTATGCGCGTCGGAAATTCTGCGGGAGCAGCGTGTTTTTTCCTTGCAGGTACAGGGTTGCACACATGGGGAATGTGGAACGGAAGCGCATGGAATGGTACGGTTAGTATCGATTCGCTTCAAAGCGCAAACATCGTTTGTAAAGGGTATTGGATTAATGGAACAAATCACACGGTTGTCCCCGGCACCTCCCGCGTGGTCTTTGCAAACGCCGCCAAGGCGACAATCACCAGCGCCAACAAGGCATTCTATGACGTAATCGACTCCGCGACCACCGGCCAGATTGACTCCCTGGCGGACTCGCTGGCCGCGCACGACTTCATCATCAAAAGCGGCAAGGCGAAGGGACTGTCGAACACCCTCAACCTGAGCGGTAACTTCACATGGGCCAACACGTGCAGCGATACCATTTTTGCCCGCATGGCTCTGCACCGCTGGACGTTCACCGGCGCATCACCTACGCTGACATTGCAGGGCACGGGCGCACGCCTGCTCGACTCCGCGCAGTGGGTGCCACAGAATAGCCTTTCCATTGTGATGGACAGCAACAACACGATCAAGGCGTTCATCCCCACTCGACAGGCGGCGGCGCAGACGTGGGTCATGCAGGCGTCCCGCACACTTACCGAGCTGGCCTCGACTGCTTACACATGGAGCGGACAGGGCGGAGTGGCGGACACCATGCGCAGCTCGACGCCGGGCGGGCTGGCGCGGGTGGCTCTTTCGGCTGCGAAGCCCTGCTCAACGCTCTACCTCAAGGACATGGCTTTTCAGGGCGCGGCTGTGACCTGCACCACCGGCTGCTACAATGGCGGCAACGACAGCAACGTGGTATGGGACACACTCAAAGCTCCGGCCACTGCGACCATCACCGCAGCCGGTGGATCTCTCACGGTGTCCAGCATGCTGCACGGGCGCACGGCTGGCGGGTCTGCGTCAATCGTAGGTGTCTCGGTGCCGACCATCACGAGCCAGACGGCATCTGCGTACACACTGACGGTCGCACCGCTCGCGGCTGGGGCCTACAATCTCGTACTGCGCTCCGGCCTTGGCGGTGATCCGGGCGATGACACTGTTGCGCTGACGGTTACGCCGACGTGCTCCACCACAACCCTGATACGCGCCCCAACGCAGGTGGCGACCGTAGGTGTGGCGATCACGCCCATGGTGCACTCGTGGACCGGGGCGACGCCGGACTCGATCAAGGTGCGCACAACGCTTCCTGCGGGCCTCACCGCGCACCCGGCGACGGGGACCATATCGGGGACGGCGACAGATACGACCTCAATGATGGGTATCATGGTTGTGGGGTACGCTTGCTCTGATTCCTCGGTGATATACGATTCGCTGCGGGTGGGTGCCGTTCCGGTCATCGTCGGCGTTTCGCGCGTGGATACCATCGGCCAGTCGGGCTCGTGGGGGCATGCTGTGACATGGGTTCCCGACAGCGTGGTGCGCATCGGCACTTGGCCGGACTCCTCGGCGCTGGCGACGGGTGACACCGTGGCTTTCCATTGGCTTGCCAAACGTGCTCAGGCGGTCTACCAATGGCGAGCCTACGGCGGGGGCGGTTCCGATACGGCTTGGGACACGATCACGATTGCAGGCCCTACGCTGGCCTACGCTGGAAACCCGTTGAGCGTGCCGGTGGGAAGCGCCATCACCGCGCAGGAGCCGACGAGCGTGCTGCTCACGGACTCGATCACGGGCACGGTTCCTCACGGCCTGACGCTGACCAAAACCGGCGCGACCATGGGCAGGATTGCGGGGACGCCGGACACTATCGGTACGTTTAGACCGTGGCTCACAGCTTGGTATGCCAACATGAAGGCCGATTCGGTACAGTTCACGTTCAACATTCGGGATACTGTGGCGGTTCCGACTGCGTCGGGCGGGTTGCCGTTCCGATCAGCTGCGTACCGTACCGAGTACCGTGGTCGCGCGTATCGGGGGAGCGTGTTTCGGTAGGGCCAACATACTCAGACACGCGCCCGAAGTTGCCGTTCTATAAAATCGTAGGCGCTTTGAGCACCATACCTGTAAATCTCCACTGCCGTTGGTATATCGCACCCCCAGTCGGCAGGGGCAGGGGGAAGCGCCGCCCACAAGTTTTCCCACTCCGGCAATTTTGGGCCGCCTGTGTTGCGCGTAGTTTTGCGCGGCACCTCACGTATGGGGCGGCGGTATCGAATACCAACCTCGCCGACAAGATGACCAATCGACATAGCCGGACACCACTTGTTGTTGTTCATGATAAACTGGTCGCCCTCGCAAATTATCTCGTTGTCGCGTAACTCACGATATTTCACCGCCATAGCCGCCCCCCCTATTGTAAACGCATTTCCGCGCATAATTTCGTGCAACGCTCAGGCCGGCTCGCCCGACGTGGGCTCTGACATGTCGGGCTCGGCCTGTTGCGCGACGTTGACCGGCTCCACATCCTGAATGGGCTGCGCTGCCCACCGACCTAGCAGCTCTGCCACTTTGAGCGCTGCTGCACGGGTGAGAAAAATCATCGACCCTTTACCGCCGTAATAATCAAGAGTAAACCCCTGGATGACAACGCACTCTCGCGCCAACTCGCTGACAATAACAGTACGGTCGCCACGAGTACCAACTGAAACCGATTCGGAAAACATGGCCATTCGATGCTCCTTTTGTAGTGAGAGGACCTATGAGATAAAGAGCCGGACTATGTCGTGCAACGTTCTCGGCAAGGTTGCTGTTTGCGCTACTCCATAGATGCGATACATGTGGGACAATAATAACCATCGTGATAGTTATGTCGGTCCGTTATGGCTACCAAATTGCCGCACGGTTTCTTACAGTCTTCGCAAATGGCAACCTTGGTCGTGTTGGGTGCCGTTGTTGACAACTCCACCGGCTTGGAGGCGCGCTTAACCGGCAACCACGCCTGTTTGTAGAAATTGCTGCCCTTTCCAAATTGCTGCTCGAAATATCGATCAAGTATTTTGATACAATCTGCCAATTCCACTTCGCGCCTCCCCATAATAATGTTTGTCAATTATGGCATCCTAACGTCACGGCCAATAGTTGATCGTTTTAATGTCAACTTTGGCCTGTCGTGTGCTGTAAACCGGCGCTCAACTGCCTTTCAGCGGCGCGGTGCCAGATAGCATGCGGAACCCTCGTGCCACAAGAGCACGTGTAAACGAAAATACCAGTTGATACAGGACCCTTGCCGCTTAGATCAACAATCTCCATTGATACCCAATGTTCGTCGGAGCCACATAGACACCTTGGTTTATTCATAGCGCCGCCTTTCAAATGGTCGCCGGTTTATTGCAAACAACTCGCCCCGGCAAACTTGCGGTGTGTACTCATGCCGTCAATTTGCCTGTTTGGCGATGTGCGGTTGGCTTCCACATTCTTCAGCCGCCGCCCACTGCTGGCACACGTCAAACCGTTCATTTTCCTTGACCATATGGACCGTAGATATACCAAGCCCCTGCTTTTCAGGCATGGTACAAGAGCCGGTATAGACCACTCCAACCCGATACGCCGGTCGCTGACCGGACCACTGAACACAATTCCAACACCCGCGAGGCTCTGTCGCAAAAAGATCGGTTTGCATCAATGTCCCTTTCTTGCGGCGGCCTATAATCTCCAGAGCCAACCGCATTTTGCCCAACGTCCGATGCAACCCGAAGTGCGGTCATCCGCATTTACGAAGTGAACGGGTTGCATTTGTTGTACGAAGTTTGCCGGGCCTCCATATTATTCTTCCGGCGCGAACACTGCCAGTTCAAGGTCGAGGCATTCAATTCCGCTCGATTTATCCTCAAGGCAGATAAGAGTGACGAGACAATTCCGCAGATCGTCAATTTGGTCGCGGATATCGCCAACGCACAGACTATCGCCATACTTGCGAGAATCGGAAATCGTCTCGCCGTCCGCCTGAATACGGCCATTAAGCTCGCTGACAAGAGAATTGAATGCCTCGACACCCCGCTTGCGAAACGCATCAAAGTCTACTTCCATGAGATACCTTTCGTTTATTAGCGCCGGACTACAACTTGCAAGCCCGGCAAATTTTGTACAACGCTCAGGCCGACTCGCCCGACGTGGGCTCTGACATGTTGGGCTCGGCCTGTTGTATGCCGTTTGCACACGCCTTCCACATCATCCTCGCGCCGCATTCGACAGCGCAGGACGCGCTGCCTCTGGATTGCGGGTCTCGTACATCTGCACGTTCCACTTCAACAGCGCAACACCGCTCCGGGATTGCTGCCGCTTTGCGATTGTCGCGGCTCCGGCAGTGAGGTTCCGAATCTGAACTCCGTCAACCTTTCCGTCAGAATACCCGAGGAGCTTCTTGACATAGAGCGCATTGAATTTCTTTTCTTCGTCCGTCAGAAGATCGAGGCCATCAACATTGAGTAGCTCATTCGTAAGCGGCATAGGTTTCTCCCATCTCAATACGGGTTAGTATGTTTTTGATGCTGTGCTCGGGCATGTCTATCGGTCTTCTTCCTCGAACTCCGGGACGAGTGAACCTGTGTCCAAGATGGACTAACGCCCATTGCTTTAGGGTCGCCATTGGTAGTTTAGCGGTTCCAAATTGCATGCGAAGGGCTCTAATCTCTAATATTCTACCCCAATGGCGCTTCTCGTAGTTCTTTGAAACTTGGCGATGCTTGACACGATACTTGACACCGTACTCCTGTTGTCTTTTGATAACGTCTGGACGGTGCCCGTTAAATGCGTACCATTTTCTATCTTGCGCAATCTTTTTATCATGATTCCGCTCTCTGTATTTCTTGTCATATTCCGCTTTTGCTGCCTTTGTTTCATTGGTAGACGGATGTTTCTTTCGATATTCTCTTGCGCAATAATCATTTCGGCATTTTTTTGAACAAAATGATCTTTTTCTTGGAGATCGATAGTTTCCGCAATAAAAATACGGGGCAATATCCTTTCCGCATTCTTTGCATTGCTTGTGGCCGCACGATGCGGCCTCTTGCGTTTGCGGCGCGCTATAATCACTTGTATTTGCGTGTGTAAATGGCATATAACGCCTTCAGGCATCCGCCCGAAGTTGCCGGGCTATAAAATCGTAAACAATTTTTGCTATACCGAGGTCTACCAGTTCAGCACCTGGATGTGTGTAAGTGCGATGTCGCCGTATCTCATTCGATACGTCTTCCCACCCCGGCAATTTTGGGCTGCCTGTGTTGGCCGATGCGGAGGGAGCTTCCGCAAGTATTGGCGCGTCTGGTATTGGGGAAAAACACCGCCAATCAGATGACGTATTTCGTTGCTCCCACAAAGTACCGTCGTCGCACAGTGCAGTTGTTATGTATGCACATTGCGTACTACTCACGTTGTCAACGCCACAAGCGGCTATTTGAACAATTCGACGCGTCATCTATTACCTCCAATGCGACCGTAGTTTCGGCCAACGTGCCCGGCAATGTGCGACGTGCGTACTCGCATGTGTGAAACGAACGCACTTGCCGTGTTATATGCTGTTGACGTTTTGTTCCATAGTGTTCCTTTGCGCGCCCTCTTCGAGCGGAGGGCACGACGCCCGGAGCGATTCCTCTACCTTCATAATTGCCCGCCCGAGTTCTTCGACGACTTGCGGCACAACGGAATTTCCGAGGGTTCTAATTCTGTCCACCCTGCGGGGAACCCCATGAGCCACTCGACAAATTCCGGGTTCAACTGGCCACCAGCCGCGTCCGATAGCGCCAGCCCGCCCTGACTGTAACGATGTTTCCGACTCCCCGTGTCGCTTGCAACCGGGGTCGGCCAAAGCACAAGATCCCGGAGCATAAGCTGTTTGTTTACGCCGTGTGATAGGTGTCTGATTCGTGACCGCTCCCATGCTTCGCGAGATATGCCGCCTTTGCAATCCCCCGCCTGCGGAGTAGGCAATAAACCAGGTTCGGAACCTGAGATGGTGCGCGTCAACGGCGACAGCCGGAATTTCCAGCGGAGGCGCGACTTCGAATCCAATGCTTTCCAAATCAGAACACACTTGGTCGAGCGCCAGCCCGTCGATGTTAACAACATTTTCACCAAGTACCCAAGTGGGCTTGAGTTCCGCAATAACGCGAAACATTTCCGGCCAGAGGAAACGGTCGTCGCTTGTGCCTTGTCGTTTCCCGGCGCAACTGAATGGCTGACAAGGAAATCCGCCGCAAACAAGTTCTGCTGCTCCGAATTCATCACCTCGCACCTTTCGTATATCGTCAATCCGCTTCACGTCCGGCCAGTGATGCGCAAGAACGGCCCGGCAGTACGGATCAATCTCCACTTGTCCGACGCATTGCATGCCTGCCCTTTCGAGCCCAAGATCGAAACCCCCAATTCCTGCAAACAGACTCACGAATCTGAGTGGAGGCGCAGGACGCGCCGGCTCGTTGTTTTGGGCGCGCAAACTATAAATTGGACAAAACGGCAATGGCATATAACTCGCCCAAAGCTGTACTAAAGTTCGTCTTTGACGTTAAAGTGCGTCCCTAATCTGGGTCATATTGATTGACTGCGGGGTATAGCAAAGCAATCGCCATCCGAGTACGGCCATCGCGTTTCGCTTTTCCATGTTCCGCATGAGTCCCGATCCGCGTGAATGGCTGCCGTTTGTCCATATCCCACCATCAATCTCAACCGCCAGTTTTCGCGACGGCCATGCGAAGTCGATGCGCCATGCGCGTGTCGGGTGAAAGCGGAACTCCCGCTGCGGTGCGGGAATCCCGAACGCGTTGAAGATAGCATCTGGTATCTGTGTTGCTTTACTCACCGCGTATCTGCCTTTCGATCTTCGGACGCTGTTTGTGACCAGCCGGATACTTTGATAAGATGCGCTTGCATTCAGCCGCAAAAGCCTTGGCGTCCTTGAACTCAGATAATTTTTGGGACGCTGGTTCTGTGATGCTATGACTCATCTCGACAATCCGGCAGGCTGATCCACCAACGGAATCTCCTGCTGCACGGTTTTCGGTGCGCGCGGTTTCCTCGGTGCCCTATCGCGCTTGCAGAACATCTCCGCGCGTATCGCCGTGACCTCGAGGGCGAGCGTCTTGAGCCACAACAGTATAGCTATGATCCCAACGACAACCAGGACGAACATGATGACAATTATCAGCGTATTCATTTCGGCTTCCTTTCCCTTTTGCGTAGGCCGGGCAGCAACGCGCTACCAAGCTCGGCGATTTCCTCATCGCTCCATTTGGAGCGTATGTCGTCGTAACCTCGCCACACGTGCTGCACTTTGCACTCCTGCTCGGTGCGCACGATGGCGATTTCGACTGTGACGTGTTCTGTTGACATTGTGGTGGCGCTCCTTGACAGAATCAGAAGGGCAATGTGGGATCTTCAGGTGTGGTGCCGTTGTTTTGGGCTGTCTCGCCGAATGACTCCAGTGCCTCTATGCTCTGTGCGCGCTTCTCCGCGATCCATGCGGGAGGTGTCGTGTTGATGGCTTTGAGCTTGGGCATGCCCTTGATGAGCGGGCTGATCGACGCAATTTTGCGGCCCTTGCTTCCGTCCTGCCTGTCTGACTCGATAATATTCAGAAGGCAATTCGCACCGATAATCTTCTCAAGGTCGAAACCTTTTAACTCCTCGGGCGTGAACGCGATGCCGCGCCATGCGTCAAGATCATGGCGCAGAGACGCCTTTTCGTTAAGACTGAGCGTGTAGAACTTTGACAGCATAAACGGCTTCCCGGCATATTCGCCCTTGGTCATCTTCTCAGCCAGTTCCCAACATACGACTACCTGGTGGCGCTCAAGCTCTTTTCCTTGATACGTGCTCTTGTGGGTGCCGATGTCGCATACAAACGCGCACACGGCCTGCTGGTTGCCAGTTGGCGCAAGCTCGAACGACTCACCTGTTGACTTTGCGATCAGTGCCATCTGCTGCTCCTTTGTTTGGTTGACTATCGTTTCTGGTGCGTCGCCGACACACCGTGGACACGTTCGGGTTTCTGATCCCCCCAAAACAGCGATTAGGCCGTTTGGAGAGATGACGCACCTGTGGTATCCGGGAACTTCACCCCCACCAGCGAGGACTGTTAGAAACCTGCTGGTGCTTGTTCTGACGTTGAACAACCGAAGCGACGCCTTTACCTGATCCGTGGGTTTGCACGTGAGTCTACGGGCAACAAAAAAAGCCCCGACTGCTTTGTGTCGATATTCCCAAGCGGCGGCAAGGGAAAATCGACTTTCGCAGTCGAAGCTTTTTTTCTCCCTCTGCCGCCGCAGAGAAACCTACTCTGGTAATATAGTGCATGGTTGTCATTCGCGCAACACCTACTTGATCTGGAGATTCTGATTTTCGATCAACCGCGCACCGGGCACCACTTCGCCGCTCTTCAGAGCGTCGCCAACCGCCATTTTCTCAACGATTACTTCGGTGCGCGTGTACTCTGCCGGCACGAGTGCGGCGTCGTATACCTCGGTGCGCGTGCTCTTGCGCCATACCAGCGCACAGCGGGCGTCAGATAGTTTCTCACCGGCGGCCATGTTCTGGACCATCCAACCCTTGATCCGCTCTCCGCGGGCCTCCAGCGAGTACCTTCGGGCCGCCAGAGACTTCTCCTCAGCGCGGATGGCATCGGCCTCTCGGCTCCAGCTCTTATACAGGGCAGCGCATCCGAGGATCTTGGCGTCGCGCTCCATCTGGACGTCATCGAGAAACGTCGCCCACGACTCCGGGATCTCGCCAGTCTCGTGGTCGAGTAGATTCTCGGCCACCTGTAGTGCCTCGGTGAGCATGGCATTAAGTTCGAAAAGATTGAGTCCGCTCATTTTTTTTCGCTCCCTGGCTTAGTGTATTCGCGCCCGCCTGTCTGGCTGTTTTTAACCATGATTTCATGGCCAGCAATCCGGCGCGCAAGGCGCTTTTTGACCTTTTTGAGTTTGCCCATGTTAGATTCCCTTTTGTTGACAGTGTGTGCAATGGTTGCCGGTGATTGGGCGCGAGCATTCTGGGCATATTCTCTGTCGGTTGAATGCCACCAATGCGGCGTCGTCGCGCCATCGTGCGAGCACCTGGTTAAATGTCATATCCTCACGCTCAGCTTCCATTTTCAGTGACGACCAGTTGGCGTCATTGAGCTTGACCGTGTGTCGTGCGCGGCGAAAATCTTCCTTTGTCGGTGGCATCTAGCCTCCCTTGTACGCCATTACGTATACTAATATACGCCATGTCGCGTACAAAATCAAGTCGGCTTCGTATCATTCTTCTCGCCCGCAATCTTGGTTGCCGCAGCCGCGTCGATCTCCAGCGCTGCCATCTCATCGGCGATCTCGGCAAGCGTGCGCACAAGCTCGGCGAGCGACTTCTTCGACATCGACAAGCGCCACGTCTCTGGCACGCGCTCACGGATCATCTCTGATGTGACGAAACGATACTGCGGCTCAGTGACTACCATGATAAACTCGACCTGCGGGATGTAGCCGTCTTGAGTCTCGGCGAGACAGTAGTTGCGCGCGGTGCCGGATAGTTCTTTCATTCGTCAACTCCTCTGTCGTTGTCGTAGTTGATTGAGCGCGCCTCGCGTCCATCATCCCGTTCCATCGCCCTATCATCGCGGTCCTTATCGCGCCAGTGATCGCCGGGGCATTCGCTTTTCTGGTCGCATGCCCAGCAGTGGCCGGTGCAGTACGCGCGTCCCGAGGGTCGCTTGCGAATCTGCGGCTTTTTTTCGCTCATGGTATCCTCGTATGATGTGCTGGTGGCCGGTGACAATCGCGCTGATTCAACCGCGCGTACTCCTCGGCGTTGCGCGGTGACTCGCTGTATCGCTCATCGTCGCTGCAATCGGCATGGACCAGGACGCCGCCGAAGTTGACGAATCGGTCACCAATTTTGATTTCCTCGTGGCAACAGTCACACGGGCCGCGTGGGATGGTTGCTCTCATTTGTCACCTACCTGTGACTTGATAAACTCGACAGCCGCCATGTATTTGCGTTCGTATTCCGTGCCAGCATGCTTTGCTTTGACTGCGGCGACGAATTGCTCTTCTGTGTCTGAGAAACACCCGCGATTGTACATGAGCACACCAGCCTCATTGCGCATCACCCACAGACAACCGTTCTCGCTGCCGATGGGTGAGATTGACAGAAAGCAATATTTTGAGTCGAGATCCGCGCCATGGAGATCCGCGCCACGGAGATACGCGCCATGGAGATCCGCGCCACGGAGATCCGCGCCACGGAGATCCGCGCCACGGAGATACGCGCCATGGAGATACGCGCCACGGAGATACGCGCCATGGAGATACGCGCCACGGAGATCCGCGCCACGGAGATCCGCGCCACGGAGATACGCGCCATGGAGATACGCGCCATGGAGATCCGCGCCATGGAGATCCGCGTCATGGAGATCCGCGCGAATACGCACCGCATCGACAGCCGCCTGTGACAAATCGCCATACCGTCCTTCAAAAAGCACCTTGTCAGTCAACCATGATTTAATCTGTATCAACATGTCAACAACCTCCCCGGTGTAGCTTGCACTCACGTTCCCGGCCACCGTCCGAAGCGCGCCGCCGCCCGCCGCCCTGTTGATCGCGCGGCCATGAATTGTAATCCTCTGGGCACAGCGCCGATGGAAAAAACCGTTCGTAGCCAGTCAACCGAAAAGTGCCTGTATCGCTCTGAACTTCGTCAGTATCCAGTCTGTCAATGTCAATCACGCGCGTCATGGTGCTACCCCCCATACATTTGCGCTCCTTTACAATGCGGTTTATTTTCCACCAACATTTAACAGCTTGTGCTGTGTGGCGAACCCCGTTGCGGCACCGACGAACGCGTTTCGTGGTGCTACTACTTGGGCATTACCCCTGGCGCTGGTGATTCGCCACATGGCACAATCGCTTTATTGGTGATAGCATCCAACGCAACGGCCTTCAGAATTTTCCACGCTTCGCAATCCTCTACTGATCCGCATGCGTAGGTCAAACAGTCCATGTACAAAATTGCTTCTTTGATATCCATGGTAAACTCCTACTAAATAAAGGCATTTCGCATAACGACGGGCGGTCCTACAACGGTCAGGCCAATATGCGCAGTGTACTCATTGCGACAGTTGGCATGTTGGTTGATTTGCTCGGCGACTCCGCAATCATCTGCCGAGCACACGCGACGCAACGATCAACACCAAGCCGATTTTGATAGATAAATACCACAGCGTTAGGGCCGCTATCCTCGAGTAGTTGAGAGCCCTCGCTGTCGTCCAAAATGATGCACTCAGATTCAGCACCACAACAGCAGCGTTTTAGCGGCCCCCACTCGTCAAGATTCACTGTGAATACTCTCACAATTTCCCCTTTGTGCTCGGCCTACGACCTGGTTCGCCGAGTATTTCAACCAACGCCCTGGCCAACTACTGCTGTTTGCCCGACCCGCCGCAACCGAAACAACTTTCGAGACCGCCACTCGGCCCGTATATCTCACCAGTGCCGCTACAAGAAGGGCAAATGGAAGTATTGGCCTGTTGCTCGCCGTTGGCCGGTGGCTCCTCCAGTTTGGCACGAAGGACTTTCCACGCTGCTACATGATCATGGTATCCATTGCGCGCAACAAGAGAGTCTATTTTGTGAACGTAGTCATCGAAAGTCATTCGTGCCCCATTGTAAAGATCCACCGGACTATGGCGTGCAACTCGCCCAAAGACGAACTCTATCGCTTAATCATCATTTCCGTGAGCACGGCCATATCAGCTTCCCTTTTCTGCGCGGTCAGAAATGTACTTCGCGACAACCGCGTCGAGCTTGGCCTGCGCCCCTTCGCGCGTTGAAAACAAACGGTCCTCGGCGTAGTTGTTGCCGCTGCCAATCCCAGTTTCGACGCACATATACGAATTGTCCTGACTGCGCTGATGCGGCTTGTAGTTGTCAAACATGGTGTCAGGATCGGTGCCGGGGCTGTCGGTCAACTCTGCGCGCACCATTCCGATGGTGAGTGGCCCGGCTGCTTCGGTGTTCAACTCGCAACCGTAGGCCGCGTAGACCACATCGCCAATGGAAAATTTAGTTGTCAGTATCATCGGTTTACCCCTTTGGTTATTAGCTCAGTGAGTGCTCGTACATCTTGGACAACGGTGTCCATCGTCGGCGCTGCGTGAGCCTGCTGGAGTGGGTACTCGTCGGGATCGGTGCGCAGACACGCCCATCGATTTACCCACAACTCGCAGATACGTCGTACCATTCCGCTCAATGTGCGTCCCTCGGCAATGGCCGCGATTTGTATTTTACGTAGGCAGTCATCACCGAGACGGATGTTGAAACTCTCACCGAGCACTTTTTTCTTACGCTTCATCTTACCTCCCGGTTATCCATGTAAAAATTACACTTGAATATTGACAGCACAGAAATACCGCCACCGTGCCGACAAATATCACCGCTGCGATCAACCCAAAATCTTCATTCATCCCAGTGCGATATTTACGATATCTGCGGTATGGCATTTTATCCTCCTATGATATGCGAAACCGTTGGATTTTCGTCGATCCTGTCGCCTTGACATTATACCACAGACACAACCATTTTCCGCACTCGACGGTGAAACACTCTGACCATGTTCTGCCGACACATGGCTCGACGTCCTCGCCGTCGCGCAAAACCGCTTTTCTCATCAGCATAAACTTCAGCACACAACTTTCGATTGTGCGTTCCATGGCATCCCTCCTGTGGGTGACTGTTTTCATTTGTACGAGACTTCCATAGAATTGAGAAATCGAGACACCACCAAATTGTCGTCGCAAATTATCTTAGACTCTCCATTTACAACGACGTTAAAGCCGTTAAAACAGTTTTTCACCAATACCGAATCGCCATTTGAATTAACAAGCTCTTTACCAATAAGATCGAGCACGTTTGTTGCGAACGGCGATACGTTAATGGAATTCATTTCATTTTTCTTTCTGGTGGTGGCCTCGTCAGTGCTGGCACTTACCAGCATACCGGGCGCGGTCGCCCGGTTTGTGGTGTGCTGCTCTCTGCTCGTGCCCCTAATACATCGCAAATGGTGTGCCACAAAATGCCACGAAATACTACAAATAACAGCCACGGAATGCTCACCGAAATACAAAATTGTGTCGTCATTTCCAAATCATCCAAGGAATTCGTTGTAAGTCTATATTTTTTCATTAGTTATGACTTGATACAAAAATGTGCCGCGTTGCTACAAAATTGTGTCGTTTACGCTTTTGACCAGCACTCCCTCATCAACGGGCGCTCCCACTGCGCGACCACGCACACCCTACACGGTGATCTACCACGGCACGCACGATCATCACAGGTGTAGCAGCAGCGCTTCGGCGTCCTGGCGAATCGTGGGCACTTCTTTATCCATGAGCGCGCGGCTTCGGTCGCAGCATCCCATAGCGCGCGGCTATAGGACATACAATCGCACGAATCATCCTCTGGTGGGTGTGACTGTAGCCACTGAGCCCGGAATCGTTCAAACGCCGTCATGGTTAATCCCCTCTCTGGTGTCATAGTTCATCCTTTGATGGTAGAAATTGGGCCAGTATGTTGCGGAATATTTACCCTTTCCAATCGTCGGCGTTGTATCCGTCATCCGGGTACGGGTCTCGGCGCTTGTGCGCAACGGGGTCAGCCTTTCCGTCGAAGATATTGTCGAGCATGCACAGGTCGCGCGTTGCTGTGCCGCGTACCGCGTCGGGCATCCGCTGTAACATGTCCAGTGTCTTGGTCAGCATGCCCGTGAGGACGTCGCCACTGTGGTCCATCCATATTGCGCTGAACGACCGACACCACTCAACGTAGTCGTCGCCGGCGTACTTGGTTGTGGCCACGTTGATGATACGCATATACAACCCGCCTTGGCCAACTCCGGGCCGCTCGCCCTCGCTGTGATATGCCGCGGCATCGCGTGACTGGCCGTTGATCTCGGACCCGCGCTTGCGGAAATATCCCACCAGGTTTCGTGGTGGCGTTTCAAGGCTCAGGTACTCATCCGCGATTTTGGAGAATAGGTCAGAGCGGAACGCCTTTAGGTCCACGAGTAGAATCTCGTACTGCGCCTGCGTGAAGTTCCGCCCGGTTGCCAACGCCGCCCGGCTGATGAACTCGTTAGGTGTCAATGTCGATTCCTTTCAGGAGCATGCGTTCCCGCATGAGCTCGTGGTCTGTCTTCGGCAACGGTCCCAAGTCCTGTTCCCACCGACGCTGATTGATCCATGTCGAAAAGTGCGCCCACTCAGGCACGAACTGCTTCGGATTGTCGGCCCTACGCGCAAGGAGAGCCGCTTTGTGGGCAGCTTCGCGCTCGATGGCTGGTGTGAGCAGGGAGATTGCCTCGCGCCAGTCCTTGTGCTTGCGGAACGCGGTATACTCGGTGTCACATCCGCGCTTGGTTCCTGGGTAGGCTTTTCGTGCAACATCGAACATGTCTTTACTTATGTCAACATGTGGCACCACGTTGGAAAGTGGCGTTTCCTGCGAAATTTCACTGTCAGACATATGTCCGTCATCTGTCTGACATATGTCCGTCACATGTCGGCCTGAATCCGAATCCGAATTCGAATTCGAATCCGAATCCGAATTCGAAATACACTCGAACTCCGGCGGAGCCGGGTGACGCTCTCGTTTTATTCTCAGCCGTTGATTGAATCTGGGCACCGAAATGTAGGTATGTCCTGTTGCATCGTATCGCTGAATCAACCGCGAACCAACCAGAGTGGTCAGCATCTTGCTGACATCTGTCAGACGTATGTCAGACACGGGATAGCAGGCCGATTTGATTGCTGCGTCACGTCCATCGAATCTGCCGTAGTCATCCACCACAAGCAGAATGCGAACGTAGAGCATTTGCGCATCAGATGGCAGCGCGTTGAATGAATCGCTGGACAGCAAACCATCACGGATAACACGGTTCGGCATGCCAACCACCAGTCAGAAAATGCCGCCCGTGCCCGGCAGCGACTCCGGGACACGGTGAGCTTTGCGCGAATGGAGACGCTCAGCTACGGCAATGTTGAATCAAAATCGGGTATCCATTCTCAAAGAGGTGTCGCTGTAGAGTAAAATACACGCTCGCAATAGCCGTGTCAATAGGGCAAATACTGCCACAACCACCAGACGATCTATAGAGCCCGACGACCCCCGCGCGCGCGCGTACTTACAGCAAAAATACATAGCGCTATGCAATAGGTGTGCCATGTTTCTGTCTCAAAATACACTTATGTCTTGATACACTTGTGTCCAATCGACTATACTTGCTACATGACACCCGACGTCTTTGAGCAAATCTGCGCCCACATCGAGACCACTGGTGATGGCGTTCTCAAAACATGCAGGGCCATGAATGTTGATCAGAACGGATTCTACGCACTCCTCAACGCTGCTCCAAACTACTCCGAAAGATACGCGCGCGCGAAGGAAATTCAGGTTGACAAAATAGTCGAAGACGCAATTGACATCGCTGATGAAACCAGCAACGACACTCTCGTTAAAATGGACAAAAACGGCGACGAGATTGAGTCAGCGAATTCCGAGTGGATCAACCGCTCACGCCTCCGTGTTGATACGCGAAAATGGCTCGCGTCCAAGCTCATGCCGAAGAAGTACGGCGATAAGCTCGAGCTTTCCGGTGATCCCGCCCGACCTCTCGAAATCAAAATAACCGGCGTACCATCGCCGAGAAAGGCGAAACCAGAATGAACATGAGTCCTGACATGGGCGGTGGTGCTGGCCCCGGCGGTCCTCCTCCGGCTCCGGCCCCCGTCAAACCCGAGGGCAATCCGGCTGTTGAGTCTGCGCTGTCGGCAATCGAGCAGGCAATCTCAGACATCCGCGCATCAATCGGCGGCTCAGAGGGCGCAGGAGCCTCTGGGAGCCCGGCGGGCGGCTTGGCAACACCTCCGGCCCCTCCGGCTGACAAGAAGGCCCTGAGCGGTTTTTTTAGTGGTTGAGGCCGCTTCTGACGTACCCGTGATGAACGTCGAGATGCTCGACGAGCTTCGAGACTTGCTCTTTGACACTACGACTCGGTATAAAGTGGCCTACGGTGGGCGCGGCGGTTCCAAGTCAACGGGAATCGCCGATTATGTGTTGTCGCGCATGCTTGCCGATGGTTCGCAGGTGGTCGTCTGTCGGGAGCTGAAGGATTCGATCTTCGACAGCATTCACGCGCTACTCAAAGAGCGGCTTGATTTCTACGGTGTCGCGGATCGCTTTGAGGTGCTCAACGACAGGATCGTGTGCAAACACAACCGCGCAATGCTCAGCTACAAGCATTTGCACAACAACACGACGGAAATCAAGGGACTTCAGGGCAAACAAATCTGCTGGATATTCGAAGCCGAGAAACTGACCAAGGAGAGTTGGGACATACTCGATCCGACAGTGCGCTTGAATGATTCCGAGGTTATCATCGAGTTCAACCCTGACGGCAGTGACGATTTCGTATACACGCGGTTTGTTATCAACACTCCAGACAACTGCCGGGTGCTGTACCTGACGTACCTCGACAACCCGTGGTGCACAGATGTCAACCGCAAACAGGCTGAGGACTGCAAGCGCGATTTCCCCGACGACTACCGGCACATCTGGCTTGGCGAGCCGTCGAACGTGGGAGCGCGCATTTATCCGGGATTCGATGAGGAAATACACGTGCGAGAGTTTCGCATGGATGCGCTGCAACCCATCGCCAATTTCTTCATGGGGCAGGACCCGGCGACAGTCTACTATCCGTTTTGCGTGTGGATGGCGAGGATTGCGAGAGGGGATGAGGGCTTTGACTACCTGGTCTACAACGAATATCCGACCGTGGGCATGATGCGCGGCAAGTGGTTTCACGAGGTGCGGCAAGAGCTACCATGCAGCCTGACACTCAAACAGCGGGCGAACATGTATCAAGTTCTCGACAGGACGATTGACCGGTCATTCGACTGGATCAGGATGCGGGCGCGCGGCATCGATACGAGGTTCGCAAAGGCAAGCGGAGCAGCATCAACGACAACGGCAACGGTGGGCATGATCGAAGCCATGGCGGACCCGGCAAACGGTGGCCTGACCTTCGAAACGCCGCCAGAATCTTCGATTGACTGCCAGCGCGATAAGTTGCGCGAGCTGATGGAGTTCAACCGCGACCTCGGCGTGATAAGAGGAGTCAACGAGCCGCATTTTTTTGTGATGCCGCACTGCCATAACGTGATTGATGCTTTCAAGCACCACCGAGTCGATAGGAAGACGAAGAGCGAGGACCAGAAGCGCAAAGACCCGATAGACGCGGTGCGGATCTGCATGGCGACCATGGACCAGCACCCGCACGTTGACCCGGTGGCCGCGATTATCAACACCGGAAGCCGAAACGTAGTTGCCCACGATCCTGAGAGAGAACTGAGAGAGACATTTCTTAACCGGAGGTAGACGATGAAATCGAAGCTGCTGGAGAAGGTTGGTATAGTGTCAGTGATGATTGTCGGCCTCGTGCTGTTTGGCATGGTTCGCAGCGCATACCCGCAGTCAGATGAGAATTTCAACGGACTTGATACGTGCAATATCAAGGGCGTCAAGGGCACTGCGCTTGTCTACAGCCGGGGCTTCAAGCTTGGCGCGTGGACCTACCAGCGATTCGACATTCTGGCCAACGACACTACTGCTGCCGGATTCGCGTCGGACTCGGTGAAGTTTGTCTGGGGCATCCAGACGTTTCATCCGATTCTCGGGCACACCAACACGGCGAAGAAGTACGCCTACGGCCCGCGCGTGGTCTGTGATACCTTTGACCTGCTCTCTCTCTCGCTGCCGGGCGTTATCCAGATCGCCGAAGATGGCACTTTCACACCTCCGCACGGCACCGTTGACACCACGAGCCTGACCACTTACGCCATTCAGTCGCGCAACATCGCACCCGAGTGGGATGTCTACTATCGCATCTGGGTACAGGGCGTGACGGGTAACAAAAACGGCGACAGTGTGGCGGTCGTGTTTCAGGGTGTGCGCGGCAACTACTACCCTACCCGGTCGAGGTAACGGTGATTGATCTCATCAAAGAGTTTCCCCGGCTTGAGAAGGTACTGTCGAAGTACGCTCAAGAGCGCGTGCAGAACTACGACAAAAGCAAGTGCAAGAAGCTCCTGCGCGACCGCATTGAGCGCATGAACGACTCGTGGGACATGAAGATAGGTCGATCTCGTGGTGGTACGTCGGGCAACGGTCGCAACGGTGGCCAGCAGTTCCTCGGGCAAATCAGCTATCCTCTCGTAAAGCAGCAGATCCTCACGCGACGCTCAATCTTCAGCTCCAACTTCCGCGCCGACCCGCTCTTCAGCCTGCGCGCAATCGGCAATACGCCGCAAGAGAACGCGCTCAATATGCAGGACTTGATCCAGAGCAATAACGAACAGATCCACTTCCGGCAGGAGACTTTGCAGCCGTCTATCGACGCGGTTTGCCGGTGGGGCGTGTCGGTTATCAACACGGAGTACGCCAACAATCAGG
>Ga0315283_10001149_pt1 | contig 20903 bp, 2 predicted proteins | sample YL17G09_0_MG_FD_204541 | JGI IMG/M metagenome (GOLD analysis project Ga0315283, IMG submission 204541) | Sediment microbial communities from Yellowstone Lake, YNP, Wyoming, USA - YL17G09_0 | ecosystem: Environmental > Aquatic > Freshwater > Lake > Sediment | place: USA: Wyoming | collected...
TGCACTAGCAAGATAAGAATGTCCTATTTTTAGCAATTTAGAAATGTCCTATTTCTTGTTTTTTAAAGAGCGCCGGCAAAAACTTCTTCCTTGCTGCGCACCACAGGATAACCCTGAAGCACCCGATTCCTCCAGGGGTGATCCCAGGAAGGAATATTGGCCTTGTGTATTTTACGCGGCTGCTTTATCTTTACTGGACGTTGCGTAATCTCCTTATAGCGTAAAGCCCTGCCTTTATACGTAATGAGCCGCTTACCGCTGAGGCAATCTTCAATAATAACTTTATCCGAACGTATTGAATCTTCGACTTGGTACAATTTGCCTTTGTGGACAACAGTAAAGTCATTACGTAGCGTTCGTTCAGTTCTTACTGTAAGAATCTTCTCAAGATTTGCTCCTACTAGAAGCGGACGATGCAAATCTTCATCCATTGCCGGCTCTACGGCAAACCGCTTGTTAAAGACCGACAGATAATGTTCTAAGAACTTGTTGCCATCGGCGATACTTTTAATACCCTCAAGGCGCATCTCTTTAACCAGCCGGTCTTGAAAGGTCTTAAAGAGCCGCTCGACCCTGCCTTTTGCCGGAGCTGACTGCGCATGGATAAAATGTACTCCCAGCTCTTCAAGCGCCCTGCCGAACTGGCTCAATGCCTGACGATTCAAGAGCTCATCTTCCAATGTCTGTTTTTTAGTGCTCTTATACGTCGAATGGCGGTCAAAATAAACACTTATCGGCAAGCCGTACTTAAGGATATACCTTTTAAAGCTGTCCATTGCGGGGAAGGTCCCTTCATACTCGTAAAAGCGCGCATAAACACGGCTTGAGGCATCATCAATATAGCCCATTAATACGCAATCAGCAACCCTGCCTTCAAACCAATCGTGGTGGGAACCGTCTAGTTGGACCATCTGGCCGCAATGCGCTTTTCGTGGACGCCACCTGCGGTGAGGACGCGCTTTGCGCTTATCATAGACAACTCCTTCGGTGATAAACCACTGCCGTAATGTCTCCCGGCTTATCTTGATTTTATCCCTCTCAAAGAGCTTCTCGGAGGCAAACGTAGGATTGAACCCTGCGTATATGCCCCTGCAGAAGGCAAGCGCCTTCTGCCTTGTTCTATCAGCTATTGCCCGGTGCGATTGTTTACCGCGGGAACGATGAATTATTCCTTTATCGGATTCTTCACGCACCCGCTTTACTAACCTACGTACCTGACGCTGGCTCAACTCAAGCAAATCCGCAGCTTCACGCTGTTTGATACACTTATCAATTGCCTTGCGTATTACATGTAATCGCTTTAGTTCTTTTTGACTCATCGTAAGAATATCCTCCACTGCCTCTCGCCTCCTTCCTTTTGGAGGCATTATAGCAGCTTAGAAATAGGACATTCTTACTTTGCTACTTTAGGACATTATCATATTGGGATTACATTACTTTTTTATATCGTCCTTAAAACCCGTGAAAGGCCTAACAGGTCGGCCTTCTCCAGGTTCACCCCTGACCTATATTCGCCAGGTCCAACCATCTTTGACCAGACTACATTGCCTCTTGCGTAGAGTGGCTCGCCCTGATCAGGTATTTCAAGCCATAACTCTAAGGGGGTACGAGGCGGCAATTCCGCATTGCTCACCAAGCCCAATCCTTTTGCGCTGATGTCCTGGGTTTGAACCTCGCCTTCCCTATTTGCATTCAAGTCCAAGAACTTGACTGGAAACTTCGTCGAAAAACGCGCAAAAATCCTCTTGTCTTCAAAGCTGGGGCCGCGCATAGTTTCACCTCCTTCTCCTTTTAATCCTTGCCAATAGCGCCTTTTAATCTGTTCCGGGTAATCTCTTTGCACAAATTTATAGATCTTCTCCTTGTCTGAGTCTCTCACCTTGCTAAAATAAAGTCCATAAGTATTCAGCTGCGCTGTAGTTTTATGCCAAACCACCCAGGCTTCTATATCTAAGGTAAGCCCTTCTGCTAAGACCAAGCTCAATTTTAAAAATGCATCTTTGGGCAACGTCAGCCTAAAAGAAACCTGCAGGCCCCTAAGGTTGACGTTCTTAATCTGACAATCAGCAAAGGCCTCGGCGCCTTCTAATTTTACCTTAGCCTGCTGGTTTATCTGCCAACGGAAAGCTCTTCTTCTCTCATTCATTTTATCAGATATCCTCCTCTATTTCTATATATTTAATTAGTTTAAAAGCCTCAAGGCTTTCCTCTTTAACCAAGGCACTCGATGAACCTTGGTTTTTTAATTCCGGACTGCCCTCTATTTGCCTTAAGAGACTCACATCGGCAATCTCCGGAGAAATCACCCTGCGTATTCTTGATGCTACCGGCGAACTGGAGCGATTTTCCTCTTTTAAAATAAATTTTTCGGTCTCTTTATCTGTAGCAAAATCTGTAGTATAAGGAAATATAAGTTTTTGCTCCTTAGATTCGCGCTTCATTATTACAAGAAAGATATTGTTTGGTTGGACGCTTTTCTTAATCTGAATATCAATGCCTTTTTGTTGAATATCCCGGAAGATGTCCCTATAGGTAACTAATCTTAAGCTCCTATCTTTTTCCATCACTGGCAATGTATCTCTATGAATATCAAGATAGGCCTCGCCTCTTTCATCCAAAACCCTAAATGCCTCTTCAAAGACAAGCAAGGGATGTTTAGAATAACAAGAGGCAGCAACTTGGGAAACTACCAAATCGAATTTACCGCTCCATTCCTGCGGAAGCGCTTCGGCAAATATTTCTCCATAAGTAAATATTCCGTGGGCGTTTAAATTCACAAAACTTTTGTAATCCCGAATATCTACGCCAAATAACTCTACTTTATTTCTAATTTTCTTATCGTCGGCAAAAACAGAGAGATAGCAGAGAAAATCGGCCAAAGAGCCGGTACCTAAATCTAAAATGCGGGCCTTTCCTTTTCTCTCTATGATTTCTAATATCTTTTCTTCGGCTACAAAACTGGATTCAATTGTGCTTAATATCTCATTGCAGCTCTCCCCTGGCCAGTTAACTTCGCTGGAATTTTCTTTTAACCATAACCGATATTCTTCAGGCAAATTGTGGACAATATGAAAAGGCGAACTGGAGCGGTCCAGCGGCGAGGCCCCTCGCGCTTGACTAGCTCCTATAAGTGCGCTCGGGACTCCTTCGCCAGCCTTTTTATAACGGCTCAGTCGCGCCCTAGAGCCCTCGTCAGCCAATGGGCTTGAGACAACGACTTCGGAATTTTGATTTAATTTCTGGCGAAATAATAACCTCTGATTCAATTCCTTCAATTCTATATACCAAAGCCCTAAAGTCCCTAAATACCAACGGCCGGGATGACTAGACACCAGATCTCGTAACAAAGGATCGTTTGGTTTAATGTTACGGTAATTTTTGAAACCTAATTTCGGCAGAAGGGTTTCCAAAATGATAATTGTTAGATAATTTTCATCAAGAAGGGCGCGCTTATAGTAAAAAAAATTGAGGACGTTTCTATTTTTATGCTCCAGCGGCGAGGCGGCGGACTTATCATAAGAAGCTAATCTTTTGCTCCAAGTGATTGCGTAGTTTTGTGCAACAAAGCTCGGACTAGTTGCCATCACTATAAGACTAGGTAAATGTATCCAAGAAACTATATAATTAATAAATTTTTCCGCTTCAGAGTTGAATATTGGATCAAAAGGGGACTTATTTGAGTACTTTCTAGTAATATAGTCCCAATCAATACTTAAGATGAAACTATTTTGGCGGGTTATCTGTGGTAGAGAACAAGGATTATCCAAAATTTCAGTAATGACCCCCATTCTTATAAGGGGCTCTAAAAATCGACCTATCCCATATATAGGGTTATTATCAAAAGTTTTGGTTATCTCTAAGGCATCTGCAAAAGAATATCTATCTCTTAAATACTTTTTCGCCGGGACATCTCTATCACGGTCAGCGTCGAATCTTATCAAAGTATTATCTGACTGTCTTAAGCGACCCAATTCTATGGCTACAGCTGTAGCCAAAATCTCCTCATAGTGATTATCGATAATTGCGATATGTGGATCTTGAGGACTGTCGATATAAATACTCTGCCTTAATCCCTTGAATGATAAAGGACCAAACAGCCCTACCTCTGGCCGGGTCAATCTAGGCTCAGAAGAAACTGATAAATCTGCTAATCCTCCAAATATCATGTGTGGATATTCAGCAGCAAGAATTTTTGCAATTTCTACCTTACTAAGCGGCTCCAGCGGCGAGGCGGGGAGGCTCTCGTATAGCGTCGTGTGCATTGCGTCGTGAGTATCAACCAACGGGCTTGAGCTAAAGATTATAAGGCTATTAGGGTCGGCGTTTACTCTATTCTTAATTTCTTCGTAGGTTAAGCCTTTCCTAAGTAAACCCTGCTTATCAGCATTCACAATCGCATCTTTCATAATATCCCGGGCTTTACCATTTTTAAACGCCAGTAAATAATATTCATCGAAAAATCTGGCTTTTACTTGTTCGTAAAGTTGAGGCCAATAAAGGATTGAACTAATAAATAAAACATATTCTTCGGCATAATTAATATCAAACTGAGTAATTTTATCAGCAATTTCTCTTAATATAGGGGCGAGATTAGCCATAAATCTCTCATAAATAAATAGGATAGTAATATAATATTCACGTTCTACTTCATTATGAGGAGGCAGGCAGGTATTTATATAAAACCTGGCCGCCTCTTCTATTTCTTTCTGAGAAGGAATATCTGCCTTAAGTAGCCCACTTACAAAAGCAAAAAAGTAATGCTGGAGGTTTGCTGTCATAGGTGGACTTTTCATTAATAGTGATGGAAGATATTTATCAGGAGAGAAAGCCGGATTTTCTTCATCAAACTCTAGTGGATTGGCAAGCATAAGACTAGCTAAGTTAAGCCTATAGCCGTATCCGAAAGCCCGCAGGTTGAGATAGTCATACTGGGCCTTTAGGGCCTGTCTATGAACAATCGGATAAACAACTTTACGTTTCTCGTGATCATATAGAGCTCCCGCAGAAAAATGCTGCTTTACTTGAAGCAATCTTAACTCTGTAAACTCATGTATATATAATGCTTCTCCAGCCAGGCCTCGCTTCTTAGCCATTTTAAACAAGGAATCAGTTTCTATAGTTCTTGCGAGGTACCTAAGTGACATCCTATCTACTTCGTCTTTAACAAAATGCTTAATGGATCTTGGCCTTTTCTCGTTTTCATTGCTTATGGGCGAACTAACTTCTGCCAGCGGCAAGGCGGCGCCATCCTTATCCTTAGCAGGAATCATTTTATTAGGATTAGATTCTGGGTTGTATATTTTTCTAGTCTTTATGGCTGCTGGATTCTTTATTGCCCATTGAGAAAAAAGCGCCATACTAGCTATGCCATCGATACAGAAATACTTACAAAGGAAGTCAAACAAAAATATCTTTGCATATTTAGTTTCATAAGGCATCATTGCTTCCTCTAAGCCGCTGATAGAATCAATAATTTGTTCTATCAATTTTATTATTTCATCTGCATCAAAATTATCAATCGTACGCCCTTCATATTCAATCAAGAACAGAGGCCCTTTTTTCTTGTATTCATCACTTAGCGATAAATATTCCTTATACACAGCTCCCCAAACTGCTTTGCCTATATATAATGGAGGTCCCCAAAATTCCTGCAATTTGTCCCAGTCAAAGCCGTTAGCTACGATATCTTCTGCTACTTCCCACAACTTATTCCAATTAACCGAACCATCGTGCTCATAACCATATAAATCACTATGTATTCCTGCATAATTAAGGCAATGGAGAAAAGATTCTCTCCATTCATCGCTTTCACTAAATTCATCATCGATGAATCTCACATATGGAGTAGCATCTTTTATTAGTTGGGGTAATATTTTTTCTATTGTGTTGCGAACATCTCCTTTAAACCACTCTGGCATAGAGGACATAGCTTTTAAGAGTTCGGATATTCTTTCTTCAATTTCTTCTTCTTCCAGCGGCGAGGCCCCTCGCGCTTGACTAGCTCCTATAAGTGCGCTCGGGACTCCTTCGCCAGCCTTTTTATAACGGCTCAGTCGCGCCCTAGAGCCCTCGTCAGCCAATGGGCTTGAGACAACGACTTCGGAATTTTGATTTAATTTCTGGCGAAATAATAACCTCTGATTCAATTCCTTCAATTCTATATACCAAAGCCCTAAAGTCCCTAAATACCAACGGCCGGGATGACTAGACACCAGATCTCGTAACAAAGGATCGTTTGGTTTAATGTTACGGTAATTTTTGAAACCTAATTTCGGCAGAAGGGTTTCCAAAATGATAATTGTTAGATAATTTTCATCAAGAAGGGCGCGCTTATAGTAAATGAGCGCCCATTTAGGATGCAAACCCCATGCGTGAGCTATTTGTTCAGCATGTGAAAATGCATTAAGTAATAATATGTTACCGATAACATTAACATCCCCATAAATCTCGAGCCTTCGACAAGAAAATAAAGCGATTCTCGCCTCATCTATTGTCAAATGAACGTAACCTACTTTGTTCTTTCCAGAAAAGAGGTTGAATTTATATTTAAATTCCCTTGGATCTTTGCCTCTCGAAGCCGTCCATTCTGCTACCATTAGCAGTCCATTTTCTTTTTCTAACAAGAACGCTCCTCTATCTTCTTCAATTTTATTTACTAAGTGGAAAAATTTAGCGGCCAATCGAAGACCATTTCTTAAATCAAACGCATAACCTGCCCCCAGCGGCGAGGCCCCTCGCGCTTGGCCAGCCTCTATAAGTGCGCTCGGGACTCCTTCGCCAGCCTTTTTATAACGGCTCAGTCGCGCCCTAGAGCCCTCATCAGCCAATGGGCTGGAGCCAGACTTCTCCGAGACAGCAGGGTCGCTTTTTGATATGGCAGATACAAAGAGGGACAGTAAATTTACCTTTAGCTCGAGTTTCGTTCCTATCTTATCTCCAGAACTAAGGCAGATTGGATTCCACGTCGCAGAACCCCTAAGATGTTCTTCTAATATCCTTTTTATTTTCTTGACTCCTTTTCCTGCTCCTGAAAAGAGTTCTTCCAATAAACACGGAACATTTATTTCACTCTTTGGAGTTAAATCAATGGGTTTTCTTCCTTCATCAATTATCTTAACCAGAATTTCTTCCTCGCTTAAGTCCCATTTAATAATTACTTTTTTCTTAGCGATAAACTCATTCCCGTGTTCAAGGGCGTTCCTGATACCCGCCTCTATGGCTAGCGTAAGGAACAATACCACGACACGCAGGAATATATCAGGCACTCCCTTATTTCGGTAGTATGACTGAATACCTTCATTTATCCAAAACGCTAACTCCGTAACTGCGAATAGATCATGCCAGCTCTCTGTTGACGGTAAGTAAATACCATTGATTTCACTAAAGTTAATCTCGTGTATGGTTTCTATATGGTTTATTTTCTGCAATTTGCTATTTGCTAACTGTGCCAGCGGCGAGGCCCCTCGCGCTTGACTAGCTCCTATAAATGCGCTCGGGACTCCTTCGCCAGCCTTTTTATAACGGCTCAGTCGCGCCCTAGAGCCCTCATCCGCCAATGGGCTTGAGCCAGAAGCTTTCTTTAATAACTTCAAAGAAATAAATTTTAAATTTGGATTATCGTAACTTCCTCCTCCCATGTTCTCGATCTCAAAAGGCCCTGTGAAACCGCGTTTGCTATAGAATTCTATATTTTCAAGTGGACACACGCCTTCCACCGCAATAATATTGAATCTGCATCTTGAAAGATAATCCTCTACTTTACTATAAATAGCTCCACCTATTCCGCGATGACGAAAATGACGTTGGACCTCAAGAGCAGAAATAACACCAGCCCAATTTAAGTTATAGAATAGGTAGGTTTTCGTACGATTGCCTGCTTCTGTGAAAAAACAGCCGGTGGTTTTAGTGCATAGAAATTCTGCAATAATAGATGGTTCCAAAGATACCTCATCTGGCGCAAATTTACTTCGAGTAGTCTCCAATACATTTCGCGATTCAAGACTTAGAATAACAATCCATTCTTTTGATGATGATAAAGAAACATATATTCTGTGGTCTGTGAAATTATATTTTATTTTAAAATCTTGTTCTTCTAATGGTTCCGATATCTCCTTTAGGGGCAAAAGTTCCTCAACAGAAACTTCTGGGAAAGCTATTCTTTTAGGATCCTTTAAAGCCAATTGTCCTACAAGCATCTTTTTGTGCTCAATATTAGGAAGTTTACCTATAATTCCTTTAATTATTTTATGGTCCTCTGCTGGACTCACCAATTCAGCCAATTCCATACACAAATTTTCTTGTTCCTCACTAATCCCCCAAGCTACTATCCCAGGTAAATCCATTCTCCTCTTTGAATCTTTTCTTGAATATGAAACATTATTTAACTTATTAATTAATTCGCTAACCTTTGGATCTAGCTTCGAACTATCAATAGGCGAACTGGAATCGAATGAACCCAGCGGCGAGGCGGCGCCTTTTGTTGAGACCAGCGGCCCCTCGAACCCATACATTGGAGACTCAAAGGTTCTCAGGGTTCTCTCGCCTCTTCTTGTAAGAGGGCTCGAGAACGAGGCGGCTGCATTAGTCGTGTACCGTGTACCGTGTACCGTGTACCGTAACGGTGAACGGTTAGCGGTTAACGGTAAACGATAAGGAGCCAGCGGCGAGGCGCTACGACCATCAACCAAGGGGCTGAAATAGCGTATAGTTGACCAAATAACGCCTTCGTTAACCACTACCTCCTTAAAATTATCTACCCTAATTCTTAGCGGCCCTTCACGTCCCTCTATCTTATTAAAATATACTGATCCCTGCGGATAAGCACGAGGCAACTGACGAAGTTCTGAATATATACTTTCAGGAGGTACAAAACCTTGGTTTGGAGAAATGGGCCTTACAGTAAAATCATTCCATAATGCAAAATGAAGATGAACGGCTCTGCCATACTCAATACCATCATCTTTATATAAGGTAGCTATGACATCACTTTTACGCACATCCTCTCCGGTTTTAACTAAAGGAACAACGTGGGCATAACGCGAGAGCAGGTCTGCGTTACTTGAAATACTCTTTGCTTCGTGTATGATATCTATTACTCCCATATAATTAAATGGTGTTGCTTCACGAATCTTTCCGTCAGCAACAGCTCTTACCGGTGTTTCTGGGGGTAGACAAAACACGATTTCTCCGTCTTTATTGAAATAGGAAATAAAGTCAAAACCTAGGTGGCTTCGTCCTCCGCGCTCCTTCCAACCTCTCCAGTTTATCCACCCTGTAAACCCGGGTACATCAGAACCATTGATAGGTAAAGCGATATCCAATAAATCCGTAGACTTTGCCAGTAAATTGGCGACCTGTTCTATCTTTTTTATAACCTCATTATCATTAAGCAAAACAAGGGCTCTTTGGAGACCATCTTGACCTATGTAGTAAGATAATGCCTCAATATAACCCTCTAACCAAGGAAAGCATTCCTTAATAACAGTCTTATTACCAGAGGGGCCGAAGATATCAGGATCGCGGGTAATCATGGCGAGAGCTATTTTGACAATACGTTCTAAATAAATTTCTGTCCAATGATTAACTAATTTAGAATTTGGTTTAATTAATTCTTTAATTACCGCCTCGTTGAGAGCAGAGATGGTGCCTTGTTCCCTTAACAGTCCTTTTTTATTTAGATTCTCAATAGCATCCAGGATCTTTTTGGCCGCTTTACCAGAGTCCTCTTTCCCTATCAACGCTTCCTTTGAGGTAGAAATGGAAATGGGGATAGGTCCATTTTTTTCTGGTGCATTTCCCTCCAGCGGCGAGGCGGCGCCTTTTCGCTCGTGGTTCTTAGCTCTTGGTTCATAGCTTATTTTAACCAAAGAACCAAGAGCCAATGGCAAAGAGCCAAACTCCAGCGGCGAGGCGGGGAGGCTCTCGTATAGCGTCGTGTGCATTGCGTCGTGAGTATCAACCAATGGGCTTGAACCTATGTACCGTATAAGCTGTGAACTGCTGACCATGAACTCAGAAGCAAAAAGAGCAAAATATTTGTTGACAGGACTTCTTGGTAGATATATTATTAAACCTGTGAAAAAGGGTAGAACAGATAAAAAAGAAAGTGCATATACTGAAGGCCAAGTAGCTGTCCTGTTAGAAAACATTAGGTCACAACAGAAAGCTATCTTTGATGGGCAAGATATAATCAAAAAGGATACAAAAGAAATCAAGGCCATACTTGAAGAACATACCCATAAGATTGACCTCTTAGAAATGCGACTGCTACGAATGGAGAGAATGGTTGGTGTTAATACTGATGATATTGCCGTGATAAAAGAAGATATTCGTCTAATCAAAGAGGATTTTAGTAAAAGAGTTTCTGCCTTAGAAGCAAAGCTTGCTTCACATTGAATTTTCCCACCTTCGCAGCACCTATCCAAAAAGATTTTCCCTTGGGCAGCGGTGTTTATCTTTGGACTGAAGCGTTTTTCATCCGAAAGCGGCGAGGCGGCGCGTTGTGAACCTGTCTTATAAACTTTGCAGTAAAAAAATGGTGTCCATGCATAAAAATTGCAGTTTGGTTGTATGGTAACAATATGGCTAAAATTCGAAAGACATGGCATTTCGGTGCATTCCGTACTGACAACAATAAACCCATAGGGATCTAACAAAGATTCTATTTTCTTCCAGAACGCAGACTTTCTAGAGAATCTACCGGCTTTTCCAGGTGTTTGTACATATATAACGCCAAATTTACTTTTTTCCTCCTTATAATCACCAATTTTATATAAAACTTCTATTGAAGATCTGTTAAGCAGCAATTTGGTCATTTCGTTCTCAACAGAAATAGTTATTTTTATGAGGTTACTCTCGGCCGCTTCAATCTTAAGCGTTCCCAGCTCAATCTCTAAAAGAGCAAACTCTCTAGATAAATAATTCATTATCTGTGGTACATTGTATCTGTTAGGAATAGGTATTGAAATCTCATTTTGATCCAGTTTGTCGTTCAATATAAAGCGAATAGCGTTGGGGCACATATTAATGAGTGCTATTAAACTTAATTCGTCGAAACCTGCACAAGGATAATAAACTTCTCCTGCGTATTTGCTAAAATAGTTTAAGGCTTCCTCTGCCATTCTGCCGCCTTCGATAATCTTTACTCGATCGTTAATTTCAGGTACCGAACCGATCTGCGCCAGCGGCGAGGCGGCGAGGCGTAACTCGTAATGCGTAACTCTTAATGCGATTACTTCCCACTGTCTTTTGAGCCTTAAAACCGCAGACAATAGAGAAACAATATCTCCTTGACTTTTATCATCAAAGATGCTAAATAGTATTAATAGGAGGTTGAAACGATGGATAAAAAGTTGTTGGAAAGAATATCCCTTGACCCACGCGTACTTCATGGCAAGCCCCATATTAAGGGGACTCGCATTGCTGTGTCTATGGTTATGGAGCTGTTGGCGAGTGGGTATTCTCCTAAAGAAATTTGTTCTGATAAGTTCTATCCTGATCTGATAGTAGAGGACGTATTTGCCTGCCTTGTCTTTGCCAATCAATTCCTCGATGAAGAAGAAATACACTTCGCAGAAGAACTCCAACATTCCCCTTAAGCCTGTAATCCTATGTTCCTGCTTGACCATTGCGTCTGGAAAGAAACCGAAAATGTGCTGCGTAAGGCAGGCTTCGATTGTGTTACGCTGAAAGAGCTGAAGCAATCTGAGGCGGCTAACGGAAAGGTTATTGCAATTGCCAAATCCCGCAGGGCTGTCTTGATTACGCGTGACCGGGATTTCTCCAATCTCACCCTGTATCCTCTGGGAACTCATAGTGGTATAATTTTTCTGCGGATTACTCCGGATTCCATGGATAGAGTACATAGTGTCTTGTTGGCAGCTCTCAAGGCTATAGCACCCGCCCAACTTAGAGGCAACCTCCTTATTATTACCAGCACTACCTATCGTCTTCATAAGTATAAGGAGTAAGGTATTTCTCCATTCCATAAACTCCAGCGGCGAGGCGCTGCGGTTTTCTCTTTTTTCGATTTCCTCCTTAAATTTTCCTCCACGCCTGAACATCGTCTTTACGAAATCCCTGGAACTGCTACCGATGCAGCCGCTATCTATGTGAAATTTACTATTTTTTCTTTTGGAAAGAACCCGTAGGCGGTTGTCTAAATCCCACATCCCGCCTGAATTAATGCCATTTACTTCCATGATATAAGGGGATAAACGGCCTTCTTCTAAACGGACAATTACATCTAATCCCATAAAATCAGCGCTTGCTTCTCCGGCATTTAAAGCATGAAGTTGTAGCATGAATTCTTCGATTGCTTTAGCGGCAGCTATGGAAATATTTTCAACGTCCCGTAAAAGCTGTTCTGTGTCATCTTGATTCAATTTGAGCCGAGACGCCATTTCATCGAATATCAATGTTTTTGCGTCCTGACAAATATTTACTGCATGTCCATGATTACCTATGCGAACCAATGGCTTGCCGCTCATGGTAAAGTTATTACAATCATCTCTTGAAATAAATACCCTAAAGTTCCAATCAAACAATCCTTCATTTCTGACATAATGAACTAACGGCGGGGTAATCCGTTCTTGAATTACCACATTTTTGCCTGAGTTCAATATCTTTAATATCACTAACACTGCTTCCTTCAAACTATTCATACTTAAGAACGAAATGCCATTACCGCGGCTATCGTTGGTTGGTTTAATTACAAAATCGCTCACTTTATTATCGTTTAGAAAATTCTTAAGAATATCTACAACTGTATCTTCAATATCCGGCATCCCGAGGGCAACCATATGTATCATTTCTTTGTTAGACGACCTCAGCGCAAAGTGAAGTTTAGTATGCGAATCAACTCCCCTCTCATGAACAATTACAATTGATATTGTTTTAGGAATACGCACACCTTTCTTTTCAAGAATCATACTAGCGATATCTTTCTCTTCAGCAAAATCGCTAAACCAAAAACTTTCTGCCGCCGGAAAAACCTTTAGAGCGACAAGTTTACTTAACAGAGAGCCGTCTTCGCTATCTGGCGCAAAGAGATAATGCAGCGGCGCTGGTTTTGGGAATTTAGCCATAACAAGCTCGCCATTCAAATAGAATGCCCCGATACTCGTAAAAAGCGATCCTCTATGACTAAGAATATCGCCTGCTAAAATCATGAAATTTTCCTTGCCGCTTACTCGAGCAGCCTCCTGTAATGTCGCAATAGTATCTTCTGCAGTGTGGAGGCAGTAATATCCGACGTTGACCCCGGAGAATTGGGGGACTTCGGAGGCAGTAAGTATGCGCGGGTTTTTAATCTTAAACCTCTTTAGCGCCTGAAATTGCTTTTCAAAACATTCAAATATTTTTGCATATTCTATATTTTCAGCACCACCATATGGAGGAGATAAGAGAGAGTTTGGATTTATCGAATTTTGTACCATACGGGAGTCAGCAGCATTCAGAGACGCACAGAAATCGCTATAAGAGACGCTCTTTCCTTGGATATGCTTACCTACAAATGCCAAAAATAGTTTTTCTTTATTGTTGTATTTATTTTCCGGACCCAGAGCCAGTGCCTTTGCTTTTTCCAGTAACTTATTAAGGAATATTCCCGGGTCATTAGACTTCTGGTATTCATCATATATATTCTCATATATATCCCGGAACTGCGTAACAAAAGGAATTGTTTGATTAAACCACAGCCAAATTTTGTATGTGGCTTCATCCTTTGGCTCCGGGGTATTTTTGGCTAACATCACTAAGGCAAAGTAGGCTTCAACCTCATCGGAAAAACCGTTAATAGGCCTGCGCAATAATACGGCAGTAAGCTGCTTGAATACATCGGTAAGTAACAGTTCATTATTTAAGCCTATTTTGACTAAAAGCCTTGTGCCTTGCGCAAGAGTAAAAAATGATCTAACTGACGCTGACTCCCAAGGAAGCAAGAAATATCCCAACGCAGTAATGCAATCTGTGGTGATAAGCTCTCTTCTTCTCCTTATTATTATTTCCACAGATGCTAACGCATTCACGTATATACTATTCATGGATTGATATTCATTCTCATTAATAAGATATTCGCACCTAAACAGCCGCGATAGGGCTGACATGGTTTTTGAAGTAATATCTTTTATATTGTTTTGGGCCGTGCGGTAAATAACCTGGGTAGCCTCAAGGAACTTCTTATTACCCATGTCTCTTTTTGCCGATAAAATAAAATCTTCTGCTTCACTTAAAGTAACTATAGCAGGACTGCTCACAAAAGCCAGCGGCGAGGCGGAGTAACATTTATCTTTGTTTCGGAGAATTTTATAGAATTTACGTTCTCCATTCTTGCTACTGATTTCTCTGGAAAATACGCATCCGGCTTTACGTATTGCCTTTTCAACATGTTCAATGTCTGTGTCGACTTTAAGGTTTGTTGCGCCGATTTGCTTTGCTTCATTTACAAAAAATTTCACCAGGCTAGTGCCGATCCCTTTTTGTTCAAAACCCTTTTTAACCGCAATTGCAAGCAGATAAATACGATCGAAAGTTTCAGGCATGCCTATAATAAAGCCTAAAATCTTTATCTTAGAATTACTTCTAGTCGTTGCAAGAAATGCAAACGAACTTCTTGTGGAGAATGCTTTTTCTATTTCTAATAAAAAACTATTCTTTTCTTTCTTCGTCCCAAAATAGCTACTTGCTATCCCCATTACATCTTTTTTTATAAAATCCCATTTGGGAGCCGAATATCTATACCTATAATAATGGAGATCTTCAGATGCAGCTACGCTTCCCGACTTAAGCAAAAAACTGTTGTTGATGGGCGAACCGGCCTTCTCCAGCGGCGAGGCCCCTCGCGCTTGACTAGCTCCTATAAGTGCGCTCGGGACTCCTTCGCCAGCCTTTTTATAACGGCTCAGTCGCGCCCTAGAGCCCTCGTCAGCCAATGGGCTTGAGCCAGTTTTAAAAGTGCCGCGGAACCAAAAGAAATTTATTATATAGAAACTCTCACGGCCGCTCTCAAACTCAATTTGCCCTTTTGTTTGCATTTCTCTAAGGAAAAGGCTGCATAACCTCTTTAGTTCTATCTTTGTTGTTTCTATATAAAAAGACTTGTAACCTCTTTCTTGAAGAGCCTCCATTGCCTTCTGAAATATCTGCTTGCTTAAACCGTATCTACGAAATTCCGGTAATATAGCTACGCCCGGCATCCACGCTACTTCCGTTTTTAGCTCACGAGAATACGGAAAATCAGAAGTAACTACAACTCCTACCACCCTGCCTTCATGTAGCATTAAAGTAAAAAGGGCTGCAGGATCCTTAAACAATGGTTTTAGAAATTTCATCTTAAAGTAAGTCCGGTAGAAGACTTTAAATAAAGACATAATTTGTTCCTTGAATGGGGCTGCGCTTTCGCTGTCAAGAAATCGATATTCGATTGATAAAATTTCCTTACGATGTAGCTCTCTTTCTTCCGCCAGCGGCGAGGCGCAGCAGGAACGTAGCGTACGCTGGACAAAAAATCCAAAATTAGTATCAATGAATATTAAAACGAACTTTTCTTTTTTTGCCCCAGGAAGCTTGTTGTAAACATCTTCGTGCCTTATTTCTCCGGTATCAATAATTACGCACTCTTCATTTATTCTATACAGTCTTCCATACGGAAACAAACTAGCTAAGTGTATTTTCTCGTCTCTATGCCTTAATTCCTGTTCTATGCGCTCAAATAAATCCCCCTCTGCTAAGGTAAATCGGCCCCTTCCTTCTATGGCAAAATCTATATCTTTAGTATCGGCAATTATTCCTCTAATAAGATTAGAAGCAAAGCGGCCTATTAAATAAGCATCAAATGGGTGTTCATTATAATACCTGTTTAATATTCTTATTGTCTCGCCTATTCTTCCAAATTGAAGACTAACGATATCTGCGGCAACGCTGGCCTTTTCAACTGACGAGCTGGCAGTTAGCGAGTTAACCACGCGAGTGCACAACCCTCCTGCGTCTATCCCGGATAGATTTTCCGGATTAGTAATAATGACTTCTTGGGCTGCTTCTGCTTCTATCACGTCAATGGCTGCTTGTATTTTGGGAAGCATGGAACCTTCGGCGAATTGATTGGCATGAATGTATTCGCGGAGTTTAAGCGGCGTAACGGTGTGAATTTCTTCTGGCCGGGCGGTGTCGAAATTAAGGTAGGCGCAGGCAACTTCGGTAGAAATAACTAGCCGTTTAACGGGCGGTCCGCGTATAGACAGTTGCTTTACGAGAAGTGCGGTAGCCAAATCCTTATCAATAACAGCAGGTAGCCTTATGCTCGGATTAGAGACGTCTACCGGAATGCCCCCGCCGCCGACACAAACCACAATCTTGCTCTTTGACAAAAGCTCTCTTATAAGCTCAATCTCCGCGATGCTAAGCGGATGGGGACTGGCTACCTTTGGCCGCGGGATTTTGTCGCCTGCCCGGGTAAAGCGCTGCAAACCTACCGGCTTGCTGGCATTGCCTTTGTAAAAACCTTTATCCTTAGCATCCACGCCTACATGGGTCAACGCGATATGTATCTTATCTGCGGCAATACCTAGGCCCGCCAGGGCTTCTCGGATATCATTACCTATCCAAACCTGTGTTTCTTCTACCGCTTGCGCTAAATATAGATTAATGAACGCTCCGTCTTGCATTAAATCAATGGGGCGGCGCAACATTCTCTCCAGCAATGCCCCTGCCTCAGGACCGTTACCGTGAGTCACAACTCCGCCATTCTTAATAGCCTCCACAATATACTGCATTGTCTGATATACTCTTTCTTTCTGCAGTCGGCAAATTTCTTTCCAATCGGCATCAATCCAAGGAAAAAGCCCCTTTACATCTTGCGGAAGCAACAGGGAATTACCACCGATAGTGTAAATGTCCCGTCGGATACCTGAACTAGATACCTGTAGCGGCGAGGCGGCGTGCGCCCTAGTTCCAATCTGGCCTTTAAAACCATAAAGAATTGTAATCTTTTCCTTACTGAGAGGCCCCTCAAATGCTCTTTTATCTAACTTCCATGAGTACAAGAAATCTTTTCTCTGGTCAAACTGCAACCAACCATTATTTTTTAATAGCCTTGGCAACTGAGAAGCAATTGATAAAGCGCTATACGCTCCTCCTACATTACACATAATCCCATTAAATCCACCTATGCCTTGAAGAACCGTTTTAATAAATCTTTCTACCTGAACGTCAGAATGATTATTCATTTCTAACGTTACATAATGAAGTTTAAAGTGGCGCCTGTAACGTTTTTTATATTCGCTTAAAATCCTTTCTGCAGCGACAAGAGCATTATCGTTTATATTGGTAACCACTATGGCAATCTCTAAACTTGTGTATTTATTACGTTGAATGCAGTCCCCAACTGTATTTACAAGAAACTCGATATCTTCTTTCTGTCCGGCATTCAAATAGAAAGTTAGCTTCTTGTCCTCTTCAACAGAAGCAGAAATCATGTTAAAAATGATGCAAGAGAATTTTTTCTCTATTTTAGATTTTCTCAGGCTATCGTTAAACGTATCTAGTGTATAGTTAGACGGATCTCCTATTGCACCCCTATACCTTGCACCCCTATACCCAACATCTCTGTCACGGAATGACTCTTTGCGAAGGGATACAAAGGGATCATCTGATGCGCTACTCAAGGCCAGCGGCGAGGCCCCTCGCGCTTGACTAGCTCCTATAAGTGCGCTCGGGACTCCTTCGCCAGCCTTTTTATAACGGCTCAGTCGCGCCCTAGAGCCCTCGTCAGCCAATGGGCTTGAGACAGGTTTAATTATCGCCTGCCTTAATCCCTCAAATTGTTCTGGTAATTTCTTTGATAGAAATTCAATGTGCTCGTCAAAAACCAGCATGAGGCCAGTCTTTGTAAAATCAACTACCCTAAGCTGGATACGGTTACTTCTAAAATAATCAATTATCTTATCTACCTCTTTCCCTGTCTCGTAAATCGTTGGGCGATAGAACTGAAGATGTTGTCTATCGCATAAAGAGAAATAATCAAAATCCATAGTTACTAATACTGGCTTGGTAAACTCTTTAGGCAACTCATCAAGGTCATAAGTTGCTAATTTAAACTGGCAATTTTCTGCTAAATTTCTTTTATTATTTTCTTCTTCTTGTTTATCTTCAGGTTTACACCATTCTGGCATAAGCCAATAGATATCCCCTATGAGGCCTTCTTTCTGGGCATGATACACCCAAGTAGCAATGTTTTGTTTTTCTGAACGGCCTGCGTCGTGATGAAAATCGAATAACAATAGAGGTAACCCCTTCTCTACTCGCATGGTTTCAGTTTCTGTTTTGAGCCATCTGTAAAATTCCGTGTGTTCATAGCTTTCATGAATTAAGAATTCTCGCAGGGGACTCGAGCTAATTCCTTTAAGAGCTGGCGGCTGAAGGCTGAAAGCTGAAGACTGCGCCAGCGGCGAGGCGCCCTTGTTAGCTCGTAGCTCGTAGCTCTTAGCTCTTAGTAACCTACTATCAGCTATCAGCCATGAGCTATCAGCTGAAACAGCCGATGGGCTTGCGCCGTTAGAAATCTTGTTTTGTATCTCAATGGCTTTGGTATTTCTAACGGGGCTTGAGCCGATGCCTAAAATAGAACCGTCCCTTTTATTTTCTTTGGGATTTTCCCAGACTAATCTTAAGAGGCCGGCTTGCTTATGCCTGTCTTGGTTTGATATATTCTCCTTATCAAACTTAAAAGTAAAACCATTCTCGTAATCATTCCCGTGGATTCTATTACGGGTGGTTCCTAATCCCCTCCAACCCGGGACAGCGCTTATCTTTTCTACAATAAAATTAGAAGTGGGATATTTTGCGTTGAGATAATTCCTTATAAGCCCGTGCGATGAAATAAAACTGCTCAAAAATAACCGGCAAAAACCAGTTTCAACTGCATAATCTTTCAACTTTCCCAGAATCTTCTCTGCAATTTTCACGACAGATACGGGCCAGTTCCTTTTCTCTGCCGGCAGCTGTATGGCCTCAATGATTAATACGGGTTCTGTCATTATTTTGGCGGCAATAGCATAAACATTCCCTACCCAGAAACCATCCTGGTAAAACTTAAAAATTAAAAATCCGGGTTCAAACAAAAGATAGGGCATAATATTATAGAACGTTGGCTTGGTTATATCGGTGCTGTCATGGCTTACTAATCCCATCATAAGGTCGTCGCTATTTTTCGCTGATAACTCCAGCACAAATTGAATATCTTTTATGCCGGAAATATACCGCTTTAGTTCCATTATATCATCCAGCTCTTTATCTAATATTTTCTTGAGATTCTTTTTTGTTAAACCGTTATTCTCGGCAACGATGAGCTCATTGCCGAATGCCCCCCTTAAAAACTCTTCCCACATGCCTAATGCCTCTAAATGTTTTTTTTCGGATAATAACGCCTTGACCCCGTCCAGCCTATCAACATACCTTAGGTACGCTAAATTCTTAAGCAGCTGATAGAACTCTTGTAAATCCGGGGCCCCGGCACCTATCCTCTCTAAACGTATTCTCTTCCAAGGGATCTCAAGCAGCAACTTATCCTGGCAATAACCGTTTAGTTGGAGCAAAGATTGGTCGAGGATTTTTTTCGCCATCTGCCCTGCCTCTAAAAACAGCTCTTCTTTTGTTACTGTAAATGGATAGCGGTATACCGGCCGGTCATAATCTTCGGATAAACTCAATTCCCTGATACTTTCTTTAAATATTCTATAGGACGGCTGGGTCTTTAAAAAATCCGCGATAGAATTAAATCTCGCCAGTACCCCAAAAAGCAATCCTGCAACCCTTGCGGGTTTATCTGTAACAGTATCTAATCTGCAATGTATGAGATTGTTTGTGCCCCGGGGAAGCGTGCCTTTTATACCGCTAGAAATTTTTTCTAAAACCGAGTTCAAGTTATTCTTGATCCGCATCCTCCTAAAGTTCTCAATCATAACCTTTATTAAGTAATTTACGCCCAGGCTAAAAGCAACAATAAACAAAAATAAAAATAAGGGGTCTCCCAGTATCTTTTCTGTTAGCGATAGATGGTTAGTTGCGGTCTTGGCATAAGCAGGGTAGGATAATAACAGGTTAGATATTAATAATAAACATATCGGCGCTTTCCAATCCGATAACCGTGATTTTTGGCTTATGCCTTCTCTGGTTATGCCTCTTTCCCGAGCCGCCATCTCTTCGGATAAATCTTTTAATTCCTGAAGTTCGGATTCTCTGGATTTGGCATAATAGCTAAAGAGGCTGCGGTTAAAATCTGCCCATAATTTAATTATGGATTTTCTCTTGTCTCCGTTATTAGAAGAAGCCTCGTCTTCAATCCTTGCTAACTCCTCCTTGATAAAGTTTAAAATGAGCTTACTTGCTTCTTCCGCCGGAATCAGCGAACCATCTATTCTGTCTTTATCCTGCGTCTTGTATAAATTCCATCCTTTTCCGGCTTCTTCGGGAGAATTCCAGAATAATCTATCATATTTAGGACGCCGGCTATGGTTATATATGGCTGTAACCAGAGAAAATAGGCCTTCGCAGATAACGGCATCTCCCCTTTTAACGAATTGGGATTTTTCCATATTAGGCCGGTGGTTATGCCTTATTAAATACTGGATAATTTTATTATCAAGGCTTTCAGAATCCTCTCCGTCTTTATAGCTGCTTCTTATATTTTGAAGCGGAATGATTATCTCTGCATAATGTCCTTGTTCTTCCTTAATAAGACCCATTCTATTAACTTTTTGCTTAGCTATGGCGGTCTTTGATTCTGAATCAACAGCAGCCTGGTTTAATTTATCCAGCTCTTCTGATTTGCTGTTAAAAGCGCTTCTAACGTTATCTAACTGGCCGGTAACGATAGAGAGTTCCTGGCTGACATCCCCGGTAACTTTTTC
>Ga0315283_10001152_pt1 | contig 20867 bp, 16 predicted proteins | sample YL17G09_0_MG_FD_204541 | JGI IMG/M metagenome (GOLD analysis project Ga0315283, IMG submission 204541) | Sediment microbial communities from Yellowstone Lake, YNP, Wyoming, USA - YL17G09_0 | ecosystem: Environmental > Aquatic > Freshwater > Lake > Sediment | place: USA: Wyoming | collected...
TATTGATTGTGAATGGCTTCAGCGAAAGCGCCAAGCGCATCGTAGTTATTCTCAAGAATGTTACCTATAACTATCATATCGGCACCGGCGCGGCAGATGGCTGCAGCATGTTCGGGGGTACGAATACCACCACCGACGATGAGCGGAATGGAAATGCTTTTCCTCACATTTTCCACCATGTGTTCGGGAACAGTATTCAGTGCACCGCTGCCTGCATCGAGGTAGATGAGTTTAAGCCCCAGCATTTCTCCGGCCATGGCAGTGCACATGGCTATATCGTCATTGTCGGCAGGGATAGGCGAGGAATTGCTCATATATGATACTGCAGTTGGTTTGCCGCTTTCGATGAGCATATAACCTGTGGAAACCACTTCCAGCGGGCTTAGTTTAAGGTATGGTGCGGAAATCACATGCCTGCCGATGAGCATTTCCGGATTGCGGCCCGAGATAAGCGAAAGAAAGAGAATGGCATCTGCTTTCCAGCTCATCTGCAAAGTATTACCCGGAAAAAGTACTACCGGGATCTCTGATTTTTCTTTAAGCACCTTTATGCATTGGTCGAGTTGGTTGTTGATGAGCAAACTGCCACCGACGAACAGGTAATCAACCCTGGCATGCGACGCCTGCAGGGCAAGTTGCTCTAATTCGCTTAAGCTTAATTTATCGGGATCAACCAGCACCGCAAACTGTTTGCGGCCCTGTTGCATCTTATGGGTGATAGCTTCGTAGACTGACATTGCACATAGAGTTATTGTAGTGCAATGATAGGAAATTATTTTATAGGAAGTAATGGGAATGGCGCAACAAATGAAGAAGGATTTTAAGGATCAGGTTTATTTGCAAATCCTGCTTTCACTGGATTCTGATGAATATAACAAATCGTTCTAAAAAACCTCTTTGGCAATTTTGCAGATATTATCGGAGCGTCCCATGGTGTAGAAATGCAAGGCAGGAGCACCGGCAAGGATCAGTTCGCGCGCCTGTGTGATGGCCCACTCCACACCAACCTGCCGCGCCTGGTCGTTGTTGGTGCATTTTGCAACAGCTGTTACAAGATCGTTAGGAATATCAATACTAAAAGTCTGTGGAAGGGTCTTGATGGATGCCATGGTGGAAATGGGTTTAATGCCTGGAATGATCGGCACAGTTATTCCTTCTTCGCGACATAGCTTCACGAATTCGAAATATTTACTGTTATCGAAGAACATCTGTGTAACGATATATTCGGCACCAGCATCAATCTTTAGTTTAAGATTATGAATATCGGTAGCCATATTCGGAGCTTCCACGTGCTTTTCGGGATAGCCGGCCACACCTGCCGAGAATGCTGTCGGTGCGGTATGTTGTAAATTCTCGTCGAGATATTTTCCCTTGTTCAGGCCCATCACCTGCTTAACAAGGTCGAGTGCATAAGAATGTCCGCTTTCTTCGGCGACAAAATATTTTTCAGATTTTAGCGTATCGCCGCGCAGGAGCAAAAGATTTTGAACACCCAGGAAGTGAAGATCGAGCAGGCCGTTTTCGGTTTCCTCACGCGTAAACCCACCGCAGATAATATGCGGCACCACATCTACCTTATACTTATACTGAATGGCCGCCGAAATACCAACGGTGCTTGGGCGTTTGCGGACTACTTTCTTCTCCAGCAAACCACCCGGATGCTTTTTATAGATAACCTCCTCACGGTGATAAGTCACATCAATAAATGCAGGTGAGAACACGATGAGCGGATCGATCGTATTGTAGATATTCTCGATACTATCGCCTTTTAGTGGAGGTAGCAACTCGAAGGTAAAAAGTGTTTTCCCTTTACTTTTGGCAATATGATCGATTACTTTCATTGATAATTGCTAATTGATAATTGATAATTGATAATTACGCTAAGTTCAAATTCCTATTTCCAAATGCCAGGTTGCGTTTTTCAACTTTAGACTCCAAACTCTAAGTACTCCACGCACTTTCTTTCAATCATTCAAATTCGAAGCCAGCCAGCGTTTGGCCTCAGTTGATGACATATTTTTCCTGAATGCATAATCCTCCAATTGGTCGTTATTGATTCTACCCACATTGAAATAACGGCTCTCAGTGTGTGCAAAATAAAACCCACTTACTGCAGCTGCCGGATACATGGCAAAGTTCTCGGTGAGTGTGATCCCCGCCTTCGCGGCATCAAGCAGGTTAAAAAGCGTTTCTTTTTCGGAATGCTCGGGGCATGCCGGATATCCCGGAGCAGGACGAATGCCCTGATATGCTTCATGCAGAAGATCCTCTAATGGCAGATCTTCGTTGGGCGAATAACCCCAAAGTTCTTTACGGACCTTCATGTGGAGCAATTCAGCGAAAGCTTCGGCCAGGCGGTCGGCAATAATCTTCACCATAATGGCGCTGTAATCGTCGATATCCCTGCTGAATTTAGCTACACATTCCTCTACGCCGATGCCGGTGGTAACGGCAAAAAATCCCATATAATCGTGCACCCGGGTAGCTGTTGGTGCAATAAAATCGGACAAACAAAGGTTGGACGTGCCGGGCTCTTTAAGTTCCTGGTTCCGCAAGAAATGAAACATTTTCAATGGGTTGCCATTTTCATCATACAGCTGGATGCTATCATCAATGGTGTTGGCCGGGTAAAATCCCACAACACCATTCGCTTTGAGCCGGTTATTTTTGATGATCTGCTCAAGCATTTCCAATGCATCAGCCATTAGCTTTCGCGCTTCAACACCCTTTTGCGGGTCATCAAGTATTGCGGGATACTTGCCGGTGAGCTTCCAGGCATGGAAGAAAAACGTCCAGTCGATAAAATGACTTATCTCTTCGAGAGAATACCCTGTGAATAGCCTGTTGCCAATAAAAGTGGGTTTTACCGGTGCAAAATTATTCCAACGGAGTTGCAGGCGATTGGCCCGTGCCTGCTGAAGGTTGATAAACCTGTCGGCAGCCCGTGACGCAAAATGCTTACGCCGAAGATCCTCATAACGGGTGTTTTGCGATTGCATAAATTCGCCCGTTGAGCCCTGGGCAAGCAAAGCAGAAACCACGCCTACCGCACGGGAAGCATCGCGGACGTGAATTACCGGACCATCGTAAGCAGGAGCTATTTTCACAGATGTGTGCATCTCGGAAGTTGTGGCTCCACCAATCAGGAGCGGCAGGGTGAATCCCTGTCTTTTCATTTCGGCAGCCACATGAGCCATTTCCTCCAGCGAGGGGGTTATAAGTCCGCTGAGTCCAATGATATCCACCTTATGCCTGATGGCTTCTTCCAATATTTTAGCCGCTGGTGTCATCACACCTAAATCCACAACTTCATAATTATTGCAGCCAAGTACCACTCCGACAATGTTCTTACCAATATCGTGCACGTCACCTTTTACGGTAGCCATTAATATTTTTCCGGCAGATTGTGCATCACCGGCTTGCTTTTCAGCTTCGAGGTAAGGGAGCAGGCGCGCTACGGCCTTCTTCATTACGCGGGCACTTTTAACGACCTGGGGCAGGAACATTTTCCCGGTGCCAAACAGATCGCCCACATGATTCATCCCGCTCATCAGCGGACCTTCGATAATCTCAAGTGCCCTTGCGTAGTTTTTACGGGCTTCGTCTATATCGACATCGATATGCGCATCTAGGCCATGCACCAGTGAATAGGACAAGCGATCTTCCACGGCAAGGCCACGCCATTCTTCCGCTTGTTCTGCGGTCTTTTCCTTGCCTTTAATGGTAGAAGCGTAAGTAAGTAATTTTTCTGTTGCATCAGGCTGGCGATTGAAAATCACGTCTTCCAGTATCCCAAGCAAATCGGCCGGAATGTCGTCGTATACAGGAAGATTGCCGGCATTTACAATGCCCATGTCGAGCCCGGCACGTATGGCATAGTAGAGAAAAACAGAATGCATGGCTTCGCGGATCACTTCGTTGCCACGGAATGAAAAGGATAGATTGCTAATGCCTCCGCTTACACGTGTAAACGGCAGGTTTTCCTTGATCCAGGTAACCGAACGCAGGAAATCCACAGCATAGTTGTTGTGCTCTTCCATTCCTGTGCAGATGGTGAGAATATTCGGATCAAAAATGATATCTTCAGGGGCAAAACCTACTGTGTTGATCAATAAATCATAAGCTCTTTTAAAAATGATAATCCTGCGTTCGAGTGCAGTAGCCTGTCCATCTTCATCAAAAGCCATCACAACCACAGCAGCGCCATAATCGCGGATACGCGCAGCATGATGGCAAAAAACTTCCGGCCCTTCCTTTAGACTGATTGAGTTTACGATGGCTTTACCCTGGATGCATTTCAGCCCGGCTTCAATTACTTCCCATTTGGAGGAATCGATCATGATGGGCACCCTGCTAATATCAGGCTCGGCTGCCAGCAGGTTCAGAAATTTTACCATGGCTGCTTTGGAATCGAGCATGGCATCATCCATATTGATATCGATCACCTGCGCACCAGAGTCCACTTGCTGCAGCGCTACCGAAAGCGCTTCATCATAGCGGTTATCGGCGATAAGCCGGGCGAATTTACGTGAACCTGATACATTGGTGCGTTCACCGATATTGATAAAATTACTTCCTTCGAACACCACAAGGGCTTCGAGGCCGCTGAGGCGAAGAGAATGTTTGTTAACAGGCGGGATCCGCCGTGGTGCATCTTTTGCCAAAAGGGCCAATTGACGGATATGTTCGGGTGTAGTGCCGCAACATCCACCTATGATGTCTACACAACCGCTATTGATGTATTCCTTCATTTGCAGCGCCATTTCCTGTGGCGACTGGTCGTAATGTCCGAATTGATTCGGAAGGCCGGCATTGGGATAAGCGCTTACGTGGAAAGGCGCTTTGAGAGAAAGTTCTTCCACGTATGGCCGGAGTTGCGAGGCGCCCAGCGAACAGTTGAACCCCACACTGAGCAAGTCGAGGTGGGCGACCGAGTTCAGAAAGGCTTCCACTGTCTGGCCCGAAAGTGTGCGACCACTGGCATCGGCAATAGTCCCCGACACCATCACCGGAAGATTCAATCCCCGCTTCCGGAAAAGTTCGTTTATCGCCATCAGGGCGGCTTTTGCATTAAGTGTATCAAAAATGGTTTCCACCATCAGCACATCGGCGCCACCGTCGATAAGGCCTTCGGCTTGTTCGGCATAAGCATCTACCAGGTTATCGAAAGTGACAGCCCGGTAGCCGGGATCGTTTACATCAGGTGAAAGTGAGGCTGTTTTACTCGTTGGACCCATGGCACCTGCCACAAAACGTGGCTTCTCAGGTGTCAGCGCGTTGTAGCGGTCAGCCGCCTGACGGGCAAGCCGGGCTGCGGCCACATTGATGCTGTACACACTTTCTTCAAGTTGGTAGTCTGCCATGGAAGTGCGTGTAGAATTGAAGGTATTGGTTTCGATGATATCGGCCCCGGCTTCAAGGTATTGCTCATGAATCTGCAGGATGATATCGGGGCGGGTAAGACAAAGCAGGTCGATACAACCCTTAAGGTCGCCGGGATGATACTCGAATTCGGTTCCCCGGAAATCCGCCTCGGTTAGGCCGTAACGCTGTATCATGGTTCCCATGGCACCATCCAGCACAAGCAGGCGCTTTGCCAATTCTGACCTGATGTCCGGTTTTTGGTTCATTCGGATAATGCTAATTCATTTTATATATTTGTATCGACTCTGTGGGTAAGTATTGCAAAAATGATTATTACTCGCTTTGCCCGTGAGAGCGCTTTGCTTAGTTCGCTAGGTTCGCTTCGCTCATGAGAACGCTAAGTTACTCGCTTCGCTCTTGAGAGCGCTTCGCTTAATTCGCTAAGTTTAAGAACAAGGATCAACGATTTTTAATTTTAGAAGTAAAAACAAACTGCAATTTATGTTTCTGTTCAAACTCCTTTTCCGGGAGTTCTGGAAATAAACAAATTAAGATTATGCAAAGTTAAGCGGTTCTTGAACAAAGTGTCAAGGTTGGTAATTCCAATTATATAATTGAAGTCTTTTCCCTTGAATGATTCTGATACCGATTTGAGTCCAACATGTTCAAGATCAGCCTCGTTGTGATAACGCACATAAACCTCGTAATCCACATCGCGGGTATAATTGGTTTCATTATGTTGGAAAAGCTTTTTGTATTCGTAGCGATATCCGTAGGAATTTGCTGAAATATCCGATAACACTGCTGATCCGGTGGGATGTCCGCCCGCGCCTTTACCATAGAAAAACTGTTGGTTCGAAAAGGCAGCTTCTGCAATTACACCATTGTATTCATTCTCCACATTGAATAGAAACTGTTTTGAAGTAATAAAATGAGGCATTACTTCCAGTGCTATAGTTCGCTCATCTACTTTATAAACGGAAGGAACCAGCTTAATTTTCAAATCTTTTTCGCGGGCGTATTGCAGATCGTATTTCGAAACTTTGGAAATTCCCGTATTAAAGATTTCCTCCGGATCAAGAAACAACCCATATGCATGACCAGTGATGATAGCCAATTTGTTTTTTGCATCTACGCCATCTACATCCAGTGAAGGATCGGCTTCGGCAAAACCCAGATCCTGTGCCTGTTTTAGCGCGGTGGAATAATCGAGGCGATCGTTGCACATCTTTGAAAGAATATAATTTGAAGAGCCATTAAAGATTCCGCTTACCGCGAAAAGTAATTCATTGTCGTAGTATTCCTCCAGGTTGCGGATAATGGGAATGCATCCACAACAGGCAGCTTCGTAAAGCAAAGATACTTTAAACTTATCCTGCAGCCGGATGAGCTCGGGCAAGTGTGTAGCCAGCATCTTTTTGTTGGCTGTTACCACGTTCTTCCCACTGATGAGAGCTGTTTTTACAATATTGTATGCCTCTTCCGCATCGCTGATCAGTTCTACTACCAGGTTTATTTCAGGGTCGTTAAGAATATCATTCTTATCAAAGGTGAAATGGTCGAGCGAGATCCGGCGTGGTTTTGTGCGGTCCTTCACACAGATTTTTTTTATATCGCTCCTGAACCCACGGCTGCTGAGCAACACATCGTGAAGCCCCTGCCCTACGCAGCCATATCCAAACATCCCTATTTTGACTGTATTTTGCATTTTGTGAATTGTTAAATTGAATAAAAATCATTGATTGTCTTGGTCACTTTTTCAGATTCCACAAGGAAACCATCGTGACCATAAAGTGAATCGATTTCGCTGAAAACTGCTCCGGGAATTTGTTGGGCCAGCGAAATCTGCTCATGTGTACCATAAAGAAAATCTAAAGTAATTCCCAACACCAGTGTTTTGGCCTTTATGCAGGCAAGTGCTTTTTCAATACCTCCTCTTCCGCGTCCAACATTATGTGAATCCAGGGTATTCAGCAACGTATAATAAGGATGTGCATGAAACCGCCTCATGAGTTTTTCGCCCTGGTATCTTTGATAGGAACTGGCCTTGAAATCGGCGGTCTTTTCGGTATCTTCTTCTGCCTGAGTCTTATTATAAATGATAAAATTCCTGTAGCTGATCAGTGCGACAGATCGGGCGGCAATAAGTCCGGCCTGTCCTGCATCTGCTGAATCGTTATAGAATGAAGGATCTGCTTGCAACGCCAGGCGCTGCGATTCGTTAAAGGCAATTCCCCATGGAGTGTAACATGCTCCGGCTGCAATGATGATGAGATGACTGAAGAGTTCGGGTTGAATAATAGCCCATTCCATCGACTGATGTGCTCCAATAGAGCCTCCTACCACTGTATGAATCTGGTGTATGCCAAGGTGAGCCCTAAGCAGTTCGTGAGCAGCAACCAGGTCGCGCACCGTGAGCGCCGGGAAGCTAAGGTACCATGGCTTCCCGGTGTCAGGATTTATTGAGAGCGGACCTGTAGTACCATAACACGAACCCAGTACATTGGCACAAACAATAAAGTGTTTTTCCGGATCGAAGAGATATCCCTTACCAATCATGCCTGGCCACCAATCTGCGGCATTTGAGTTGGCTGTAAGTGCATGGCAAATCCAGATCACGTTGTTGAGCTCTGGATTGTACTGCCCATAGGTATGGTAGGCAACTTCGATCCCATTCAATATTTTGCCGCTTTCCAGCACCAAAGGTTTGTCACTTTTAAAGGTCTTCAGGTCGCTCATTTCAAAAATTAGTGTTGTTGGAACGCCTGTTCGAAGTCGGCTTTTATATCATCGATATGCTCAATCCCGACAGAAACACGCAGTAAGTTAGGAAGTACTCCTGAATTTTGTTGTTCTTCGTCTGAAAGTTGAGAATGTGTGGTAGCTGCCGGCTGTATAATGAGTGTGCGTGTATCGCCCACATTGGCCAGGTGGCTTACCAGTTTCAGGCTGTCGACAAAGCGAACGGTAGCTTTAAGGTCGCCCTGAAGGGTGAAGGAAAGCACACCACCAGATCCATGCTTCAGATACTTCAAGGCCAGCTTATGATGCGGACTATCAGGAAGTCCCGGATAAAATACCTGCTCTACAGCGGGGTGTTTATCAAGCCAGAGCGCCAGCGCCAGGGTGTTTTCTACGTGACGTTCCATCCTGAGCGAAAGTGTTTCCAGTCCTTGCAGCAGTTGCCATGAGTTGAAAGGGCTGATGGCAGGTCCCCAATCCCTGAGGCCTTCCACCCTTGCCTTTATAATAAAGGCGATGTTGCCAAATGGTGATCCTGCTCCAAATACATCCCAGAACTTCAGTCCATGATATCCCTCGGAAGGTTCTGTGAACTGGGGGAATTTTCCGTTGCCCCAGTCGAACTTTCCGCTATCCACAATTACGCCTCCCATGGTGGTTCCGTGTCCGCCTATCCATTTGGTGGCCGATTCAACAACAAGGTGGGCGCCATGCTCAATAGGTCTGCAAAGGAATCCTGCTGCGCCAAAAGTATTATCAACAACAATAGGAATACCATATTTGTCGGATAAACGTGCGAACGCTTCAAAGTCGGGAACATGGAAACCGGGATTACCGATGGTCTCAAAATAAATGGCTTTGGTTTTATCATCAATCAGTGCTTCGAAGCTTCCCGCTTCCAGAGAATCGGCAAAACGTGCTTCAATCCCGAAATTCTTAAATGAAACCTTAAACTGGTTAAAGGAACCACCATACAGATAAGGAGAAGAAACAAAATTATCTCCTTGCAGAAGTATTGTGCTAAGTGCGATGAATTGTGCTGAATGTCCTGATGCAACAGCCAAAGCTGCAACACCACCTTCAAGTGCGGCGATGCGTTTTTCAAATACATCTGTGGTTGGATTCATCAGACGGGTGTATATATTTCCGAATTCCTTGAGCGCGAAAAGGTTTGCGCCATGCTCCGAATCTTTAAATACATAGGAAGTGGTCTGGTACAAAGGTACTGCACGGGAAAGGGTTGTCGCTTCCGGCTCATATCCGGCATGCACCTGTAATGTTTCGAAATGGGGGGTATTCTGGCTCATATAATTTTAGTTTTAAATGTTTATATTGGATTATGAATTGCGTTAATATTTGTGATTAATTCGTGCTTAAACTATTTTTTTAATAAGCTGTTCTAATCATTATTGGCATTTTCTGCTTCAGGAGGATCAAATTGCTGGTTTTCATTTCCAATCCTCCATACCTGGGTTGGAATTTCTGCTGCTATTAAGCACACGGTATGAGCAAATATTCCTTGTTGCGCGCTGAAGCACAGGTAGCCCTGCGCATGAAATTCGCGATAAGACGAAACCGTTTCGCCTTATCTTAGCGCATTCGCATGCTAACAGGTAAGCAGAAAATAAAGTATGGCTTTTGCCTCGTTTTTAGTGCCCTGTTATGCAGGACAACGCAAGATACGTGTGTTTTCATAGTTATAAAATTTATTATCTCCGCCACTTGCGGATTAGGTTTTAGCACCGTTCAGGACAGTCCTGAGGTTGCTAGAGTTTCACAGAGCCTAATCTCTCCACTCTTCTTTATAAATTAAACAACCTTGTGAAAGGAGGCTTAATTGGTGTGGCAAAATTAATACTATTTTAATTACCAAAATCATTTGCATGATTTTTTTTGAGAATTATTCTAAATAAAATTGTTCTGAGCTGAAAATATGCCTTTTAGCTTTTCACTTTCAGAATGAATCTTTATCCAATACAACATTTAAACAGTTAAAATGTTAATTTTGCAGACTTTTAAACTTAAAACTGGATAAACTAAAAATGGGAAAAATCTTAATTGCACCAGATCTTGCCTGCAAAGTAAAAGATATGTCGCTCGCCGGCTGGGGCAGAAAAGAAATTGAAATCGCTGAAAAGGAAATGCCTGGTCTAATGGCTATTCGTCGCAAATTCTCGGCTGCAAAACCATTGAAAGATGCTCGTATTACCGGCTCGCTGCATATGACCATCCAAACCGCCGTACTCATCGAAACCCTTGTGGAATTGGGGGCCAACGTTCGTTGGGCAAGTTGCAACATATTCTCTACACAGGATCACGCTGCTGCGGCTATTGCTGCCAGCGGAGTACCGGTTTTTGCCTGGAAAGGCGAAACCCTCGACGAATACTGGTGGTGTACGCGCCAGGCACTGACTTTCCCTGATGGGAATGGTCCACAATTAATTGTAGATGATGGGGGTGATGCTACACTTATGATTCATAAGGGATTTGCCATTGAGAAGAATCCTGAATTGCTGAATGAAGCTACCGGCAATGCCGAAGAAGCCGCAGTAATAAATCAACTGAAGGAATGTTTTGAAGAAGATTCGCAAAGATGGCACCATACTGTAAAAGAATTGAAAGGCGTTTCGGAAGAGACGACCACCGGTGTTCACCGCCTTTATCAGATGTTGGAACGAGGCGAATTGTTGGTTCCTGCAATTAACGTTAACGATTCGGTTACCAAATCGAAGTTCGATAATCTTTATGGCTGCCGTGAGTCGCTGGCTGATGGTATTAAACGTGCCACCGACGTGATGCTTGCAGGTAAAGTAGTGGTTGTGCTTGGCTATGGCGATGTTGGAAAAGGCTGTGCCAGATCAATGAGTTCCTATGGCGCCCGTGTTATCGTTACCGAAATCGACCCGATCTGCGCTTTGCAGGCTGCAATGGAAGGTTACCAGGTAACAACTATTGAAGATGCACTGGCCGAAGGGAATATTTTCGTTACCACTACCGGCAACCTCCATGTAATCACCATCGAACACCTGAAAAAGATGAACGATCAGGCAATTGTCTGCAATATAGGCCATTTCGATAACGAGATAGAGGTGGATAAGCTGAACGACTTCCCGGGTATAGAAAGGATCAATATTAAGCCTCAGGTTGATAAATATGTGTTTCCTGACGGACACGCCATTTTCTTATTAGCCGAAGGCCGCCTGGTAAACCTGGGCTGTGCTACCGGACATCCGTCGTTTGTAATGAGTAATTCTTTCAGTAACCAGACGCTGGCGCAATTAGAGCTCTGGAAGAACAACTACGATGTCGGCGTTTACCGCCTTCCAAAGCAGCTTGATGAAGAAGTTGCACGCATGCATCTGGAACAAATCGGCGTAAGACTTACTTTACTTACACCTGAGCAGGTTAAATACCTGGGCATACCTGCCGAAGGTCCTTACAAGGCTGATCATTACCGGTATTAGGCAATAGCTAACAGGCAATAGGCACTGGTATAGTTTACGAAGCGAAAGCCTTATTTAAAGAAAATGGTCCTGTTTAACTTTATAAGCTTTCAGGATAAAATATGTTACTTGTCTCCTTTCCATACTAATTGAAAATATTTAGCAGGTTGCCATCGTAACTGGTCCTGTATTGCAAAAGTGGTGATTTGGAAGGCCCTGCAAATGGATAGCCGTCGGTAAGCAGGAACCTTGAGCCACAAACTGTATCCACAACTGTAATACCGGATGATTCTATTAATACTCTCGCAGCTAAATTTTCAGGATCGTGCGGACAGGTGCGGTCGTACGCAAAAAATTGTTCTTCGGTCATTCGATAAACAACAATGCCACGGTTTCCGCCATTAACATACGTCCACCCGCTTACGGGAATAAAATCGAGGCTGTTGGGGTATAACAGAATATTAACATAAACGTATGGAACACGACTTGTAGCACTATCCTTGCGGCAAGAAACAAGAAAGATGGATAGTAAAACCAGCGGAAAGAGTAGATAAGATATTCTGAGCTTCATGGTGTATATATCGAATTCAAGCCATAAAGATACCTATTTTTGCCCAGGGAATTCATTTTAGGAATTTCGCTGCACCCGTATCCATGCAAAAGCTCATCCGGCCAAAATACCTTATTGTTATCCTGATGTTGGGGATCATAACCCATGGATGTTCCCTGTTTCATAAAAGCAGTCGCAGAAAATCAGAGAAAAAAATGGAGCAGGGTGATAAACAAGGTAATAAAGAATATGAGACAGCCCGCAAGCAGCATAATAAAAACCAGAGTAAGCAAACAACCAAGATGATGAAAAAGACAAAACGTCGTGCCGATAAACTTAATCGCGGAAAGAAAAAAAACTTTTTTAGAAGATAATTTTCTTAAACAGTTGGCATTGTATTCATAAATAAGACTTTTAGAGGTTTTTTTAATCTCTTTTTCAAAACTTTCGGGGTCTGTGGATTTTTTTTTATATTTGCCATGGATTAATCATATAGGGCTATCAACCTTTTCAACTGCGCACATAGTAATAGGAGTGCTATTTAGATTCTAAACACCGATACGCTGATTTTATAAAAATGATTTTTCAAAGGACCCTTTATATGAAGGGTCTTTTGTATTATTTATTCATGATCAAATGTTAACGAAATGACACAGGTGAAATATTACACACGCGAAGGTCTGGACAAGATGAAGGCTGAATTGGAACATCTTGTTAGTATTGAAAGGCCAGGCATATCTCTGCAAATCGCCGAAGCACGCGATAAAGGTGATCTTTCGGAAAATGCCGAATACGATGCAGCCAAAAATGCCCAGGGCATGCTCGAACTACGTATTTCGAAGTTGCAGGAAACTATTCGCGAAGCCAGGCTTATTGATGAATCCAAACTTGATAGCACTAAAGTTTTAATCCTTTCTACAGTGAAAATCAAGAACCTGAATAATGATTCAGTTCTCACCTATTCCCTTGTTCCTGAAAACGAAGCCGACCTGAAAACCGGCAAAATTTCCGTTAATTCTCCCATTGCTCAGGGTCTGCTTGGTAAATCCGTTGGCGATAAAGTGGAGATTAAAGTTCCTTCTGGTATTATTCCTTTTGAAGTCATAGAAATCATGCGATATCAAAATGATTAAATGACGAAATGACGAAAACCAGGAACTCGGGACGCTGAACACTGCACATAAAACACGAATTGTCAGATACATGCTCCTCAGCACAATTATCTATAGGAGCCCCATCTAAATTAATACCAAACAACATGTCAACCATTTTTTTGAAAATTGTAAACGGCGATATACCAGCTTACAAGGTAGCCGAAAATGAAGATTTCCTGGCTTTCCTGGACATTAACCCCCTGGCAAAAGGACATACCTTAGTGATTCCTAAAAAGGAGATTGATTATATTTTTGACATGGATGATGCCTGGTATTGCGCATTGCAGCTCTTTGCCAAGCGGGTTGCCCGTGCTATAAAGCAGGTTATTCCCTGTGGTAAGATCGGTGTAGCCGTAATCGGCCTGGAAGTGGCACATGCACATATCCACCTGGTGCCTGTCAATTCTATTTACGATATCGATTTTGGGAAACCCAAACTGAAACTAACGTCAGAAGAGCTTGCAGAGATAGCATCGGCCATCAGCAAGCATTTCGTTTAAGAAGATTAGGCTGATAGGCTGCAGGCTTTCACGATGTGAGAGATGAGCAGTTAAATGAATATAGGCTTTCTGACTTCTGGAAAAACCCTAAACCTAAAACCCAACACCATCTATTAATAAGCTCTTTCGTTTCGTCCTTCGATATAATTGATAAACGAGCGGTTAACAACCTTATTCCCGCCTGGAGTGGGATAATCACCTGTAAAATACCAATCGCCGGTATGGCCTGGTATAGCCTGGTGCAAATCTTCAATGGTCTGGTATATAACCTGTACCCTGGCATTAATTCCGGGTGGTGTTACCAGTTGCGAAATCTTCTCCGAAATCTGCATGGCAGTAAATGGCTTGTAGATTGCTTTCACATAATTTACAACCTCTTCTTTGGGAAGATCTCCCTGCGCCTTCGCTTTCCTGTATACCTCATTAAGAATGTGCGTTTGTCTCGTATCCTTCAATAATTCAATAGCAGCATGGAAAGCAATAAAATCGGTTAGTTTTGCCATATCTATGCCATAACAATCAGGGTAACGAATCTGTGGCGCTGAAGATGCAATGATTATCTTTCGTGGACCAAGCCGGTCCAGTATGCGGATGATACTCTGTTTAAGCGTGGTTCCGCGCACTATAGAATCGTCTAGCACCACCAGGTTATCAGTATCACGGCGAACAGTTCCATAGGTAACATCATATATATGTTCTACAAGGTCGTTGCGCATTGAATCCTGTGTTATAAAGGTGCGGAGCTTGATATCTTTTACGGCTATTTTCTCGATGCGGGGCTGCAAGCGGAATATTTCCTCCAGCTTTTCGGGCGTTATGTCGCCTTGTAACTCAATAATCCGCTCCATCTTAATCTTGTCGCAGAAACGGTTAAGTTCTTCCACCATTCCATAATAAGCCACGGCAGCAGTATTGGGGATGTAGGAGAACACAGTATTATCAAGGTCGTGATCCACCGCTTGCAAAATAGACCTGGTGAGAAGCTTCCCGAGGTTTTTCCTCTCTTTATAAATATCTACGTCGGTCCCCCGGCTAAAATAAATCCGCTCAAATGAACAGGAGCGTTTCTCTGTAGGTGTGTTAATGACATGCTGACCGAACGTGCCATCCTTTTTCAGGATAAGAGCATGGCCGGGCTGTATTTCGTGGATCGTCTCTACGGGCACATTAAAAGCTGTCTGGATAACCGGGCGTTCCGAAGCAGCAACAATAACTTCATCATCGGAATAATAAAATGCCGGACGTATACCAGCAGGATCGCGCATTACAAAAGCATCGCCATGTCCGAACATGCCAACTATTGCATAACCGCCGTCCCAATTGACAGATGCCAATTGCAGAATTTCCTGTATATTGATATCGCGGGCTATATGCTTTGTGCTTTCCTGTTTGCTGAAGCCTTTTTCTTTGAACGAATAATAAAGATCCTCGTTTGCTTGATCCAGAAAATGCCCGATCTTTTCGAGAATGGTAATTGTATCTGATGTTTCTACCGGGTATTGACCAAGGTCGACCAGTTTTTGGAATAGTTCATCTACATTGGTCATATTGAAATTACCGGCCAGCACAAGGTTTCGTGTCATCCAGTTGTTGAAGCGGACAACAGGGTGAAGATTTTCAACATTATTTTTTCCGAATGTGCCATAGCGCAAGTGTCCCATGAAAAGCTCGCCGGTGAAGTCGACATGCCGCTTCAGCCAGTTCACATCGTAGAGCCGGTCAGGAGTTTTTTCCCGGATTTCAGTGAGCTGGTCGAAAACCTGTTTGAAAATGTCGTTGATAGGAGAAGAAGAATTGGAGCGGAGGCGGTTAATGTACTTTTGTCCGGGTGCCATATCAAATTTAATGGCGGCTATTCCTGCTCCATCCTGCCCGCGGTTGTGCTGCTTCTCCATGAGCAGATGCAGTTTGTTGAGGCCATAAACACTGCTGCCATATTTAGCCTGGTAGAATTCAAGCGGTTTCAACAAACGCACTAAAGCAATCCCACATTCATGTTTAACGGTCTCGCTCATGTTAATAATGTTTTGGCTGAGTAAATCTGCTTTTTTTGGTGATATTCGCATCCCCGAAAACAGAAGGTGCAAAATTAAACATTTTTCAGCCGTAAAAAGCCGGGCTTCAGGTATACGCGCAACGCAACTTATATTTACTGCCCTTACATGCGATTTTATCCGACAACTTCTTATACCAGGTAATATTTAAGGGTTATTACCAAACTCAGCTCTCTGTACGTACTGATAGGATCATTACCCTGTTTCAGCAAAGGAAGATTGCTATTAACAGGAAATCCGGAATATATTATCTTCGCTCAGTGCTTCGATGGCACTCCAAGCTAATTATCCTGGTGGCAAAGAATTGTAAAATATAAGTTGAAAACTTATTAACAAAGATCAATTAAGTACTGTTTATTATAAATGAAAACTTATATGTTCCTGATCTTCTTCGGCATTGTTCTGCTCATTTACAGTGCGCTGAACTATTATATATTTATCCATGGATTACAGGCCATACCGGCCGGTCACCCTTACCGGACACCATACAAGTGGATATTCCTTTTGCTGGCATCAGCTTACATTACTGGCAGGGTGCTGGAGAGAATCTGGCTTTCGCCGGTAAGTGATGTATTTACCTGGATCGGCTCATTCTGGCTGGCAGCAATGATGTATTTTTTTCTTTTTGCCATTATCATCGACCTGGTAAGACTTGTGCACCTCATTATTCCCTATCCCGGTTTAGTCGCATATAATTACGCCATTTCCAAATTGCTGCTGCTTGCAATTGTAATCGGCATTGTCGTCATCACTGTTATTGCAGGACATATCAATGCCCTTTCGCCACGTATCAAACGCCTTGATCTTTCTGTACATAAGCATGCCGGCACATTGCGAAATCTGCATATCGTTATGGTTTCGGATATTCATATGGGTACAGTTATCGGTCCACGCCGTATAGCAGCCATGGTAAAGAGAATCAACGGGCTTTCGCCTGACCTTATCCTCATAGCAGGCGATGCAGTAGACGAAGATCTCGCCCCGGTGATTCGTCATAATCTTGGTGCAAACCTCGAAAATCTGAAAGCGCCCTTCGGCTTGTATGCCATCACCGGAAATCATGAATACATTGGTGGAGCCAAATCTGCAACAGCATATCTTACAAAGCATGGCATTACACTGTTGCGTGATAGCGTGGTGCTGGTAAATGGAAACTTTTACCTGGCCGGTCGCGAAGATCGCGACAAGGAAAGGTTTTCGGGCAAGAAGCGTTTGACAGTTGGAGCATTGCTGAAAGATCTTGATCACAAGCTCCCGATAATCCTGCTCGATCATCAACCCTTCAACCTCGGAGATGCTGAAAAAGCCGGAGCTGACCTGCAGTTATCCGGCCATACACACCACGGGCAACTGTGGCCGGCCAACTATATCACCAATGCCATTTATGAAGTAAGTTGGGGTTATTTGTTGAAAGGTAATACTCACTTTTATGTATCTTCGGGCATTGGATCATGGGGCCCGCCTGTGCGCACCGGCAACCGTCCCGAGATCGTCGATATTCACCTCACTTTCGATTAAAATGCTACAAAAAGTTTAACCACGGACACTCAGAACACAGAGAACCACGGAGATAAATATTTCAATTATGCAAAAAGCTATCATTTACCAGGAGTCACCTATAGGACTGCTCGAAATCTGTGGCGAAGAGGAATGGATAACTGATGTTAACTTTGTTGATTCAGCGAAGGCAGAGGTTCAACCCTCCCCTGTCGTCCAACAATGCACGCTGCAGCTGGAAGAATATTTTTCGGGCAAGAGGAAGGAATTCGATTTGCCACTCAAGCCCAAAGGAACCGAATTCCAGCGCAAAGTATGGGCACAACTGCAACATATTCCTTTTGGCGAAACCATTTCGTACCTTACACTGGCAAAGCACCTCGGCGATCTCAAAGCTACCCGTGCCGTGGGGCTGGCAAATGGTAAAAACCCGATCAGTATCATCATTCCATGCCACAGGGTTATTGGTGCCAATGGCAAATTAACCGGCTATGCCGGCGGTCTCTGGCGCAAAAAATGGCTGCTGAACCATGAGAATTCCCTGGCGGAGAATGATCTGTTTAATTCGGTTTCCTAGTTTATTCACGCGGTGACTTAGAGTCACCCGTGAATAGAAGTTCCGCTTGCCGGGAAAAATCCTTTCTTCTTGAAGTGGAGGGGATTTTTTATGTCTGGTGGTGTTTGTAATTTTGGTTTATGAGGTTAAAGTTATTTATTAGTATTTGATCATTAGGCTGCATTTTTGAATGATGACCTTTGACAAAGATGCCTGGACAAAAGAATAACAAAACCGAACAAAGAAATATGTAAGTTTGTGAACAGAGAAAATTAGAAAATGGAAATAAGAGCAGACATGTATCTTGGTGATTGTAAGGATGAATTAAAAAAGATTCCTGATAACTCGGTTGACCTCATCATTACCTCACCACCTTATGCCGACCAAAGAATAAGTACTTATGGCGGTATTCATCACGACAAATACGTAGAATGGTTTTTACTTATCTCTGAACAATTATTACGTGTTCTTAAACCGACAGGAACTTTTATATTGAACATTAAAGAAAAAGTTGTCGAAGGAGAACGTAGTACTTATGTTATGGAATTAATTATTGCAATGCGCAAGCAAGGTTGGTTATGGACAGAAGAATTTATTTGGCACAAGAAAAATTCGTATCCAGGGAAGTGGCCTAACCGATTTCGTGATTCATGGGAAAGGCTTTTACAATTTAATAAACATAAACAATTTAATATGTATCAGAAAGAAGTTATGGTTCCTATGGGGGACTGGGCAAAAACTCGATTAAAAAAACTTTCAGATACTGACAAAATACGCGATGATTCAAAGGTAGGAAGCGGTTTTGGCAAAAATATTTCAAATTGGATTGACAGAGATAAAGCCTATCCTACAAATGTTTTGCACTTAGCAACTGAGTGCAATAACAAAAATCACAGTGCTGCATTTCCTGAAGAATTACCAGAATGGTTCATTAAGCTTTTTACTAAAGAAAACGATACTGTTCTTGACCCATTTATGGGGTCGGGAACAACATTGATTGTTGCTAACAGAATGAAACGTAATGATTATTTTGGCGTTCCCATGCCTTTGCAAACGCACAAATCCTCACACAGGCAGGGTCGGGCAATCCGCTTCAATCTTTTTGCCGAAGCGCACAAAGCGAAAGCAGCAAAAAGGATTTTCACTTCTATCCCTAACGCATACCGAGTCGCTGCATAAATCCATTAATCAAACTTTTCTATTATGAGCTACGAAGGTCAGATGATTAAAGATTTGTTAATGCCAACAAAAAAGGAAGTTGAAGAAGCTTTACTGAAAACTCTATTTAAACACAACGGAGTAATAAAGGAGTTTGCGACCGGTGAAGAAATAGTAAATGAAATTGCTGATGACTTTGGTTTAAACCAGAATCAAAGAACCGTTGTATTAGAAAGGATTTACAAAAAAGAAAACAGAATTGTAAAAACACCACTTTGGCATCGTTTACTCTATCGTGCCGCTAATTCTTTAGCAGAAGAGGAATTTGTTTCAAGACCAACATCAACAATTCGTCTTACAAACAAGAAAGAATGGATGCTTACTGAAAGTGGTTTTGATGAAGCACTTAAGCTAATGAATATTCCTAAAACCCAAAAAGAATTTCTTTCAACAAGATCTTTTGAGGTTCAGAAAATCGTTAAGAAAATAAAAGAAGCACCAAGACCTGAAAACTATATTCCTTTTGATGAGAAGAAAAAATTCGTCAAAGTAACAAAAGAAGCATCGTTAAGGTCAAGAGGATTTCGCCAAGCCATAATAGAAGCTTATGATTGCAAATGTGCGGTTTGTGGTTTGAAAATTAACTCGCCTGATTCACTTTTATGGGAAGTTGAAGCGGCTCACATTGTACCTCATAGTTCTAAGGGTAAAGATGATATCTGGAACGGAGTTGCTCTCTGCCATTTGCATCATTGGGCTTTTGATGTTGGCTGGTTCACTCTTTTAGATGATTACAAAATACAACTTTCTTCTAAAGCCCAAAACCTTCCAAATAATTTTGGCAAAATGGACATATATGAGTTTATAAATGCAATTTCATTAAAGGACAGAACGATATTTCTGCCAGATAGAGAAGCGATTCATCCTCATATAAATTCTATTCAATGGCATCGGGAAAACATTTTCAATCTTTAAATTTAATCCAATGAAAAATCAAACTATTTACAAATTGACAGTAGAAGACATTCAGAATGTGGCTCTGCAAGAAATTGGAAGAGATTTATCTACTGAAGAAATTGAAAAGATAAAAAACACCATAGCTGAAAAAGTAAATTGGTATAATGCTATAGTAGAAGCCATCACTGAAACTATTAATATTAATGTAGAAAACTAAACCTAAAAACCGTATCAAAATACGTTGAGGATCATATTGGAACATTTCACCAAAAACGCATCCAAAGCCTTGACGCTTTAAAACTTTCAAGTGTTCTAAAACGCAAAAACCCTTACTTATTCAAAGCAAAATATGTACTAACTGCAGAGCAAATTATTCGTGGACTTGTTGATGCTCATATTTCATCGAGTGAAGAAGGCATCTTTGGTGATTGGCTTGAAGGTCTGGCGATTTTTATTAATAGTAAAGTTTATGGCGGGTACAAATCGGGTATTACTGGTATTGACCTTGAATTTGACAACAATGGCGTAAGAAATATCATAACAATAAAATCAGGTCCAAATTGGGGTAACAGTTCACAAATCGCTAAAATGGTTAGCGATTTTAAGACAGCAAAAAAGACTTTAAGAACAAGCAATTCTCAGCTTAATATTGTTGCTGTGAATGGTTGTTGTTACGGCAGGGAAAATCAACCTGATAAAGGTGAATATTTTAAACATTGTGGTCAAAGCTTTTGGGAGTTCATCTCAGGTAACAAGAATTTATTTATTGAAATTATTGAACCTCTTGGATACAAGGCAAAAGAAAAAAATGACAATTTTATACAATCATATTCGCAAATGATAAACAAGTTCACAAAAGAATTTGCAAACAAATTTTGCAATGACAACGGAG
>Ga0315283_10001153_pt1 | contig 20845 bp, 29 predicted proteins | sample YL17G09_0_MG_FD_204541 | JGI IMG/M metagenome (GOLD analysis project Ga0315283, IMG submission 204541) | Sediment microbial communities from Yellowstone Lake, YNP, Wyoming, USA - YL17G09_0 | ecosystem: Environmental > Aquatic > Freshwater > Lake > Sediment | place: USA: Wyoming | collected...
GCGCTAGGTGCCCTCTCAACAGCCACGAGAAAGACTTGCAGCATCCCAAGATGCTACCCACTGGGAGCGCCGACCCGTTGATCTACGTCTTGGGGGAGGCACCAGGACGACAAGAGGACGAGGAAGGGGAGCAGTTCATAGGGCGCAGCGGCGAGTTGATCCGTGACTACATCCCAAAAGAGTAGGACAGCCATATTCGCTGGAACAACACTGTCAACTGCCGCCCGCCTGACAACCGCACCCCCACGAGAGAGGAGATGGTCTGCTGCTCACAGCGGCAAGTCACCGACATTGAGCGCACCAAGCCCTTGGTAATCATGGGCTTCGGCAACGTACCCTTGCAGTGGGCGACGAACGAGACGGGGATCACGGATTGGCGCGGCACCTTCGTCCCCGTCCGCATCGGTACACACGTCTGCTGGTATGCGCCGATGTGGCACCCAGCGTACATCCTGCGCGCGAAGAACGACCGGAAGATGGGGGAGGCGTTCTTCGAGACATACAAGAGGGACCTGAAGCGAGTCTTCGACAAGTTGCCGACATTGGAAGAACCGTTCGTCCCCCAAGGCGACGAGCTGGAGTCTGGCATCACGCTTGAGCTGAGCTACGACCTCGACACCGTGCACGATACCCTTTCACAGCTAGAGGGGCACCAGTCAATAGACATCGAAACCAACGGCATACGTCCGTACGAGAAGGCATCGAAGATCCTGAGCATTGCGTTCGGCACGTGGCAGTTTTCTTACGCGATCCCGATCCTGCACCGTGAAGCGCAATGGCCGGAGCACAAGCTCAAGACCTTGTGGGAAATCATCGGCAAGCACCTAAGGAAAAACGGCAACGTATTCACCGCCCACAACCTCAAGTTTGAGCAAGAGTGGCTGTCAATGTCTTGGGCGCTCGGACGCTCCGTACTGTTTGAGGTGCAATGGGGAGACACCATGGCACAGGCCGAGGTGCTACGCACACAGTCCCTTTACTCCAAAGGCCTTGATGTTCGCTGCACGGCAGAAATAGGAGTGCCTGAAAAATCCCTCGATGACCTAGACAGGAAACGCCTAGACAGCTACCCGCTGCCGAGAGTCTTGAAGTACAACGCCCGCGACGTGAAGTTCACCGACTTGCTGCGGCAGATCCAAGACAAGCGAATCGAGCAGGAAGGGCTTGAGAACGCCTACTCCATAATGGTGGAGCGCTGTGCCGCCTTGACGCTTGCACAACAACTGGGAGTGGTACCTGACACCGACTTCGCAGAGGCAAAACACGTAGAGCTTAAGGGCACTATCGAGAAGATGGAACAGGCAATTCAGAACCTACCTGTCGTGCTTGCGCTAGTAAAGGAGACGGGGAAGCCCTTCAACAGTGGGAGTACCAAGCAACTGTCCACTCTGCTGCGAGACAAGCTAAAGCTGCAAGAGGGGTGGCGGGTGGTTAAGGGGGTGCGCAAGTACAGCACCGACGAGGAAGTACTCGGCAGAATCAAGCACCCAATAGGACGGCTGATCCTTGAAAAGCGCGGGCTTGTCAAACTCGATGGGACCTACGTGCTAGGTGGGTGTCGAAAAGAGAGCTTCCCTGAGGAAGCAGGTTGTGGCAAACTGATCTGGGACGACGGTCTCATCCACACTGACTACAACCACCTCATCGCAACCACCGGGCGGTTGAGTTCAGCTTCCCCGAACCTTCAGAACTACCCGGTCCGGGAGCATGAAGAAATTCGCAACTGTATCCGTGCCGCGTTGGAAGACCCCACGCTCCGCGCCTTCTTAGTGAGCATTGACTACGGACAGATAGAAGCGCGGGTCATTGCAATGGCATCTCGTTGCCCCGTACTGTGTAAGGCATTGTGGGAGCACTACGATGTGCACATGGCGTGGGCGAAGACGTTGAGTGAGAAGTTTGCCTACGTGCTGGTGCCCTACTTGAAGAAAACAAAGCAAGACGAAGCAAAGGCATTGAAGCTGTTCCGTAGTGACGTGAAAAACCAGTGGACGTTTCCTCTGTTCTACGGTTCTCAATTGACATCGGTCGCAGAGGCACTGAAGATCCCTGCCAATGACCTTCGCACACAGTTCAACCGATTTTGGGAGATGTTCGCGGAGGTCAAGCGCTGGCAAGAACGCGTGCTAAAAAACTACCACGCAAAGGGCTACGTAGAAACACTGACGGGACGCCGAAGGTGGGAGCCCCTAGGTTTCAATGAGTGCATCAACAGTCCTATTCAAGGAACTGCTTCTGATATCGTAGTTGATGCAATGCGGCGCGTTGCGAGTCATGCGTATGAGACTGGGTTGTGGAACAGAGCGGCGAGGATGAACATTCACGATGACCTGAGCTTCTACCTACCTGAAGACACACTGGAAGAGGACATCGCCGCAATCGTTGAAATCATGTGTGTATGCCCCTTTGACTTCATCAACGTACCAATCACCGTTGAGATGTACGTCGGCAGTCGCTGGGGAGAGCAAAAAGAAATCGGACAGGTAGAGTCAACAGAGTTTGACTTCCCGAAGAGGAGAACGTAGATGGTGTTACGAATTAAGAAAGGGGGCAGTGTGCAAGCCCCTGCTGAGAGAGGCGTTGACGATGACAGGCCGCTGCACATCAAATACCGCCCCCTCGCGTTTGATACCGTGGTGGGTCAGGCTGCGATAGTTTCGTCGCTCAAGAAAGCACTAGGCTCGAAGAACAGACCACATGCTTTCTTGTTCACCGGCCCTAGTGGGACGGGGAAGACCACGCTCGCTCGTATCGTTGCGACGACCGTGGGCGTGCCATTGCCCAACGTCCTTGAAATCGACGCAGCGACGAACAGCGGCGTGGACAACATGCGAGCCGTGACAGAGTTTGCACGGTACAAGAGCTTGCGAGAAGAAGAAGGGCGCAAGTTCATCATCGTTGACGAGGCACACGCACTGTCAAAAGCCACGTTTCAATCTCTGCTCAAGTCAATCGAGGAACCTCCCTCGCACGTCTTCTGGGCACTCTGCACTACAGAGCCCGACAAGATACCCGATACCATCCGCACGCGCTGTCTTTCGTATCAATTGAAGCCTGTGTCCACCGACGAGTTGGGTGATCTGCTGGCAAAGGTGAACAAGGCAGAAAAGTTAACCGTCTCCGACGAGTTGCTAGGCATCATCGCTCGCCACGCCGGTGGGAGTGCGCGACGGGCGCTGGTCTACCTCTCGCAGGTCGTCGGCGTCACAGACAAGAAGGAAGCTTTACGTCTTCTGGAATCGGGGGTGGGTGAAGAGGAACAGGCTATCTCTCTTGCACGATTGCTCTGTGGCGGGAAGAACGTGAACTGGGCCGAAGCAATGAGGCTGTGCTCGTTGCTCGACGGGGAGAGTGCAGAAGGAGTTCGTTTGGTAGTTGTCAATTACGCTGCAAAGGCGCTCAAGGAGTCAAAGAGCCCCGAGCGCTTGCTGGCGGTGCTGAGTGCGTTTCGGGGGCCCTACAACACGTCTGAGAAGCAGGCCCCGTTGCTTCTATCACTCGGTGAACTTTTACTTTGAGGAAAACAGATGTCAGCTACGGAAAAGGGCATAGAGGCTGTGGAACAGTCCTTGCATGACGCCTTCAAAGAAATCGCACAACGCGTCTTCGATGAGTTCGGCATTTCAATCAGTGCCGTTCACTACACATGGAGAGATGAAGGAACGCTCACGACGGTGGGATACGACCTCGTGATTGCCAAAGTTGAACTTGAATCGGTAACCAATCATTGAAGAAGGATAGGTCATGAAGCTGAAAATGAAGATTGGCAAGGCTGAGCCTGCCCCTGGGGAACAATCCACCATTGGGGGCACGGATGAAATAGCTGCCCGCAATCTCTACCCCGACCCAAGAGATGAGTTTGCAACGCTTCGGGAGCAACTGCTCATCGACCGCAACGCGCTGGATGATGAAGTGGTGCGCCAGCCCGTGCTGTTCCAAGAGGTCAGTGAGCAATTCGTGATGGCCCAAAGCGAGGCAGCGGGGGCGAAGGAAAAGCTTGCGGGCGTAGACGCGTCACTGGCGCATGATCTGCGTACCAAGTGGAACTTTGCGGGAGAAAAGTTCACAGAAGGTAAGCTTGACGAGGTTGTCCAAGGCTCTCCCAAGCACATCGTCGCCTATGACCATTGGAGCAGGCTCGCTCGTCGCGCCGCCTACCTGGGGGCGTTGAAAGACTCCTATGAACAACGGTCCCGCATGCTCCGCGAGCTGGGTCAGCTTTTTGTGTCGGGCTACTTCAGCCGCGCCACCAGTGGTGCAACAAAACGAGAAACAGACGCCGCTGCGGCAACCGCAGGGAGGGAGGGAATGAACAAGCTGCGTCAAAAGGCAAGGGAATAGGTCTTTTCAAACTGCTCATTCCACCCCAGCAGAACCAAAGCGGTGGGCACACAAGTAGGAGATGTTTTCATGGTAATCAAGAAACCGGCAGTGGTTAAGGGCGGGGCAGCAAAAGCAGCCTCCAAGTTTCAGTACCGCCCAAGAACAGCGGAGGAGATGGCGAAAAGAGCACACCAGACCGCAAGTAGCAGGGAAGGCTACGTGATATCCGAAGTCAGCACCTGGGCACCGAGCGACGGCGAGAACAAGGTTCGCATTCTGCCTCCCACCTGGGACGATGCAGAGCATTACGGGTTTGAGGTCTACGTGCACTACCGCGTGGGGGCGGACAAGGCGACCTACATCTGTCTCAACAAGATGAAGAAAGAAGCATGCCCTATCTGCGAGGTGCGGCAAGACCTTGACCGTGCCGGCGACACCGAAGCAGCGAAGGAAATGCTGCCGACGAAGCGTGTGGCGACGTTCATCATTGACCGCAAACAAGAGAGCAAGGGTCCCTTGTTGTGGTCAGCGGCATGGACACTGGATCAGGAAATTGCCAAGCAGGCAACTGACGAAACAGGAAAAGCGCTTGCACTCGACAGCCCGGAGAGCGGTTACGATGTGACCTTTTCCCGGGAACAGCAGGGCGCAGATGTGCCTCCGAAGTACGTCGGGGTGAAGATCGCGCGAAGGACTTCTCCTCTCTTCGATACCGAAGAGGAGATTGAAAAGACAATAGAGTTTGTGGTGGAGCACCCGATCCCAGACTGTCTCGTCTACCATGACTACGATGCGGTCAAGAAGGTGTTTGAAGGCGGAGTATCGTCAGCAGAGCGCGGCAAGGAAGGTGATGCTCCTGCTCGTGAAAAGCCTAAAGCTTCTGACAAGGCTCTCCCAGCAAAAGCAATCAAGAAGTCAGCGCCAGAGCCGGAGCCAGAGCCGGAGCCAGAGCCGGAGGGTGACCCCGTCGAGCTGCCCACCTGGGCTGAAGTGCACGAGATGGAAGAAGACGATGTCACGGCCTTCGCGGAAGCCTCGGAACTGACCTTCGCGGATCAAGAGTTCGATGACCTCGCTGCCTTTGCAGACTGGGTTTGTGAGCAACTGGATATTGCGAAACCCGTCATCAAGCCCAAGGTCGGTAAGCCCACCATCGGCGGCAAGAAGCAAGAAGCAGAAAGCAAGCCGGCCTGGAAGTCGAAGCTGGCTAACTTCAAGAACAAAACCTAGCCACTCTGGTGTGGGGCACGTGTGGTGAATTCGGACTTCTCCACAGTGCCCCCTTCCTCCTGTTGCACTTCAATGAAAGGAAGACAGGCATGAGCAAGCCAAAGATCAAAGTGCGGACGCAAGACACAGAAGACAACCTTTACTTCTCCTCGCCCAAAGACAACCTTCAACTCATCTCCTCCGGGTGCGAGATTCTGAACTGCGTCATTGGTGGGGGCTGGCCCCTGGGGCGCATCGCCAACATCGTCGGTGACAAATCGACTGGGAAAACCCTCCTCGCTATCGAGGCTATGGCAAACTTTTGCTTGCAGTTCCCCGATGGCCGTGCCGTGTACTGCGAGACAGAGGCAGCGTTTGATGACGACTACGCGAAAGCACTAGGCCTCGACATGGATAACATTCAGCGCGAAGAGTGCACCACGGTAGAGGAACTGTTCGACAACCTCGTCAAGTTCATTGCCGATGTGGGCACAGAAGGACAGGGACTCTACATCGTGGACAGCCTCGATGCTCTCAGCGACAAAGCGGAGCAGGAGAGGGGGATTGCGGAAAGCACCTACGGCGCCAGCAAGCCCAAGCAACTGGGGCAACTGTTTCGCCGCTTGGTGAAGCCTTTGGAAAAGAGCGGCGTCTGCGTCATCATCATTTCCCAGACCCGGGACGCTATCGGAGTAACCTTCGGGGAGAAGCATACCAGAAGCGGAGGGAAGGCGTTGGACTTCTACGCGTCACAAATCGTCTGGCTCGCGAACATGGGACAGATCAAGAAGACGATCAGCAAGACACAGCGCACCATCGGTGTCTCGATCAAAGCGAAGTGCAAGAAATGCAAGATCGGCATGCCTTTCCGCGAGGCGACGTTTGACATACTTTTTGGTTACGGGGTCGATGACATCGGATCGAACCTTGATTTCTTGAAAAGCGCTGGGGCATTGCAGCGCTTCGACATTGCGAACACCGATCAAGCCATCGCCCAGTACAAGAAGACCTTCTCCTCGATGGACACAGAGGATCAGGCCACGCAACGGTTGGCTCTTGCTGAAGTCGTGCGAACGGTTTGGTTCGGCATAGAGAAGGACTTTCTACCGCCCAAAGGAAAATACGCGGCCTGAACCAAGGACTATGAAAATGAATCCTCTTCCCAGCGGGGGTGTCCTCATCGTCGCCCCTCATGTTGACGACGAGACCATAGGCTGTTTCTCGGTGCTGGAGAAAGTGAGAACGACGCCTTCTCCAGCACCTACCACGGTCCTTTACTTGAATGAACTGACCGAGGAAAGAAAAAAGGAAGCCGCGAACGCCTCTGCCCACTTCAACTTCTGCCCCGTCTTTGACGCGAGGAAGTTGGAAGCACAGAGATACCAAGCTGTCTACATTCCCAACCGACAAGACGCCCACCCAGACCACAAACAAGCAAACGCGCAATTCCGAAGCATCGCCACCCACTTCTACTCAGTGGACATGAGGTTCGACTTGACGGTGCTAGGCCCCGAAGTCTCTGCGCGCAAGCGGCAAGCGCTGGACTTGCTCTACCCCTCACAAGCAGACCTCTGGCGCGTGGAGCACAAGTTTTGGCTGTTTGAGAGCATCGTGCGTCAGGACTTCATCATCTATGAAAAGACCGAATTCAGGGGATACCAATTCTGGACTGACACAGAACGAGCCCCAGCTTTGCAGACATGGCTATGGGACAACGAAAGCCTTGTTCTCTCAAACCTTCCCGACCAACTCTTCAACGAGATCCTACGCCACTGTGGTACTGGCCACGTGACGATGCTCACACCGCAACACAAGGAGTACGTAGCATGATGAAAGAGCCGCTATCAAGGTGCTTTGGTCTAGACAGAGGCACCCCAATCGATCGGTACTACATCGAACAGTTCCTATCTCAACATCGTGCGCTGATCCGTGGCGATGTGCTGGAGGTAGGTGGGGATCGTCGATACGGGCAGAAGTTCGGTACACCAGCAACCTACTCTCTCTTAAACCTCACTGCCGAGGCAGAGGGAGACACGACGATTATCGGTGACTTGTCGCGCGCCACGCTCTTAGAGAAGGTGGGCCCTTTTGACTGCATCATCTGCACGCAGGTCCTAAACGTGATCCTCGATGTCCCACAAGCCGTCTTAGGCCTTGCCCATCTACTGAAGCCTGGAGGCAACGTGCTTTGCTCTGTGTCGGGCATCTCACAAGTTTCGAGGTACGACAGAGAAAGGTGGGGGCACTTTTGGGGGTTCTACCCTCAAGGAGCACTCCAACTGTTTGAGCGCCACTTCCCAAAGGTTGAGGTCAATTCTTTCGGGAACCTACCTATAGCGGTTGCCTTCTTGCATGGTCGATCCCTCGAGGATCTACTTGATGTTGAAACAGCCACCCTGGATCAATCGGATCCAGACTACCCAGTGACGATCACGGTACGGGCAAGCAAATGAAAAACCTACTGCTCGTTCCCATCGAACCTCTCACGGAGAGGTACACAGAGTCGTGGTACAGAAACTTCCCACCTTTGTTTCAGCAGGCAGGATTTGAGGTTACCATAATCGACGGGAAACCCCTCCTAGACAATGAAATCCACACGGGGACTTTTCTCGACATCAACTCAACTGTGCATTACAAGATGGTGCAACTACAAACCATCGCACAGCTATTCCATGAAGGGCGGGTCAAGGATGGCACGGTCTTCTTCTTTGCTGACATCGAGTTTTGGGGAGTGGAGGCTGTTCGCTTGCTCTCACAGATGAACAACGTCCGTATCAAGATGTGCGGTTTCCTCCATGCCGCTTCCTACACGATAGAAGACGCCTTCTCCATCGCTGCCCCGTATCAGCAATTCACTGAGGTTGGATGGTTGGCGGCGATGGACAGTGTCTTTGTCGGTAGCCACTACCACAAGATGGCCGTGATCTTGCGACGGCTTATGCCACAACGGCAAGCGCACCTCGCAAGCAAGTTGCTGGTGACGGGTGCACCACTGTTCCTCTCTGACTACGAATTCTCACTCGGGGCAGTAGCAAAGCAAAAGAAAGTCCTACTCACCAATCGCTTTGATTCGGAGAAAAGGCCAGGGCTGACCTTATACCTTTTCGAGCGGCTGAAGGAAACGTTCTCAGACTGGGAATTCGTGATTACCACGTCCCGCGCAACCTTCAAGGGTAACGACAGTCGTTTGATTGATAGAGCGAGGGCGTTGGAGAGCAAAGGGATTCTTTCTATTCGAGCAGGGCTGTCTAAGGCCCAGTACCACAAGGAGCTCGAAGAGGCGGCGCTTATGGTAAGTCACAGCATTGAGGAGAATTACGGGTACTGCATCGCGGAAGCCTTAATCTACGGTGTGCTCCCATTCCTGCGCACAGGACTGTCACACGACGAGTTCCTGCGAGGGGATACGAGGCTATCGTTTACCTCACCTGGTGAAGACTTCCTCAAAGCTAAAAAGTTGCTGGACAGCTTCGGGACGGAGGAGTGGCCCTCGATCCCGCGTCTCATGACTGATGGCGCTGCTAACATTGTGAAAGCGGTGGCTGCCCTTTCACTAGAGACTTGATGTGGGCGTAGTTGCGCTGCCCTCGAAACGCGCAACGTGTTTAAGGAGTTTGCAGTGGTTCAGAGTAGTAAAACGAAAGTGGTCCTGATTTCTACCCCCCCGAGCACCCGTTCCGCAGTTGCAGAATGGTACATACACCCTTCCTCGAAAGGAAAAGTGTTGTTTCTCGAAGCCAACCAAAGCCAGGAGCCCATGCGGATCCCTGTCGAGGATGTGCTCTCGATCACCCAAGGTGCCGACCTTCGGGTGTGGATCAACGTCTCCCGTACACTGTACGAGAGAACGGGTTGGGTATCCGAGCTGATCGGCAGCAATAGGGCAGGACGCGTGGTGGTGGAGAAAAACTTCGAAGCCTTTCTCGCCTCCGTGAACGTTATCAAAGAAGAAGAGGAAGGGACGGCAAGAGACGAGGTCGATGCCGCAGGGGTTCCTATCTCCTCACGTAGCCGTAAAGTGCTGAACGACGAACAAAGGCGTTTCCTTTATGGCTTGCCCGAGATGACTTTCCTTTATGGCTTGCCCGAGATGACGGCCCTGATGCTGAAGATCGGTGCCCCTAGGCTTGTGATCGGCTCCCAGGTCAAAGGGATACTCAGTGCGATGAGCGGCTCAAAGTGGGTCCTCGGTTTGGTGAACCTTGACAGTGGAGAAGAAGAACAGCTTCCCACATTCAAGCGCTTCCAAACGCTGTTGGACTATGACAACGACCCACAGCTCTTGACCGTGGTTTCGGACCTGGCCAAGACGAACCTGCGCCTGTTCTACGAAGAGACGGTGTAGCCTTCCACAGCCCTTCCTCAGCGTGCACGAAGAGAGAACCCGGTGCACGCTGACTTGGAACACAAAAGAAAGACGCACAACATGAGACCGCTTTACATTTTTGATCTTGACGGCACCCTGGCGCTGATTCAGCACCGACGCCATTACGTGGAGGGACCAACCAAGGATTGGGACGCCTTCTATGCGGCCTGTGTCGACGACAAGCCGAACGCGCCCATGGTTCAACTGCTGAACGACCTACTCAGGTCTGGCTTTGACATAGAAGTGTGGATTTTCTCGGGGCGCAGCGACAAGGTGCGTGAGGAAACTATCAATTGGCTAGTGGAGCACACGCTCCTTGTACCAGAAGAGCTGGAGGGGCCAATGTTGACCATGCGCAGAGCAAATGACTACACCCCCGATGAAGTGCTCAAAAAGCAATGGCTCGACGGTATGCTGATCGAAGACCGTGAGCGCCTTGTTTGCGTCTTCGACGACCGAGACCGCGTAGTGAAGATGTGGCGTGCGGCAGGGGTGACTTGTCTTCAAGTCGCTGAAGGAGATTTCTGAACCTAACACTGAAGGAGAAAGACCATGAGTCGTGTCATCCTATTTGAGTACATCGCTATCGCGATCCTCCTCTTCGTGCTCATCTCACAGGTCATCGTGCCTGCGTGTAGGGGCACGAAGCTATTTCCAAGATTCCGGAAGGAAGCAAAGATTCTCGACAACATCGTGGAAGTGAAGCAAGAGCTACGCGAAAAAGAACTCACCGGAATCCTCAACCACCTAAGGAGAAAGAAAGCACCCAAGCACAAAGCAAAAGCAAAACCCGACCACGACGAACATCCCAACAATTAACTGGAGAGAGAGTAAATGTTTTCAAACAGCGTCGGAGCACTCATAGGGGGCGGGATCATCCTTGCCCTAGGCCTCCTGGGTATCCCTGTGATGGTAGAAAGTCTGACCGCCAATGAGGTGATGGTCATTCAAAGCATCACCGGCGATCTGAACTGCTACACCGAGCCCGGCCCCAAGTTCCAGGGCATGGGAACGGTGACCACCTACCCTCGTCGAGGGACCTACATCTTTGACCGTCACGTCGTGAACAGCGCCGGGGTGGTCACTGATGACAACGGCAAGCAACTACAGTTCAACGATGGGGGTACCGCAACACTCTACGGTACAGTGAACTGGGAGATGCCTTTGGACTGCAAGCAGATCATTGCCATCCACCGCACCTTCAATAGTCAGGCAGGCGTTGAGGCGCAGGGGGTGGCACGGATGGTGAACCTTGCCATTCAATTGTCGGGGTCGACAATGACTTCCCTTGAATCCTTCGCCGAGCGAAAAGGAGAGCTGATAGAAATCATCAACGACCAAGCGCAAAACGGTGCCTATCAAATGGTCACCAAGCAAGTCGAGCGCGCCGACATTGTGACCGGGGAGAAGAAAATGGTGAGCGCTGCGGAGATAGTCCGTAGTCGTGACGGGCACCCTGTGCGGCAGCAAGCCTCCATCCTTGACCAGTTTGGGATTCACCTACAGCCAATGAGCATTGAGAGACTGGTCTATTCCAAGATCGTGAACGACCAAATCGAGAAACGCCAAGAAGCGACAACGGCGGTGCAGGTCTCGCAAGCTCAAGCACTGAAGGCGATTCAGGCCGCGATCACCGCAGAAAAAGAAGGCCAAGCAACAGCCGCCAAAGCAAAATGGGAGCAAGAAACGATCAAGGCCAAGGTCGTCACTGAGGCGCAGCAACGCCTAGAAATTGCTACGCTCGACGCCCAGTCCGCTGCACAGTACAAGCGAGAGCAAATACTGCGAGGCGAGGGTGATGCGGAACGTCGCAGGCTGGTGATGTCTGCGGACGGTGCACTGGACAGGAAGCTCGAAGCTTACGTGGCTGTGAACACTGTGTGGGCAACCAACTTCGGCAAATTCACAGGTCAGCTAGTGCCACAAGTCAATCTCAGTGGAGGCGGGCCTAGTGGGAACGCCGTCTCCGGGATCACCGCCCTCTTCGAGGTGCTGGCAGCAAAGACAGCGCGTGACATGGTCCTCGATCCGAACATCGTCGGCGGAAAGAAATAGACCATGCGCGCCGGAGGCGGGAAGCAGAAGGGGGCGGGATTTGAGCGCCTCGTTTGTAAGCACCTCTCACTGTGGATCACCTCCGGCGCGAAGGAAGATTGCTTCTGGCGAAGCGCGATGAGTGGGGGGCGGGGCACGCTGCTCAACCGTAAAGGCAAGGCAGCGGGGAACAGCGCCGGGGACATCACTGCAACGGGGGAGGAGGGGCATGCACTCACAGACAATTTCTTCATCGAGTGCAAAGCCTACCGTACGCTGTCAGTAGATTCCTTCGTCCTCAAGAACTCTGGTGCGCTGTGGAAGTTCTGGGCTACCGCCACCAGTGAGGCGCTCAAGCACGGTAAGGCACCGATGCTCATTGCCAAGCAAAACGGGGTTGATCCTTTCGTACTGGCAAGGGATCGGGACATCGTGAAGTTCTTTGATATGGGAACCACCTTCCCCTTCCTTTCCCTGGGCCCTGCCCATGTTTCTTTGTGGTGGTTCAAGAGCCTGTTCCCTCTTCCGAGGAACAAACCTACAACGAGGAAGAAATGAAAGACGACGAACTGACTTTAGGCGAGCGACTGTTGCTCAAGTCCATGACCGAGCGCGGTGTGGAAGTTAAGGTAGGCCCCAATGCGACAGAGTTCTTCCGCTGCGACAGCTTTAGGGGGTGCGACAAGGTGGCACGCAGCTTGCTCGCGAAAGGGTTGCTGGAGGCCACCGTTGACGCCACGGGATTCACGAAGCTGAAAGCGAAGAAGTAAATGGGCAACATCTTGATTGACAAGAAGGGGCGTGTTTGGGTTTACAACAAGGAGGGAACAGAGAAAAGGCTAGCGGCTCCTGGCTGGGAGCAGGGGTGGCTCTTCGAAAATGTCTACGGGTGGTACGGGTGGTTGTGGCACGGTCCGACCCGTGGGTACGGCGGGTACTCAGACCTAATCGTATTGGGCTACGAACCGGATAGGGAAGAGAGGCTCGCAATCCAAGAACGGTTCAAGAATGAGCCGACCCCCGAGGGGGAGCCACTTTTCACCGACCCTTGGCTATCGCAACCTCAGGAAAGAAAATGACCACTATCCTTGTATCAGACCTCCACCTCACTGACCGTCCGATTGACGCTTACCGTTGGAAGGTGTTCCCACAAGTGGCCGAACTCTCCAGGCTGCACGGTGCAGACACGCTGCTGGTGCTCGGAGACCTTTCGGAATTCCGTGACTACCATTCTTCCAAGCTTGTGAACGCCATTGTGGACAGTTTCTACGCCTTGCGCAAGACTTCTAGCATTGATGAAGTTTTCTTCCTGCGTGGGAACCACGACGGCCTCGATCCTCAAATGCCCTACTTCCATTTCCTACGTCGACTACCGTGGGCGCGGTTCTTCGTCGAGCCCACGTTCGTGGAACGCCCCAAGGAAAACTGGCTGATGCTTCCACACTCAAGGGACCCGGACAAGGACTGGGAAGACTTGCCGCTGAAAGAGGCCACCCACATCTTCCTTCACGGCACGATGACGGGCGCGGTGAGTGAGACGGGCATGAAGATGACGGGCATCAGCAGTGATTGGTTCAAGGGCTTGACCTGCACGATCTTGGCAGGAGACATACACGTCCCGCAAAAAGTCGGGAAGGTTGAATACGTGGGGGCTCCCTACCCTATCCGCTTCGGTGATACGTTCCAGGGCAGGGCACTGGTGCTCAAGGGGAAAGGGATCATCGAGTGCCCGCTGGAGAACCTCAGAAAGGTAACGGTCCGGCTGGAGGGGACCACGTTGACAACAACCGAAGAGGTCCGCAAAGGAGACCACGTTCGAGTCATCATCGCGCTTTCAGACAGTGAGATGGGGCAGTGGCAAGAAGCAAAGAAGGGGGCCGCAGACTTTTGCAGCGCCCGGGGGGCGGTGCTGTGCAAAGTGCAACTAGAGCGCATCGAGACGCCTGAGAAGAAAGGGGGCAAGCCAAAGATCAAGCTCAAGACACGCACGCCGGAGGAGTCCCTTTCCCTCTACTGCCGCACGCAGAGTGTCGATGCAGCGTTGGAGAAGGTGGGAATGCAACTGTTGCAGGAGAACGCGTGAAACTCAAATCAATTTCCATAGAAGGCTTCCGCAGCTTCGCCTCACCGCAAGAACTGAAGCTCGAAGAAACACCTCCAGGGCTCTACCTCGTCGCAGGGATCAATGAGCTTGAGCCTGCCCTCGAAGGAAATGGCGCAGGGAAGAGTTCGTTGATGGAAGCGCTCTTCTGGTGCCTGTTCGGGAAGACCTCCCGCAACCTGAAAGCTGGGTCCATTCGCACCTGGGGGACCAAGACATGCAAGGTATCTCTTGATTGCGAAGGCTTTACCCTGACACGAAGCTCTTCCCCAAATGAGTTGCTGCTGAACGAAAGCCCTATCGAGCAGGAAGCACTAGAGAAAGAACTGCACCTGACTCCAGAGGTAATGTTGAGCGCGGTATTCTTTGCCCAGTTCTCTCCGTTCTTCCTCGACCTGACCACCACTGCAAGAATGGAAATCTACTCCGCCGCCCTGGGGCTGGGGCTGTGGGAGGTGAAGTCTGACCAAGCGAAGGACTTCACAAAGACCGCTGCCCAAGAAGCACAACAACTAGAAGTCGCACACGCCCGCCTTGAAGAGAAGGAGAAGACGCTACGCGGAATGGACTTCAGCGCGGACATTGCCGCGTGGGATGCCAAGCAAAAGGAAAAGCTTGGGAAGGCAGCCGCTGAATTGGGCAGCGTCGATTTGGAGCTTGCCCCCTTGGCAAAGAAGCACGATACCCTTGCCTCTAGCGTAGCCAAAGCACAGCGTGACTTTGAGGCCCACCAACAAGCGCTGAAGAAGGCGGCGGAGCAAGTCAGCATCGCACGCAAACAGGAAGCGCAGGTAGAGGCAGAAGGCAAGGCGATGGACCAGCAAGTGTCGGCGGCAGCGAAGGAATACGCCCGGTTCTTGAACCGAGGCGAAGGGGCATGCAAGGAGTGTGGGCAGGAGTTGGGAGAGGCACACAAGAAGAAACACGCCAAGCACTTGCAAGCTATTTGGGACGGCCTGCGGCTACAGGTATCCGCTAAGGTGCTTGAATTTACCAGGGCTCAAGCCGCAAGCAAGAAGATGGATGCTGCACATGCCACACTACTCGAAACCGTCCCTTCCCTGCCCGCGCTAGAAGCTGAACTGCGGTTGGTTGCGCAGAGCTTGGCAGCACTGAACAAGACCAAGTTCACGGCGGCGCTGGCGATGGGGGCGTTGAAGAAAGAGGTCAACCCGTTCCACGCACAGCGGGAAGCCAACAAGCAACAGGTAGAAGATGTGCGCAAGCAAGCCAAGCAGAAGAAAGCGGAACTGAAGGAGACCCGTGACCTGCAAGCCCAGTTCGAGTTCTGGATCAAGGGCTTCAAAGACGTGCGCTATCAAGTAATGCAAGAGAGCCTTGCCCAACTGAATGCAGAGACCAACGAGTGCTTGCACCAGCTAGGCCTTGAGGATTGGTCGCTAGAGTTCGGCGTCGAGAAAGAGAACAAGAGCGGGACCGTCAAGCGCGGCTTCCTATGCACTGTGCACAGTCCCTACACGGAAGAGGCGATGCCTTGGGAAGTGTGGAGTGGGGGCGAGTCTCAACGGTTGCGGCTGGCCGCACAGCTTGGAGTCTCCAACTTGCTGTGTTCAAGGATGGGGCTGGACTTCGACTTCGAGTTCTTCGACGAGCCCTCGTCTTGGTTGAGTCCAGGTGGGATCAAGGAACTGCTCACTGTTCTCCAAGAGCGAGCACAGCGCTACGGCAGACGCATCTTTGTGGCGGACCATCGCGCCTTCGACTTCACTTTCGATGGGGTGCTCACTGTGACGAAGACTGAGGAAGGAAGCATCCTTGGGGCAGTGGAAGCCCAAAGCTAGGGGGAAGGGGGTGTGGGCACGTTTTCCCTCGCTCTACCCCCGGCAGCAAGCCCCGAAATCGGCCCGTAGCAGCGTTTTCAGCGCTGGGGGCATAGCTAAGCACTAGGAAGCGTTAAGCTAACGCGCTACAGGCCCCCCTAATCGTAGTTTGACACGACTAAGAAGGAGAAGAGCAATGCTTGACACAAAGAAGATGCGCGCGTGCAGCTACCTGTTGCCCGACCCCGGTGGTGAAGTTGTGCGTGAATGCTTGTATGAGGTTGAGCGGCTAACCGCTGAGGTCCACCGGCTTTCCATGCTGTTACAAGACCTTGGTCCGCAACTGGCAAAGCACGAGCGCAACCCATACAAACAAGACGAATTGCCTCATCACGGGTTCACCGTGAGCGGCAAGATTGGGATGCCATGAGGATGTGGATTGACACCGAGTTCAACGAGTACCGTGGCGCGCTGATTTCTATGGCGCTGGTGGCGGAAAACGGCAGTGAGTGGTACGGCGTGCGCTTCTGCCACGACCCCGGCTTCTGGGTTCGAGAGCATGTGATGCCGGTGCTTGGGCAATCCCCGCAACAGGACGAAGACCTAGTCCAAGAGCTACGGCATTTCTTGGCACAGTTCGATGCGTGCCACATCATTGCAGACTGGCCCGAGGACATCAGCCACTTCTGTAACTTCCTAGTGACAGGCCCTGGGGAGCGAATCGACACCCCTCCGTTGAGTTTCGAGATTCAGCGCGACTTGCCGAACACCGCAGACATTTCGGCCGTGCCTCACAATGCGCTGGAAGATGCGCGGGCGCTGGCACGAGCAGCGACCGCAAATCGCAAGTGGTGCAAGCCGTGCCGACAAACCGGGATGGTGCATTGCAGCGACCCCGAAAACTGCGGCGGACCGTGGGACAGTCACGTACGGTGACGACGCGTGGAAGCAAGGAAAGGGTTAGCCGCCTACCCGTGAAGCGTGGCACTTTTGGAGAACACAGATGAAGTACAGCAATGCAGAGGCTTGGCAAAATCTGCTCTCGGCCAATGAGAGTGACCCGCACGGTGGCGCCGCCATGCGCTACGCAAGAAGGTGGGCCGACGCCATGGAGAAGGACATTGAAGAGGGGGCAACTGTTGCGTCGTGCGCAAAAAGCGCAAGCTACAGAGCTGGTGTCGACATTGAAGATGTCCCCAGTGCAATGGTCAACCGCGCCGTCTTGATCTTGTTCATGTGCTGGGTGCACGGCGCGGAGTTGCGCCTGTGGTTCAACCGAGACAAGCAACCAGCCGTCGAAAAAGCACCAGAGCGTGAAGCAGAGCAAGACTTCATTCCTACGGCAGCAGCAGTAATCTCCATGACCATGAGCACCTATGACGATAAGCCTTCAGAGCCCAATCCCGAGCCGTTTCAAAGCGGTGGGGGTGGAGACTTCGGTGGTGGGGGTGCAAGCGCAAGTTGGGAGAGCGACTCGTCCACCAAGAGTAGCAGTGACTCGGGCAGCAACAGTGACTCGGGCAGCAGCAGCGACTCGGGCAGCAGCAGCGACTCGGGCAGCAGCAGCGACTGAGCTAGGAGGACGAAAGATGGAAAACGCAACGGGGGCTCTTAGCTTTGACTTTCTTGGCGTTGGGCTTGCCTCCTTTGTCGTGGGGGTGGTCTTCGGTGCCCTTGTTATTTGGCTGATGCGGAATCAAAACACGCGCCTAAGGCGTTCAGGACCTTCGCCCTATGAGAAGACGAAGAAGCCTCAGTTTGAGACCCGTATCATTCGGCAGGGAAAGGTCTTCTTCATCGAGAAGCGGTACCTCGGGCCTTTTTCCTTCCAGATGCTTTTCACAGGGAACTGGCCCAACAAGTGGGTGGCGTTTTACAACGACTCTTTCACTACGCTAGAGCAGGCGAGGGAAGCAAAGCAAACCGCAGAGCTTCGTCTCGGCAGCGTCTTTAGCGAGAGCGTTGTCGTGGAGGAGTGAAATGTGGATCACCATTCTCGTTGTTCTTGTCGTTGCCATCATCCTCTCCATCTGCATCGGCGTGGTGGTGGCGTGGTTGATGCGTGACATCTAGGAGAAAAAGCAATGAGTGTAGACATCTGTTCCGGCTGCAACCAACAGTTCACAGTCGGTCACCACGGGGCGCTGGTGGAGCACTGCGCGAAGGATTTTTGCCCGTTGAGAGAGCAACTTGGATTGCCTCCCCTACTGGATAAGAAACCAGTGCCCACGACGACATCCCCGAGGTTGCAGCAATCAGTCACAACTTTTGAGGGGTGCGAAATCAAGATGAGCAACGGCCTTCCGCGTCTCGAAGTGCACTTGTCCTTGACCCCGCAACGGGTAATGGAACTGCGCACCCTGCTCTCACGCGGGTTGAATACGTGGGACGAGGGACCGAAGTGGCTCTTCGCGCTTGATGCCTTAGTTGCAGGGTGCTTGCGGGGAGGGGACCATGCTCTTTGAACTGAAACCGAGGCCTCTTGACGCCTCTGTTTTTCTTTGGCTTCCGAGAATCGTCCAATTCATCAACACCCCCCGTCGGGCTCTCATTTGGCTGGAGTACGTTCGGCGACTGGACGAACCTGGGTGTTGGCGGTACACGACAAGAGAAGGCTGGACATGGCTTGAGCATGTGGGGCACTAGCACAAAATGAAAACCAATCACTATGAAACGTTAGGTATTTCGAAGGACGCCGACGAAGCAACGATCAAGAAAGCCTTCCGCAAAAAAGCGAGCAAGGCACACCCGGACAAGGGAGGCGACGCAGAGACGATGGCAAAATTGAACGCGGCCTGGGAGTGTCTGGGCAACGCGCAGCGCCGTCTTACCTACGACAAGACAGGGCATGACGGGGAGGGGGCCACCGCAGAAGACAGTGGGCGCAACTACTTGATGGAAGCCTTCGACCGAATCCTGAACAGCGGCAACAGCGACAACGTGGTGCCCCGTGTGCGTGAAGTCCTGAACGGACAACTGTCTGAGCTGAGGCAGCAGGGGGTGCAGATCGAGGAAGGAAAAAAGAATCTTGTCCGTGCCCGCTCCAAAGTGAAGAAGAAAAAGGAGACCCCAGGGAGCATTCACCTCTACCACATGCTCATCGACAAGCGCCTGCACCAAATGGAAGCGGCACTGGTTGAACTACGGCACACAATCCAAAGCTTCGAGCAAGCGAGGCAACTGCTCGAAGAGTACGAGTCCGAACTTCCCACGATGTCAACAACCACCTCCATGTTCCAAACAGGGGGCGCCACTTTCTTCATCAGGAGACCAACATGAAAACCACTTCCGTTCTGCTCTTCCCCCTCTCCACAATCTGTAGCGCCCTCGATCTTGCCTACGGACTGCACTGCGCGAGTGCGGTGGTGCTGCAAGCGATCATCGTAGGGGGCAAGCCACGACAGCACCGCTACACCTTCATGCCTCCGGGTTACGGGGGGTCGCGGGTTGCGTTTGCGGCGTTGAAGGATCGGTTCGATTTCCAGGGCTAGGAGCAGGACATGAAGATCATAAGGAGGAGCGCCGCTTCCGAGACTCCGTTGTGGGTGTTTTTCAAACGCAACCTGCCACCCACATTGGTGTGCGAGGAACGGGGTGATGGATACGGGACGATCTACGAAATTCACGTCAAGCGAATACTCGAAGACCCAAGTCTGATGGAGCGCTTTGCGAATTGGTGCAGTGAGGGAATTGCCGTCGTCGGGGCTGATTCCGTTGAGCTGAGACACCCAGAATACTTTTCTGACTTCGAAGACATCATCCGCAAGTACGAAGCGACTGGCGGGAATTGTGTGACGTTCACGTATTGGGAATCTTGACGGTGTCATGCCGCTGACTGAAAGGAAACGATGATGAGAATCCTCGCCGAGCGAGACTACAAAGGTTACCTGATCCGCTTCTTCCTTGGGAAACACTGGGCCGAGGTTGCTTACATCAAGCTCGGACTGAGCGGGGTGCAGGCCGAGCTTGAGTTCCCTTCCGACTGGCACGAACAACGCGCTGCGTGGGTGCGACTCGGCTTTGGTTTGTTCAAGGTTTGCTTTTGCTTCCCCTGGCCTTGGGTTGTTCCTGATGACGGGCAGTGCTCAGGCCCAACATTTGGCTTCTGCTTATTCAGTGATGGCTTGCACTTGCACTGGGGCAAGACCCACGGCAAGCGGGACGACCCCTTCACGATCATCGACATGCCCTGGCAGTGGCGGCACCGAGAGCACAAGGTACTTACGGCACCGGAGAGCCACACGTACCTTTACACGCTTCGCTCTGGTGAAGTGCAGAAGCGTGTTGCCACGATACAAGTTGAAACCTACTCCTGGACCCGCCCCTGGCTCCCGTACAAGATGTCACGCCAAAGTATCCGCGTTACCTTTGACAAAGAGATCGGTGAACGCACAGGCTCCTGGAAAGGAGGGACGATGGGCTGCGGCTACCAAATGCTGCCCGACGAGTACCCACTAGATACCTTGCGTCGAATGGAAAGGGACAGGAAGTTTTGACCTTGCCGCATAGGAGGACAGCATGCCCCGCAGTAGGTACCCGTCACTGTACGAGCGCTTGGTTGCCAACAGCATCAAGCCCGACGATCAAAATGAGAATGGTTGCTGGGTTTGGGTACGAAAGTTGCGCAAGGGGTACGGGCGGTTGAACGTGTGGCGAGATGGCAAGTCCCGTTCCTGCACAGCCCACCGCTTGATGGAGGGAGTGTTCCTGCGCAGGCCGTTGCGGCTGGATGAAACCCTCGACCACCTCTGCGGGTGCTGCGCCTGTTGCAACCCCGATCACTGGCAGGGGGAAACCAACGCCCGCAACTCCCAACTACGCCAGCACCGTAGGGGGAACCAGCGGAACGGCGCTATCAGCACCCCCCTACCGCTTACCGCTGCTGAAGACCCCCTACAGCGTGCAGCAGACGATGCGTGGGACGGGGTTGGGAGCGTGATCTGCGAAAGTGACACCCCATGCCCCTTCTAAGACCCCAGCAACAAGCGTCAAAATCGGCCTGTAGCAACGTTTTCAGCGCTGGGGGCATAG